>Ga0070729_10002077_pt1 | contig 27169 bp, 23 predicted proteins | sample tdDd472_FD_66725 | JGI IMG/M metagenome (GOLD analysis project Ga0070729, IMG submission 66725) | Marine sediment microbial communities from the Atlantic coast under amendment with organic carbon and nitrate - tdDd47.2 | ecosystem: Environmental > Aquatic > Marine > Coastal > Sediment | place... | reverse complement strand
TGACGGCGCGGGAAATCCTTCGATTCTCCGATCGGACTCGGTATGGACTGCGCCGACTGGACAAGTTCGGCGATCGAACGTCGTGGCTGGACGGCCCTGACACAACGATGACGGGCGTGCGCGCCGCCTGCACATGCCATCCGGACGGTTACATCCGGGAGGCGGCTCTTCGTCAGCTGCACGCACATGGAGACAGCTTCGTCGTCGGGTTCGCTTTGCTTCGACTGAGTGACTGGGTACCGCAAGTCCGCGCAGCGGCGGCAGAGGTACTCGGCGGGTGGATCGAGGAGGGGCGCGGGGAGGAGTGGACTCGGTGGATCGAGATTCTCTGCCGTGTGGCACGAGCCGCGCGGGAGGACCAGGTCGAGTTCATTCGACGTATCGAGTCCATGGTGGGGAAGACGACGGAGGTGCTGGGCGCTCTCGAGTCCCCGGAGCAGGAAGTGCGTCGATACGCATACGCTCTCGCCCTGCCGCGGGCCGAGGCGCTCCAACGCGGCTTGCGGTCCCCCGACCCCGTGATCCGACTGCGGAGCGCCGAGTTCGCGTTACAACGTGACCCCACTCTCGCTGACGCGCTCTCGCGAGATCCGTATCCGCCGATCCGTAAGGTCGTCCTCCACGCACACCCCGAACTTGCACACCAGTTCCTGTTCGACAGCGCGCGTTCGGTTCGTGCGTTCGCGCGTGGACTGCTCGATCAAGACGCCGCGCCGATCTATCGCGCCGTGTTGGACAAAGGCGAGCCGGGTCGCCTCACCGCATGGCGGGGACTCGCCGAGTGTGCGGAGAAGGGGGACGCGGCACGGTTCGCCGGCGCGCTATCCAACCCGCGCCCGACGGTTCGAGCCGCAGCCCTCGGAGGACTCGCGCGGATCGCCGACGAGCCTCCGCTCGAGGAGGCGTGGAGCGCCATGGGGGACTCGTCGCCCCGTGTGCGACGGGCGGGGCTCCGCATCCTGATGCGTCACCCGCTCGCCATCGACGAGTCGAGGGTGCGTCAATTCCTCGCCGTCGCTCGTCAGGCATCCCAAGTCCGCCATGCGCTCGCCCTGGCATCCGCTCTCCCGAAGTGGGCGTCCGGCCCCCTGCTCCTTGAGGCAACTCGCAGTGTCCACACCGAACTGGCACAGGCCCGCGTGGTGAGGTGGTTGAGCTGTTTCAATAGGTCCTTCGAGATTCCCACAGCCGCACAAGCCGTCGCCTTCCGGTCCGCCGTCACCAACGCCGGCGTGGACGAATCCCTCCGCGGGACGCTCGAACACATCCTTCGCACCATGTGATCGCGTCCAGCGGAACGAGGTATCCTCATCCGCGTGCGTTTCGCAACCAAACGCCATCTGCTCATCTTCGCGGTTCTGGCAGCCGCTACCGCGATGACGCTGCTATTCACGATCGTGGACCCCGGCGGTCGTGCCGACCGCGAGGCCGTCGACACGGACACGGAACGCACGGTCCGGGCGGCGAGCGCAAGGGACGGCGTGAGTGACGTGGATACGGTCGGATCGACGGGAGATACGAGTCAGGCCGGCCCGGCGGGGGGTGCTGCACGCAATCGACGGGCGTCGCAACGGATGCGCCTGCTCTATGACGACGGCGAGCCGGCGACGGGTGTCACCATCCACTGCGCTTCCGGGCGCAAGCTAGTGACAAAGATCTTCCGCATGGGTGACTACCCGGAAAAGACGATCTGGATGATCACCCATCAGAACCGGACCGCGACAGACGACGACGGGTACTTCTCGCTACGCCCCATGCGCGGTACGACCGACGCCGTTCTCTATACCAATCCGAATTCTCCCGCCGTCCTGCTCGCAGCGTGGGGCGGAGGGCAGGTCGAGTTCCGTGCGGCGCGGAGAGCCACGGTGACCGGAACGCTGCGCGGCAGCAACGGCAAGGTACGCAAGTACGAGTGGCTCAACGGCCAACTCGGGCGACCGGAAGACTACGACACACGGAACCACAGGGAGAACGACGCGTTCGTCGCGGCCAACGGTGGTCTCGACATCGATCCCAACTGCAAATGCGAAGCGGAAACCGGCGAGGACGGTCGCTTCACGCTGCTCTTGGCGCCCGGCCTCAATACGCTTTCCATCGGGGAGTCCGGGCGCGGGGGCAGCGTCCCGATCGATGTGCCCACGACCGGCAAGCTCGATCTCGGCGATATCAGTCCCGTCCCGAAGTCCGCCGCGTCTTCCAGTAGCCAGCCGCGCGAGCTCCACGGCACCGTGCGTGCCTTATCCGGCGCTCCGCTCAAAGGCGCGGAGGTCCGCCTCTGGGACGGCAACGTCGGCCAACCATCGCACGAAGTCCACACAGACGAAAACGGGTTGTGGCGCGCGAACGGTCTGCACGCGCACCGCGTGATCGCGTGGGCGCTGTCTTCGAGCCGGCACCACATGGTTCTTCCACAGCAGAGTTCGGGCACGATTCACATGCCCTGCCATACGTCGGTGGCCCTCGTTGCCCCCAGTGAAGACGAGTACGCGTGGGTGCGCACGCGCGACGTCCACGGGTTCTTCCTCTTCGTGCGGGACGGAGTCTTTCTCGGTGGCGAACTGCTTGATTCCGCAGACGTGCTCGGACTCCCGGAAGGCAAGTACAGCATTTACGCCGTCACCCACAGCGCGGTGTTTGAACTCTCCACGACGATTCGACCGACCGCGTCCCGAACACTCACCGGATTTCGCTGAGATCGCGCTGGTAGGCAACGAGAATGACTCCATGGACTCCGCGCAAATTCGTGAACGCTATTGCCTGGACGCTGCGGATGTCGTCCGGGAGCTCATCGCGCTCTCCGTTGTTGAGGCGTCCTTCACGCAGGACGTTGCGATCACCGTACGGGTCCACGAGAACACCGCCATTCTCGAAGATACGGGACGCGGGATCCGACTCGAGCCCGATCCAGGCGACACGATCTCGCATGCAGAGCGAGCCCTCACCACGATCTATCCGGTCCGTCCGGCGGATGCGGCGACCGACACTGCGCTGTGCGATCTCGTATGGGGTTCGCGCGGGTCGCTCGGCCCGGCACTCGCGAATGCGTGGTGTGAGTCGCTCGAGTTCCAAAGTCGTCGCGACGGCGAAGAGTGGGCGCAGTCCTACCGCCGGGGCGTGCCGAGCGGCCCCCCGCGGCACATCGGAAGTGCGGACCGAACCGGCACGACCATTCGTATCACGACGGCATCCCCGATCGACTCCGCCTCGATCGCCGTCTTCGTTCGCGAACTGACGCTCCGTCTCGCGAACGTTCAGATCCGTATCGACGCGTAGCGGAAGTCGGCGGCCTGATCGGGCTGCAACGAGTCTTCGTCAGCGTACATCCGTTCGCCGCGATCGCTTCCAGGGCCTCACCCGAGCACCCGGCGGCGGGCATTAGACCCCGCCCCTCATGGGAGCGGCGGGGTTGCCGTTAGTATCCCCGACCCGAGGGTGGGGGTCCCCAGCCAACGAAGATTGCAACGAATCCGGAGCGGCGTCCAGCGCGATATCGGGCGAACGGGCTGGCGCGAACGCGGAGCGTCGATCGGTCGGGACGTTCGGCTCGCGGCGGAGCGGCCGAGTGTGCGCCGCTGACGGGTGAATCGAGGAATTGACGAAACCCCGCCCCGCCCCTACGATCCGCCCTCCACGCCGAGGTGGCGGAACTGGCAGACGCGCTAGATTCAGGTTCTAGTTCTCGCAAGGGAGTGGGGGTTCGAATCCCCCCCTCGGCACCACCAGACACAGAAGGCCACAAGGGCTACAGCCCGCGTGGCCTTCTGTAATTTGGGGCACGGAAGGAGCGGAGGCCCAGCGCCGGGATCCGTACCCCGCCTTTCTGCTTCGGCGCAGAAGGCCGCAAGCTATCGGGCCGTCACGGACGACATGGACAACCGGTTCGGCGCTCGAAAGAGGGGCGGCGTTTTCTTTCGCCTCGAATACCCGCGGGAATCCCGATCAGCTTCCCGGAACGGTCGGTCGTCGCTTGCCCCCGTCCCTGCCTCCGTTTCCAATACGCGGATGCCTCGCCCGGTTGCGTTCGCCCTCCTTGCGTCTGTCCTGTTGGGCGGGGGCGCAGCCTGCACCAAGGTCGACAGCGATGTCAGCCGCGCCAAGTTCAGCGAGAACATGGCCGACATCGTGAAGGGGCGCGATCGCGGCTACTTTGGCTACCGCGAGATGATCGAGGACGCCACCGTCCGCGAGCCCCGTTCGCCGCGCTATCAGTACAAACAGCCGGCCTGGGTATCGAACTACCTCGTCACCCGCGCAATCCGTGGCCTCGGCGGCACCGCCTGGCCCAACGTGGACTACATGGCCGGCTCGGTGGATCGCCTGCTGTATGTGTTGCGCTACGACCCGGTGCCGATCGTTCGGGCGGACGCGTGCTCGCAGCTGGCCCGCATTGCGCGCCGAATCTCCGTCAAGCCGGTCGATCCGTATCCGTACGTCGAACTCGCGGACGAACAGATCCAGCAGGTCAGCCAGGACCTGTTCAAGCTGAAGCAGCGCCTCGACGGGGGCGAACGAATCAAACAGTCTCTCGTCATCGACCTCCTCGACACCTTCGAGACGCTGTATCCGACCCAGAAGCTCCTCGCGGTGCAGATGATGCGTGCGCTGTCGTCAGCGCCGGTCATTCAGGCCCCGGACGGGCCGCTGCGCGACACCGTGAACCGCGTCGTGCCGTCGCTTGCCCGTCGCTGCATCTCCATCTCGCTGGCGCAACTGGCATGCGGAAGCGTCTATCGCTCCAACCGCCCGCCGGATGACGCTCCCGTCGTGCGGGCGCGCGCAATCGAGGTGCTCACGGCTCTGGGAGATCCGGTTGGGGTGAGAGCGGCAGTCATCCGTATCTGGGATGAGGATTACCCCGCGGAACGCGACGCAAGCGTGCGCATGCGGCTACTCGGATACCTCGGGAAGTTCGGTGGCCCGTTCGCATTCGAGGCCGCGCTCCGCCGTCTGGAGAACGACCTACCTTCCGTTCGGTTCCACGCGCAGGCGGCGTTGTTGACCATGACAGGCACCAAGATCGACGCCAAGACCAAGGCGTGGCAGGCCTGGCGGGCGAAGAACCCCCGCTGGCAAACGAGCTCCGATGATCCCTCCCAAGATCCCTCCGAACGGCGGCCGGCCCCGGGCACCGAACCCGCCGCGCAGCCTGACAAGTAGGTGCGCGTGAACGCGGCGCTCCTCAATTGGGCGGGACGCGCCCTCGGATTGGCGCTGATCGTCGCCGTGCTGTGGCTGGTCGGCTGGCAGGACTCGGTGACGACGCCGGACGGCGAGACCCTGCGCGGCACGATCGTAGAGATCGTTCCCGAGCAGGAGGTGCGCATTCGGGACGAGCAGGGCGTCGAGCACACCGTGCCGAATCCTGCCGCCGACGCGGTTCACCAGGGGCTCCGGAGTACGTTTCGGGGACTGGCGGAAGCACCGCAGTTCGCGTTGCTCGGGATCGCTCTCCAGCTGCTCGCCGTCATCATCATTGCGCTACGGTGGGGGGTACTCCTCGATGGCGCGGGGCTCGGGCTTCCCTTGCGGAGCGTGTTTCGGCTCTCCTGGATCGGCCATTTCCTCGGAACCGTCATCCCGGGCGGACTCGCCAGTGGCGACGTGCTTAAGGCGCTGTATGTGGCCAAGGAGCGCAAGGCCACGCGCACCCGGGCCCTTGTCACTGCCTTCACCGATCGCGTGCTCGCGCTTTTGGTGCTGGGCGCAATCGCCGCAACCGCCCTCCTGCTGGTCCGCTCAGGCCCGCGCTTCGAAACCGCGCGCACCGTTCTCTTCCTGCTGATGGGGGCCGGAGCGCTCGTCGCGCTGCTTTTCTACTCTGCCGGAATCCGCGCCGTGTTGCGGATCCATCACTTGACCAACAAGTTGCCGTTCCCGGGTGTCGTCAACGAGATCAAGAAAGCGCTGTTGCTGTATCGCCACCGCCCGCGCCATGTGCTCGCCACTCTGGCACTGGCGGCGGTTGGGCACTTGCTCATTCTTGCTGCCTTCTGGTGCTACGGGCGCGCGCTTGGGGTCTGGGTGCCGCCGATCGCTATCTTCGTCGCCATTCCGGTGGCCCAGGTGCTTTCCTCGATCCCCGGGCTTCCGGGAGGGTGGGGCTTCGGCGACTTCGCGTTCTACTTCTTCCTGCCTGCGGCTGGTGTCGCGGCGGGCCCCGCTGTCGCACTTTCGATCACCTTCCGGCTCGTCCAGACATTGCTAGGACTGCCGGGAGGCCTCATGCTGTCGAGACGTAAAACCCCAGCCGATTCCGAGGCGCTCGCCGCCGTGGAAGGCTGAAAGAAAGGATCTGCCCGTGTCCCTGCTTGTTGTCGGAACGCTCGCCTACGACTCGGTTGAAACACCCTTGGGCAAGGCCGAAGACGTTTTGGGTGGTGCAGCCACCTACTTCGCCGTTGCGGCGTCCTTCTTTACGCCGGTGCGCCTTGTAGGCGTGGTCGGTGAGGACTTTCGCCCTGAGGATCGCACCCTGCTGGAGAGCCGAGGGATCGACCTCGAAGGGCTCACAGTCGCACCCGGCAAGAGCTTCCGCTGGAAGGGCAAGTACGTCGGCGACATGAACGTCGCGGAGACGCTGGATACGCAACTCAACGTCCTCGACGGCTACGAGCCGACGCTGCCCGAAAGCTACAAGGACTCGGAGTACGTGTTTCTGGCCAACTCCCCGCCGGCGCTGCAGATGCAGGTCCTGGATCAGGTCAACGATGGTGCGTTCACCTGCTGCGACACGATGAACCTGTGGATCCAGTCCGATTACGACGGTCTGATGAAGGTTCTTAAGCGCGTCGACATGGCGGTCTGCAACGATGCAGAGGCACGCGCGATTACGCAGGAACACTCGCTGATCAAGGCCGGGCGCAAGCTCCTTGAGCTGGGGCCGAAAACGGTCCTGGTGAAGAAGGGCGAGCACGGCGCGTTCCTCTTCAGCAAGGATGGTTACTTCTACGCGATTCCCGCCTACCCGCTGGAGAGCGTCGTCGATCCCACCGGGGCCGGCGACTCGTTCGCGGGCGGCGTGATGGGTTGGCTGACACATTCCGGATCGACGCACTACGAGCAGTTGAAGCGCGCCATGATCTACGGGAGCGTTGTTGCCAGCTACAACGTCGAGGACTTCACGTTGCGCCGGTTCCGTCAGATCAAGCGCCACGAAATCGACTCGCGTTACGCCGAGTTCCTGGAGTTCACCGCTCACCCGTAGGTTGATGCGCGCGTTTCTCGCCATCCCGATCCCGGGCGAGGTCCAACAGCTGTTGGCCGTCGAGGCCGCCAACTTTCCCAAGCTCCGCCCCGTGCGGGCGGAGCAGATGCACTTAACCCTCCGGTTTCTCGGCGATCTTCCGCATCGCACGCTGCGCGCGGCCATGGACGCGTTGGGGCCGGTGGTCGCGGCACAAGCACCCTTTGACATCGCGGTTGAGCGGGTGGGCTGCTTTCCGGATCGAAAACGGGCCGTCGTTGTGTGGGCCGGTCTGGCCGCAGGCGAACTGCAGGCGGCGGCGCTGGTCCACGGCATCGCCGACGCCTTGGCGGGCATAGGAATCGAGCGGGATCCGCGCCCTTGGACGGGCCACGTGACGCTGGGTCGCTTCCGAAAGCCAACGCGAGTCGCGGGCAAGTCCCTCGATTCCGAGGCCCGATTCGGAAAATTTCGCGCCGCGGAAGTTGTTCTCTACACGTCGGAAATCCGCCCGGAAGGCCCGATTCACTCGCCCATGCACCGAATGCCGCTGGCCCAAACCCATACTTAACGCATCCCGAACACGCCGGCCGCCAATCCCGTCCCCCCCCGCTGATTAAATCGTCGCCATACACAAGGCGATCGCCCGCCTGTCGGCATCGAACCGGTCCCAGTCGCTCCTCGCAAATCTCACTCGTCGGGAGTGAGTGCCCTCCGCGAGGGGGAACTGGTCCGGATCCTGTCGGCGCGGATCAGTGAAGGAGAAGAACGGATGGTTTCCCGCAATTACTCGAAGTCCAAGACTGCCAAGCAGGCCAAGACGGTGGCTGAGCCGACAACCGACCTGAAGAAGCGCAAGGAGAGCCTGGACTTCGCGCTCGGTCAGATCGAGAAGCAATTCGGCAAGGGCGCGATCATGCACATGGGAGGCAAGAGCGCGAGCGAGATCCCCGGCATCTCGACCGGCGCACTGTCCCTCGATCTGGCCCTGGGCGGACGGGGAATGCCGCGCGGCCGCATCATCGAAGTCTTCGGGCCGGAAGCCTCGGGTAAAACGACCCTCTGTTCGCACATCGTCGCCAACGCGCAGAAGATGGGCGGCGTCTGCGCCTTCATCGATGCCGAAAACGCATACGATCCCGCCTACGCGAGGCGCATCGGCGTCAACCTCGACGACCTGCTGGTGTCGCAGCCCGACACCGGCGAGCAGGCGCTCGAGATCGCGGAGATGCTCGTGCGCTCCTCGGCCGTCGATGTGGTCGTGGTCGACTCGGTCGCCGCGCTGGTCCCGAAGGCGGAGATCGAGGGCGAGATGGGCGACTCCCACGTTGGCCTGCAGGCACGTCTGATGAGCCAGGCGCTGCGCAAGCTGACGGGTGTCGTGGCGCGCTCCAACACCTGCTTCATTTTCACCAACCAGCTGCGCGAGAAGATCGGCGTCATGTTCGGCAGCCCCGAGACGACGCCCGGTGGTCGTGCGCTCAAGTACTACGCCTCGGTTCGCGTCGATCTCCGCCGCATCGGCTCCCTGAAGGACGGCGATCAGATCTACGGCAACCGCGTGCGCGCCAAGGTCGTCAAGAACAAGATCGCACCGCCGTTCCGCCAGACCGAGTTCGACATTCTCTTCAACGAGGGCATCAGCCGCACCGGCGACCTCATTGATCTCGCAGTCGAGGCTGCCGTCATCTCCAAACAGGGAAGCTGGTTCAGCCACGGGAAGATGCGTCTCGGCCAAGGGCGCGAGCGCGTCCGCGGCTTCCTGACCGAGAACACCGACGTCCTCGAAACGATCGAGAACGAGGTCAAGATCTCGGTGGGTGTCGGCGAGCCTGTGGAAGCCAAGGTCGAGCCGGAGGCCAAGGTCGATGCGGGAGCCGAAGCCACCGCGTAGTGACGTGTTTGTGGCGACATCGCCTGACGGCGATGTCGCGATGAGTCAATAAGAAACGAGCGGGGAGGCGGGGCAGTCGGAAGGCTGCCCCGCTTTCGTTGAACGTGGGGGAGTGGGAGCGGTTCCAACCTCGGTCCACACCGGCGGTGGTATCCATCCAAATGCTCCGAAGCGGCAGACCCTCCCCCTAGAATCAACCGCAATCCCATGTCCATGACACCGAACGCGCTGCGCGAAGCCTATCTCTCGTTTTTCGAGTCGAAGGGCCACACTCGTTACCCCAGTGACTCGCTGGTTCCGGCCAACGATCCGACGCTGCTCTTCACGGGCGCCGGCATGAACCAGTTCAAAGAGATGTTCATGGGGGTCGGAAACCTGCCGTTCGTGCGGGCGACCACGTCGCAGAAGTGCCTGCGCACCGGGGATCTCGACAACGTCGGCCGCACTTTCTACCACCAGACATTCTTCGAGATGCTGGGGAACTTCTCCTTCGGCGACTACTTCAAGAAAGAAGCGATCGCGTGGCAGTGGGAGTTCCTGACGCAGGTTCTGAAGATCCCGATCGCCAAGCTGCGCGTCTCGGTCTACCAGGACGACGACGAGGCCTACGCCATCTGGCGCGACGACATCGGCCTGCCGGAAGAGAAGATTTGGCGTCTCGACGCCAAGGAGAACTACTGGCCCGCGGACGCTCCGGAAAAGGGACCCAACGGCCCTTGCGGACCGTGCTCCGAGATCTTCTTCGACTTCGGATCACCCGGCGAGGACGGCGACCCCGAGGCGGGTCGCTACTGTGAAATCGGCAACGTCGTCTTTACGCAGTTCAACCGCGTCGGTGTGAACAAACTGGAGCCCCTGACGCAGCGCAACATCGACACCGGCATGGGCTTCGAGCGCATCCTCGCGGTGATGAACGATGTCCGTTCTCCGTTCGAGACGGATCTCTTCCTGCCCACGATCCGCCAGATCGCGAAAGCCACGGACGACACGTACACCTACGACCACCCGATGGGGCAGCAGTACCGCCGCATTGCGGAGCATGTGCGCGCTGCGGTTTTCCTGATCGCCGACGGCGTCAAACCCTCCAACGAAGGGCGCGGCTACGTGGTGCGTCGCATCATTCGGCGCGCCGTCCGTGACGCGATCGCGCTGGGAATCGAGCAGCCGATCACGCCGCACCTCGTCCAGAGCGTGATCGACGTGATGGGGGACGCCTATCCCGAGGTCGTGCGCGCGCAGGACGCGGCGGTTGCGTTCATCCGCGCCGAGGCCGAGAAGTTCCGCGAAACTTACGAGACTGGAATCCAGCTTCTCGAGAACGAGATTGCCAAACTCGGCGAAAACAAGGTCCTGTCCGGCGAAACGGCATTCGTGCTCTACGACTCGCACGGCTTCCCGGTGGAGTTGTCCGAGGAGATCCTCGCCGAGCGCGACCTGACGGTCGACCACGAGGGCTTCAAGCGCTGCATGGAACGGCAACGGAAGCGCAGCCGCGAAGGCTCGGACATCTCCGCTGATGTCTTCGTCGCGACCACCATTACCGCCATCAAAAAGGATGTGGAGCCGACGGAGTTCGTCGGCTACGACGCCACCGAAGCGGAGTCCGAGATTGTCGCGATCTTCAAGGGCGATGCCGTGGTCGCTCGTGCCGCCGAAGGTGAACACGTGCAAATCGTCACCAAGGCGACGCCGTTCTACTCCGAGGCCGGCGGTCAGGTCGGCGATGCGGGTGGGATGCTCGGAACCAGCGGCAACTTCCGCGTGCTGGACACGCAGAAGAAGGAGGGCTACGTCGTCCACTCGGGAACGGTGACCCAGGGCGACGTCGCCAAGGGCAACATCGTGCGCATGCTGGTCGACTGGCGTCGGCGGGCCGCGATTACACGCAACCACACCGCGACCCACCTGCTCCACGCCGCGCTTCGTACCGTTCTCGGCAAGCACGTGACGCAGGCCGGCTCGCGTGTCGACCCGGAGCGCCTCCGCTTCGACTTCACGCATCCGCAGGCGGTCCGCCCGGACGAACTCGAGGCGATCGAGGCCTGGGTGAACGACGAAGTCTTTCTGAACTCCTCGGTCACGACTCGCGTCATGCCAATCGATGAGGCTCGCAAAGCCGGCGCCATGGCCCTGTTCGGTGAGAAGTACGGCGACATGGTCCGCGTCGTGTCCGTAGGGGAGTACTCCACGGAGCTATGTGGAGGCATTCACGTGGGCACGAGCGCCGAGATCGGCGGCAGCCTTCTCCTGGGCGAAAGCGGCGTCGCCAGCGGCGTCCGACGCGTGGAGATGGTGACCGGCGGCGGCGCGCTCGGCGTGGCCCGCGACCATCGCGGCACGCTCCGTGAGATTACGGCGGCGCTCAAGACGCGGGCCGAGGAGTTGCCCGACCGGATTGCCACCCTGCAGGCGGAGCTGCGCGATCTGCGGCGCCGGGACGCGGAGCGCAAGAAGGAAGAGGGCATGGGGGCCCTGGACTCGCTGCTGGACTCAGCGGCCGAGCAGGGGGGCATTGCGGTCGTGACCGGCGCTGTCGACGGCAACGACGGCCAGGCCCTGCGAGCTCTCAGCGACGCGGTGCGTCAAAAGCGCGGCGAAGCCGTGGTCGTCCTGGCCGGACGGGGCGAGGGCGGCGTCGCCTTGCTCGCAACCGCGACGGATGGCGCCGTGAAGCTCGGCGTGAAGGCGGGCGACCTCTTGCGGGGTGTCGCAAGCGCCCTTGGAGGCAAAGGCGGCGGCCGACCGCAGATGGCCCAGGGCCGCGCACCGAGCGATACAGGCCTCGATGAGGCCCTGGAATCCGCGAAAAAGGAAGCAATTGCTGCCCTATCCAAGAGTTAGGGCCTCCGCGGTTTGACAGCCCCTTAGATCGCGGATAGCTTGCGGGGCTTGGTTTCGAAGCCGCCCACAAAGGGCGGTCCTGGAGCTCCATCGATGGCTGTCCCCAAGAGAAAAAAGTCCCACTCGCGCATCCGCACGCGGCGCGCACACCACGCGCTCACGGCGCCCAATCAGCGCTCCTGTCCGCGCTGCGGAAAGCCGAGCCTGCCTCACCGCGTCTGCTCGCAGTGCGGCTATTACAACGAAAAGATCTCGATCGAGACCGAGGACTAGGCCACCTTGCGAATCGCCGTTGATGCGATGGGCGGAGACCACGCCCCGCGCGAGCTGGTAGCGGGTGCGGTTGACGCCGCACGCAAGGACTCGGCCCTGGAGATCACTCTCGTCGGACGGGAAGCGGACATCCAGTCCGAGCTCGACCAACTGGGCGAGATCCCGGCGTCCATTTCGATCGTCCATGCCACCGAAGTCATCTCGATGGAGGACAAGCCGGTCGAGGCGCTCAAGAAGCGGCCCGACAGCAGCATCCTTCGTGCGCTGGGTCTCGTCGCGGCAGGAGAAGCGGACGCGGTCATCGCGGCCGGTTCCACGGGTGCAGCCGTCGCCGCGGCCACGATGTGCCTCAAGCGCCTGCCGGGCGTTCGTCGCCCCGGCATCGCTGTCCCGTTCCCCGCCCGCAACGAGAAGGGCGTGGCGATTCTGGTCGATGCCGGCGCCAATCCGAACTGCCGGCCGCACCATCTCATGCAGTACGCGGTGATGGGCTCGAACTACTTCCAGTCCGTATGGGGGGTCGAAAAGCCGCGCGTCGGCCTCGTCTCCATCGGAGAAGAAGAGACGAAGGGCACGAGCCTCACGCAGGAAGCGGCGGTCAAGATTCGCGCGACCGACGTGAACTACGTGGGCAACGTGGAAGGACGCGGGCTTTTCGGAGGCGACATCGAGGTCGCCGTTGCCGACGGATTCGTGGGCAACATCATTCTCAAGGCCGCCGAGGGCGTGGCCGAACTGCTGCTCGGGAGGGTGAAGAAAGTCGTCGGCGAGAACGACCCCAAGACCTTCCTCAGCATCGCCAAGAGCTTCGACTATGCCAACTTCGGAGGCGCGCCCCTGTTGGGCGTCGACGGCACGGTTATCGTCTGTCACGGCCGCTCCGACCGCCGCGCGATCTCCAACGCGATTCTCGTTGCCGCGCGTGCCGTCGCCGGCCACGTCAACGAGCACATCGTGGCCGGACTCGCAGGAAACGAATAGCAGCGCAACGCTACGCCCGACATTCCACGCAATCCACCACACGCACTCGAAACCGCGAGACAGTCACAGTGACCATCGGAATTCTCTGCCCGGGCCAAGGAGCCCAGAAGGTCGGCATGGGCGTGGCATGGGTGGAACGCTCCACCAAGGCACGCGAAGTGTTCGATCGCGCCAACGAGGCGCTCGGCTACGACCTGTATCAGCTCGTTGCCGAAGGCCCCGCGGAGCGACTGACGCGCACCGACGTCTGCCAGCCCGCGATCCTCGCCACCAGCGCCGCGGCGCTCGCAGTCGGCGAGGAAGAGGAGCGCATCGACCTCAGCCAGGTCGGAGCCGCACTCGGACTTAGCCTTGGCGAGTACACCGCGCTGTACGCGGCGGGAGTGCTCTCGCTGGAGGATGCGCTGCGCCTCGTGCATCTGCGCGGGACGGCGATGCAGCACGCGAGCAACGATCCGCCTTCCGGCATGTCGAGCGTCATCGGCATCGAGCCCGAGGAGGCCGAGTCGGTGTGCGCCGCAGCCGTCGAACAGGGCGGTGTTTGCGTGGTCGCGAACCTGAACGCGCCCGGCCAGGTCGTCATCAGTGGCGACAAGGATGCGCTCGATCGCGCCGAGAAGATCGCTGCGGACCGTGGCTTCCGCCGCTCCGTGCGACTCGAGGTCGCGGGCGCGTTCCACTCCCCGTTGATGGAGCCCGCCCGCGCGCGCCTCGAACAGGCCATCGCCGAATGCGAATTCGCGCCGGCGCGTTTCCCCGTGTACGGCAATGTCGATGCTTCACCGTCGACCGACCCCGCCGCCCTGCGCGACAAGCTGGTTCGCCAGCTGACCTCGCCGGTCCACTTCGCCGCTTCCCTGCGTCAGGCGATGGAGGATGGCGTTGAGTCGTTTGTGGAACTGAGCCCGGGACGCGTATTGTGTGGACTGGTGCGGAAGGTGGAGCGGAAGTTCCCGACCACATCCGCAGAAGGAGACTGGGAAGCATGAGCAACTTCGAAGGCAAGGTCGCTCTCGTAACCGGCGGTTCCCGCGGAATCGGCCGGGCCATCGTTGCCAACCTCCTGGAGGCTGGCGCCAAGGTCGCGTTGACAGCCACCACCCCGGAGCGGGCGACGGAAGCCGCGGCCACCTTCGAGGTCGGCGACAACTGCAAGGGCTACGCCGGGGACGCCAAAGACGTCGCGAAAGCGGTCGTTGCGGACTTCGGACGCGTGGACATCCTTGTGTGCAACGCCGGTATCACGCGGGACCAGCTGGCGCTGGGCATGCCGGACGAGGACTGGACGTCGGTGATCGACGTCAACCTTTCCGGCTCATTCCGCATGATCCAGGCGCTCTATCGGACCTTCATGAAGCAGCGCACCGGGCGCATCATCACCATTTCTTCGGTGGTGGGGCTGACCGGGAACGCGGGCCAATCCAACTACGCGGCCAGCAAGGGAGGCTTGATTTCCCTGACTCGCTCCATGGCGAAAGAGCTGGGATCGCGTAATGTAACGGCCAATGTCGTCGCTCCGGGCTTCATTGCAACCGACATGACCAAGGTCCTCGGAGACGAAATCGCGGATATGGCGGCGAAAGCCGCTCCGTTACGCCGCGTGGGAACTCCCGAGGACATCGCGAACGTGGTTCGCTTCCTCGCTTCGGACGAAGCTTCATACGTCACGGGGCAGGTGATTGCCGTCGACGGGGGAATGACCCTCGGCGGGGGCTGGTAGGCAGACAGACAGGCAAGTATTCTGATGGGCCGCGCCGCCGGACGTTCGGCGGCTTGAACCACGTGGGGAGGAACCCATGACCGAAGAAACCAAGAAGATCCAGGAACGCGTCATCGAGATCGTCTGTGAACAGATGGGCGCGAGCCGCGACAAGATTTCGCTCGAGACCTCCTTTATTCAGGATCTCGGCGCCGACTCCCTCGACACAGTCGAGCTCGTGATGGAGTTTGAAGACGAATTCGACCTGAACATCCCGGACGAGGACGCCGAGAAGATTCAGACGGTCGGAGACGCGATCAGCTACATCAACGAACACGCCAAGTAGAGCCATGACCCAACGCCGCGTCGTAATTACCGGCGTGGGTGCGCTCTGTGGCATCGGCGAGGGTGCCGCCTCCATCTGGGAGGCGGCGACCGCTGGTCGGAGTGGAGCTGCCCGCGTGACCCGCTTTGACCCGTCGCGTCTGAGCTGCCAGATTGCGTGTGAAGTAAAGGACTGGGATCCCGCGGCACGCTTCGGGAAGGACGCGCGCAAGCTCGACCTCTTCTCCCAGTTCGCCTTGGTCGCCGCGGATGAGGCGGTGCTCGATTCGGGCCTCGACCTCAAATCCGAGAACTCCGAGCGCTGCGGTGTCATCGTTGGTTCCGGCATCGGAGGCCTGAACGGCATCGAAGAGCAGTACCGGATCATGCTCGAGAAGGGGCCGCGGCGCGTCTCGCCGCACTTCATCCCGAAGATCATGATCAACAGCATGGCGGGGCAGATCTCGATCCGCCACGGCCTGCGCGGCCACAACTACATCACGGCATCCGCCTGTGCGTCCGCGTCCCATGCTCTCGGACTCGCGATGCACGCCATCCGCAGCGGACTCCAGGACATCGTCGTAACCGGCGGTTCCGAGTCCACAGTGACCGAACTCGCCATGGCGGGCTTTGCGAACATGAAAGCGATGTCCACGCGGAACGACGAGCCGGAACGCGCTTCCCGTCCGTTCGACAAGGACCGCGACGGATTCGTCATGGGCGAAGGCGCCGGCATGCTGGTGTTCGAGGAACTCGAACACGCCAAAGCGCGCGGCGCCCGCATCTATGCGGAGGTCAAGGGGTTCGGCATGTCGTCGGACGCCTACCACATCACCGCGCCCTCCCCGGACGGATACGGTCCGTCGCACGGGATGAGCCTCGCGCTCGCCGACGGCGAAGTCGAGCCGGAACGCGTCAACTACATCAACGCGCACGGCACCTCGACCTCACTCAATGACGCGGCGGAGACCCGAGCCATCCGCGAGGTTTTCGGCGACCACGCCGACAAGCTCGCGGTGTCCTCCAGCAAGTCGATGGTCGGACACCTGCTGGGCAGCTCCGGCGCCGTCGAACTCGTCCTGTGCGCCAAGTCCATCGAGACCGGCGTCGTGCATCCGACGATCAACTACGAGACGCCCGATCCGGATTGCGACCTCGACTACGTCCCGAACGAGGCGCGTGAGCTTGCCGTGGACCACGTGCTGAGCAATTCACTCGGCTTCGGCGGGCACAATGTAACGCTCTGTCTGGGACGTTTCGACGGCTAGAGGCCGCGCCACCGCAGCCCAGCAATCTCCGCAGCCTGTAACCTCCACCGCAACATGCCGTTGGACCGCGCCCTCCACTCCAGAATCGAAGCCGCCGGGCAGGAGTGGATCGAGGAACACCTCGACAGCCTCGCACCGGCGCGTCGCCAGGAACTGCTGCAGCAACTTGCGCATATCGACTTCGAGTTGGTAGCGCGGATCCGCGCCGGGAAGGGAATCGCCGGAACCCCGGATACTTCGATCGAGCCCGTCGATTACGTCGCGATCGCGGACCGTCATGACGGGACCGCGGCGGCCGAACGCGGCCGTGAGGCACTAGCATCCGGCCGGGTCGGATTCGTGATCCTGGCCGGTGGGCAGGCAAGCAGGCTGCGCTACGACGGTCCGAAGGGCGAGTACCCGATCGGACCGCGGAGCGATCGATCGCTCTTCCGTGTTCTTGTCGAGCAGATTCGCCGCGCCGCGCTCGACACCGGCACGCAGCCGCCGCTTGCCATCACGACGTCGGCCACGACCGACGCCGCCATTCGCGCGTTTTTCGAATTGCACGGATGCTTCGGATACCCCCGGGCGGACCTGCACTTCGCGCAGCAGCGTCAGCTTCCGGCCCTCGACGATGACGGACGTCTGATGTTGGCCACGCCGTCGCGGATCTTCACCAATCCGGACGGACATGGCGGTGCGCTGCAGGCACTCGAGACCGAGGGCATCCTGGCGTCGTGGCAGGATGACGGCATCGAGTGGGTCGCAACGTGTCAGGTCGACAATCCGATCCTGCGCGTGGTCGACGCCGATTTCATCGGTTCGATCATCGGCCGACCGGAACCGATCGCGACCAAGATCGTCCTCAAAACCGAACCCGGCGAAAAAGTCGGAGTCGTCGCCAAGCTGGGCGGGCGTCCCGCGCTGGTCGAGTACTCCGATCTGACGCCGGAGGACCAGGCACGCCGCGATCCCGATGGACAGCTGACCTACCGTCTCGGTTCGATCGCCGCCCACGTCTTCGGCCTCCAGTTCCTCCGGGAGGAATTGCCCAGTTCGCTGCCGCTGCATACCGCGCGCAAGGACATCCCGATCGTCGACGCCGCCGGAAAGGCCGGCCATCATCCGGGGACCAAGTACGAGCGATTCCTGTTCGACCTTTTCCCGCGTGCCGACGATGTCGTGGTGTGCGAGGTACTGCGCGAACACGAGTTCGCGCCCCTCAAGAACGCGGAGGGTGCCGACTCTCCCGCGGAGGTGCAGGGGGCGCTCGACGCCCAGTACCGCCGATGGCACGCCGAGGCCGGCGTCGAGCCGCCCGCAGAGAATCCGCTCGAGTATTCGCCTCTCGACGTCGACGGCCCCGAAGACCTGCACTCGTAACGCGCAAGCCCTGAGGGCGGGCGCGTGAACTGCCGCCGTTGCGTGCTACGGTTGATGCCGTGCGTTCGGTAGCCGTACTCTGCGGGGGCCCCAGCCTCGAACACGACATCTCGCTCAAGAGCGGCCACGAGGTCGTGGAGCACATCGACCGGTCTCGCTTCCAGCCGGTCGAGGTGATCATTGGACGCGACGGACGCTGGAAAATCGGCGCGGACCATCCGCGTTCGCCCGCGGATGCCGCACTGTCGCTCCTCGATCGCGGCATCGAGACCTGCTTTGTAGCGCTCCATGGTCCCTTCGGAGAGGACGGCCGCGTACAGGCGTTCCTCGAAACCTGCGGCATTCGCTACACGGGTTCCGGCCCCGGGGCGTGCGCCGTGACCGGCGACAAGATCCTCGCGAAGCGCGTGGCGACAGCACTCGGAATTCGTTGCGCCGCTGACCTCGAGTCGCCCCCGGCCAGCGCGCGTGACGCGGTCTCGGCGTTGGGCCTTCCATGCGTGGTGAAGGACCCTCATCAGGGATCGACCCTGGGCATGGAGATTGTCGGCGAAGAGGCGCAGCTCGCCGCCGCCATGGAGCGTCTCGGCGCCGGTTGCGATCGCCTGCTCATCGAGGAGTGCGTGCGCGGCCGGGAGTTCACCGTTTCCGTCCTCGACCTTCCGGGGCAGCCGAGACGGGTCCTGCCGCTGACCGAGATTCTGGCCGACGGATACTTCGACTTCACCAAGAAGTACTCCGAGACGCACGGCGCCGAGGAAATCTGCCCGGCCGATATCGACGGCCCGCCCGCCGAGCGCATGCGTGAGTGGGCGCTGCAAGCGCACCAGGCCTTCGGCATGCGTTCTTTTTCCCGGACCGACTTCCTGCTGCCCGAGGACGGCACGCCGGTGTTTCTCGAGACCAACGCGATCCCCGGCATGACCTCCCGCTCCCTCTTCCCGCAGGCGTGCGCCGCTGCAGGCATCTCGTTCGCGGAGTTGATTACGTCGCTCCTCGAGGCCGCCGGGGCATGAGTGAGGATCCGTACCGCACGATCCTGCACGTCGACATGGATGCGTTCTACGCATCGGTCGAGCAACGCGACAATCCCGACCTGCTCGGCAAGCCCGTCATCGTCGGCGGACCGAAGGACTCGCGCGGGGTCGTAAGCGCCGCGTCCTACGAAGCGCGCGAGTTCGGCGTCAGGAGCGCCATGCCGATGGTCGTCGCCGCGCGCCTCTGTCCGCGCGGCGAGTTCGTCCCCGTGCGGATGGCGCGCTACCAGGAAGTCAGCCGCGAGGTGTTCGCCATCTTTCGCGACTTCTCGCCGCTCGTGGAGCCGCTCTCCGTGGACGAGGCCTTTCTCGACTTCACGGGCAGTGAGCGCCTGTTCGGCAGCACTCGAGAAGAGTGCGGCCGCGTCGCCGCCACCCGCATGCGTGCCGCAATTCTCGAGAAGACCGGACTCACCGCATCCGTCGGTGTCGCGCCCAACAAGTTCCTCGCGAAGCTCGCCAGTGATCTCGACAAGCCCGACGGACTCGTGGTCGTCCCACGCGACAATCTCGCGGCGTTTCTGGCCCCCCTGAAGATCGAACGCATGTGGGGCGTGGGGCCGGTCGCAGCCGAGCGACTCCACCGCATCGGCGTCCGCACGTTCGGCGACCTGACAGCCGCCGGCCCGTGGCGCCTGAAGGATGTCTTGGGGAATCATGCCGCCAGCCTGCTCGATCTCGCCGTCGGGAAGGACGCTCGGTCCGTCACTTCGGCGGGTGCGGTCAAGTCGGTCGGGCACGAAACCACCTTCGCGGATGACGTCGACGAGGAGGAGACGCTGCACGGCACGCTGGTCGCGCTGACGGACGCCGTCGCGGCGCGCCTCCGCCACCAGGGCCTGAAGGCGCGCACAATCACGATCAAGGTGCGGGACCACAACTTCCGCACCGTGACGCGCCGCCACACGCTCGATGCCCCCACGTGCGTGACGGACGCCATTCTGCAGGTCGTGCTCCAGCTCTGGGCCAACGAGGTGCCGAAGCGCGGACCGATTCGACTGCTCGGGGTCTCGACCAGCGGCTTCAGTGCGCAGGGCGTGCTCTTCGAGGATCCGATGGTGAAGGGGCGCGGGGAACTGGACGCTGCGGTCGATCTTGTGCGGGATCGCTATGGCAAAACCGCACTCCGACGCGGCAGCACGATGGGGGAGAGCAGGCTCGACCGCTAGAATCCCGCTTGCTGTAGGCTGTTTCCAAGGAGAGTGGCGATCGTCCCCGCACTGGCGGGCGATTTGCTGCCCGTTGTCCGGCCTTCTTCGTATTCGAATCAGGCACCCCAATATGCGCCGACTCCTGATCACCCTCGCCCTCCTCGGGGCCCTCGCCGGGCTCGTGGTCCTCTTCGTCTTCCTTGCCATGCCGCCTCCGCAGTCGGAGTTGCGGGAAACCGTGGCGCCGCCGAAGTCGATTGCCGCGCCCGAAGAGGAGCCGCAGCGAGCCTTGCGGGAACAGGGGACGATCAAGGGCAAGGTCGTCTTCGGGCCGACGGGCGAGCCCATGCCCAACGCCACCGTGATCGCGTTGGCGCCCTACCTCGACCCCGGCGACGCCGAGAACCTCCCCATGTGGGGAGAGATGGCGGAGAAGGCGCGGGTGAAAACCGGACCGGACGGCACTTTCGAGATCGCGGACTTGCCGCCTGACTACTGGAACATCTGGGCGGAGAAGCCTGGCTACGGATTCACGACGATTCCCCGGGCAAAGTTCGGCGGAGAGCATGTCATCAAGCTGTGGCCGGGAGCGTCGGTGCGCGGCAAGGTGGTCTTCGACGATGGATCCCCCGCTCCCGGAATTCGAATCGAGTACACGCCGCAGGGCACGCACTCGGAAGTGTTCAGCCGCTACCGACTGAAGTCCTACTACACCCAGACGCGCAAGGACGGAACGTTCGAGTACACCGACCTGCCGCCCGGCAAGTTCACCGTCGAGGTCTACTCAGACAACCACCTGCCTGCCCCGTGGACCGTCGAGCCGCCGCTGAAGCACGGCGATCGCCGCGACCTTGGGATCCGCAAGCTCGATACCGGATTCGGGATGACGGTTCGCGTCGTGTGGATCGGCTCCAACGAGCCGGTCTCGGACGTCGAGGTCAAGGTGGAGCCGCTCGGCGATCCGATGCCGCGCACCTCCATCGGCCAGAGCCGACGCACCAACGCGCAGGGCATCGCGCGCTTCCAGGGACTCGGCGGACAGGTGATGCCGAAGCCGATCTTCCAGGTCGCAGCACAAGTCGGCGGCGAGACGATCATGCCCGACATGGATGGGCCGTATGCGCCCGATCAGGACCTGACGATCTACGTCCGACGCCGTTGCACGATCATCGGGCGCGTTGTGGATGGCAGGGGAGAGCCGCTGCCGCGCTACTTCCTGGAACTGCGTGCGAAGGAGCACAAGACCTATCCGCTCCAGCAGTGGGTCTCGAAACCCGATCGTGGCAAGTTCAAGATGTCGGGCATTCCCGAAGGCGATTACGCCATGACGATTCGATTCCCGGGCTTGACCGACAAGACGTTCGACGTCACCGCGGTCGCGGCACGGGAGACGGACATCGGCACGATCGTGCTCGAGGAAGGCGCGGAGATCTGGGGCGAAGTGCGCCTCGCGTCCGGTGGTGAAATCAAGGACGTCATGCGCGTGGTGCTCTCCCGCAAGATCAAACGCGGGAAGACGAAGATGGACTCGTACGAACCCATCTCGCGAACGGTCGTGAAGTCGGACGGCAGCTACCGTCTGCGTGGCCTGCCGACGGGAACGTTCTGGCTGCAGCCGCTCAGTGTGGTGAACCTTTCGACGACGGAGCCGGAGCAGGTAACGATTACCGGGCCGACCCAGGTTCTGCAAAAGGACCTGATCGTGTACGGCTCCGGATTCGTGGATTTCTCCTATTGGGACACCGTGGAAGGCTCGCGGCGCCAAATTGTTCCGGTACCGACTTTCCTGACGCGAACGGCGGATGGGAAGGCAGAACGCTGGTACGGCAACGGTTCGCGCTTCCGCCCCGGCACATACGACGTCGAATTCGAAATGAAAAACGAGGAAGGCGTCCCGACGCGATACAAGGGCCCCCGCATCACGATTCAAGAGGATCAGACAACCGGTCCGATAGAGGTGTCACTCCCCGACATCCGTGATGCCGAGCGACAAGAAGAACTCCCCCCGTCCGACCGCTAGCGCCACAGCGGAGGACAAACGAATTCGACCGGAGCGTCGGGCGGCCGCGGATCGACGCAGCGACCTCGATCGCCGCAAGGGGGACAAGGCGGTCGCCGTCGAGCGCCGCGTCAAGGATCGGCGCGCCGCCGGTGAGACGGGCGAGCGCCGCAAGGTGGAGCGTCGGATCAACGAGTATCCGATGGAGCCGGAAGTCCTCGAATTCATCAACGCGGTGAACGAGTTCAAGTCGGTGCAGCAGAAGCCGTTTCCGTCCTGGTCGGACATCTACGGCATCTTCAAGCAGCTCGGCTACCGCCGCGAGTGAGCCGCCGGTGGCTGGGCACCCCCAGTGTTGCCGGTGGCTGGGCACCCCCAGTGTTGCCGGTGGCTGGGCACCCCCAGTGTTGCTGGTGGCTGGGCACCCCAACCCAGCCACGGAGTGTTGCTGATTCCTAGGACCTCCAACCCAGGCACAGCCCGCCGCGGATCGTGGCGGAGAGGCGAAGAACTGCGCCCCGGGGCAGCTCGGCCCCCCGCGCCCCCCTCAATCTCGTTCCGCACGTGGCCCTCGGCGGTGAGAACGTTAGAATCTGCCCCCTATGGAGTGGAAATCCTTTCCCGCCCACGCCGCCTCGCGCAAGACAGATGCGCTGGTCCGGTTCGTTCGGGCGGACACCTCGATCAAGCTTCCCGACCCCGACCTGCAGAAGGCTGCCCGAGCCGCCGCAAAAGCCGGAGAATTCGCAGGGAAGCCGAATCAAACAGCCCTGATCCACGGTGGGACGGGCGGTAAGCGTGCGCTTCTCGTGGGGCTCGGCGGAGCGGCCGACGACGACCACGAGGCCCTGCGGACCGCAGCCGGCTTCGCGGCAAGAGCCCTCGACGCACGCGGCGTCGCCCGCGCCACCTTCCTGATCGACGACGCCGCCGAGGCGTGCGCGATCGTGGAAGGCGTAGGCCTCGGCATGTACCGCTTCGACCAGTACCGCAACCAGGCGGACGCGCCGACCCTGACACGGGGTGTCGTGTGCCCGGCGGACGGACGCATCAGCGGGCTCGCAAAGCCGGTGGGGGAGTCGGCGGCCATCGTCGCTGCCGTCGGATTCGCGCGCGATCTCGGGAACCTGCCCGGCAACATCTGCACGCCGGCGTTCCTGGGCCGCGAAGCACGCAAGCTCGCCAGCGCCAAGCTCAAGGTCAACGTCTACGGGCGCGCGGACATCAAGCGCATGCGCATGGGCGCGTTCAGTGCCGTGGCGCAGGGATCCAAGAACGAACCCAAGCTCGTGGAGTTCCGCTACCGTGGCGCGGGCACCAACAAGAAGACACTCACGTTTGTGGGCAAGGGCGTCACGTTCGACACGGGCGGCATCTCCATCAAGCCGCCGCCGGGCATGGAAGACATGAAGTTCGACATGGGTGGCGGCGCTGCCGTGTTCGGATTCATGCACCTCGTCGCTGCCCTCCAGCCCAAGGTCAACATCCACGCCCTTGTTCCGGCGACAGACAACATGCCGGACGGCGCGGCGTATCGGCCGGGCGACATCCTCACGGCGCGCAATGGCAAGACCATCGAGGTTCACTCCACCGATGCGGAGGGCCGGCTGCTGCTCTGCGATGCGCTCGCTTACGCTGCCGAGAAGAAGCCCCAATGCATCGTGGATCTGGCGACGCTGACCGGCGCCTGCGTGGTCGCGTTGGCCGACGCAGCGTGCGGCCTGTTCGGCAACGACGACGATCTCATCGCCGCCTTCCGCTCCGCCAGCGCGTCCAGCGGCGAGTCGGCGTGGCACATGCCGATCTATCCGCGCTACACCGAGATGATGCGTGGCACGTACGCCGATCTGCAGAACTCGGGCAGCCGGTGGGGCGGTGCCTGCACGGCCGCCGCCTTCCTCCAGGAGTTCGTGGCGGACCAGCCCTGGGTGCACCTCGACATCGCGGGTGTCGCCTGGGCGGACGCCACCAAGGGTTATCGAAGCAAGGGCGCCACCGGATACGGCGTAAGGCTGCTGTGGGAGTTCCTGAAGAGTCGACGCTAGCCTCCGGTGCCTCGCCCGCACGACGTCCGCTGCTTGCACTGCTGGACGCCGCGCGTGGCCACAAGGTGTCGTACATCCAGGTCCACAACAACCCGGACCCGGATGCGATCAGCTCGGCGGTGGGCCTCCGTTTCCTCTACGAGAGATTCCTCGGCATCTCGTCGCGCATCATCTTCGGCGGCATCGTCGGGCGCGCCGAGAATCGCGCCATGCTGCGCCTTCTCGGCATCCAACTCGTCCCGGTCAGCAAGGTCGACTACACCGAGTGCGATCTGCTTTCGCTGGTCGACACGCAACCGGGGGCGGGTCACACCGATATGCCCACGGGACGCGTGCCGGAAGTGGTCATCGATCACCATCCGCCCCGCAAGGAGTCCGAGGGCGCGCGCTATCTCGACGTCGGCCGCCCCGTCGGCGCCACGGCGACGATCATTGGCGAACTCATCCTGCGCAATCACATCCGCCTGCCGCGGGACGTCGCAACAGCGCTGATGTACGGCATCAAGTCGGATACGCACGACCTCTCGCAGGAGGCGACTCCGACCGATCTGGCCGTCTACCAGATGCTGTTCGGGTACGGCGACACCGCGCTGCTGGCGCAGATCGAAAACGCGCGTGTTCCGCGTTCGTACTACGCCGTCTATCAACGCGCCATCGAGAACGCGATGATCTACGACTTCGCCAGCGTGTCGCATCTGGGCCGCATCGACAATCCGGACCTGGTGGCGGAGATGGCGGACTTCATTCTGCGCTGCGAGGATCTGAAGTGGAGTCTCGTAACCGGCATCTACGAGAACACGCTGCACCTGAGCCTGCGCGGAAACTCGAAGGGCGCGCACGCCGGACGCATCGCTCGCAAGGCCGTGGGCGTGATGGGATCGGCCGGAGGCCACGGCCAGATGGCCGGCGGACAGATCCCGCTCGGAGAGTGCGACAAGGCGACGCGTCGCAAGATCATCGACGCGGTCACGAACCTGTTCCTCGACGCCATCAAGGCCAAGAAATCGCTCATGATGTCGCTCACCGACAATTCCCTCGTGGAGGAAACCGACACCTCGGTTGACGGAGATTAGCGATGGGGGATCTGCAATACCCGCCGCTGGGGGGCGAGCCCGATACCACCAACTCCCCCTTCGCCGTCGTCATCCCGATCCCCTACGAGCGCACCACGACGTATCGCAAGGGAACCGCCAAGGGGCCCGCCGCACTGCTCGCCGCATCCACGCAGGTCGAGCTGTACGACGAGGAGATGCGCCTCGCGCCGCTTGCGCGCGGCGTCGCGACTCTGGAGCCCGTCGTCTGCGAAGACATGCCGGACGTCCTCGCAGGCCAGCTGGAGGCTCTTTGCCTTCCGCACTATCACGAAGGACGCCTCGTCGTCGGACTGGGGGGCGAGCACTCGGTGAGCCTCGGTCCGATCCGCGCCGCCGCGGATGTGCACGGTCCCATCGGGATTCTGCAGATTGATGCGCATCCCGACTTGCGCAACGAGTACGAGGGGACGCACTACGGGCATGGCTGCGTCATGCGTCGTGTCCTCGATCTGACCACGGTGACGGCTCTGGTCGGCGTCGGACTGCGCGCCGTGTCGGAAGACGATCACGCCGTGATTACCGCAGACGACCGGGTCAAGCCGTTCTACGCATACGAGCTCGCCGCGCGCCCGCGCAAGGAGTGGATTCGTGCGGTGATCGAGGAGCTCCCCGACACCGTGTACATCAGCTTCGACCTCGACGGCTTCGATCCTTCGGTGGTCCCGGGCACAGGAACGCCGGAACCGGGCGGTCTCGGTTGGTGGGACGCACTTGCATTGCTCCGCGGCGTTTTTGCCGAACGCAAGGTGGTGGGGTTCGACGTCGTTGAGCTTTTGCCGGAACCGCCGTCGTGCGTGTCCGACTTCGCGGCGGCGCGACTCGTCTTCAAAATGCTCGCCTACTCCGAGGCCGCACGTTGAAGTTGCGCTTCGCAGCAGACGGCATCGAGGTCGCGGACGGGCTGTTCTGGCTCGACGCGACCAAGCCGAAAGCGTTGGGCGTGATCAGCCACGCGCACGGGGACCACAGCGGACGCCACGAGACAATCGTGTGCACGCGAGAGACCGGCGCGTTCCACCGGCAGCGCAGCGGACACCGCGGCAAGTACATCGAACTCTCGTTCGGCGAGCCGTGGCGCGTTGGCGATGTCGAGATCGTGCTTTGGTCGGCGGGTCACATTCTCGGATCCGCCATGGTGGAGATGCGCGGCCCGGAAGGGACGACGTTGTATACGGGCGACTTTCGGATGTCCGGTGGACTGACCTGTCCGCCCGCGCATCCCGTGCCCGCGGATGCCCTGATCACGGAAGCGACATTCGGAGTGCCGCAGCATCGGCATCCTCCGGCGGATGAGAGCCGTGCGGAACTCGTCCAGTTCGCCCGGGACTGCCTCGATGGGGGGCGCACGCCGATCTTCATGGCGTATGCGCTCGGGAAGGGACAGGAGGTACTTGCCGCGCTGACGCAGGCGGGCATTCCCGTGGCAGCGCACGGTTCGATCTGGAACCTGTTACGCCCCTATCGAGACGCCGGAGTTCGTTTTCCGGGGGGGCGACGCCTGAGCCGCAACGGTTCACGCCAGTGTGCCGTGATTGCACCGCCCCGCTGGGCCGATTCCGCTCCCGTTCGGGGGACCGGCGAAGTTTCGGTGTGCGCGATCACCGGGTGGGGAAACATGGCGCAACGGCCTGGCATCGACAAGACGATCGTCCTGTCGGATCACGCGGACTATGACCAGCTGGTTCAGCTCGTGACGGCGGTCGCGCCGAAGCACGTCTACACGCTGCACGGCTACGCGAAGGAGTTCGCCGAGGACCTCCGGCAGCGAGGGTTCAACGCGGAGGCCGTGCCCGGGCACAGCGGCCCGGCGGACGGCGAGATCCCCGGGATGTTCAAACCTCGCGGCTCTGGTCGATAGTCCCACACAAGTCGTCAGCCGTGGGAAGGCACTGCGTGCCTTTGCACGGTTCACTCCAGAGTCGAACACGAGGATCAGCCGCGAGCATCGTGACTTGCGCGAGCGGACTCTCGACTGCGCGCTCTGGTCGATAGTCCCACACAAGTCGCCAGCCCCT
>Ga0070729_10002075_pt1 | contig 27187 bp, 15 predicted proteins | sample tdDd472_FD_66725 | JGI IMG/M metagenome (GOLD analysis project Ga0070729, IMG submission 66725) | Marine sediment microbial communities from the Atlantic coast under amendment with organic carbon and nitrate - tdDd47.2 | ecosystem: Environmental > Aquatic > Marine > Coastal > Sediment | place... | reverse complement strand
CTTGTTCCGCTTTTAGTTACCGCGATATTGGTGGTCATATTTCGACATAAGCTACTTGATTCATGGTCAAAATTAGCTTATGGATCTTCTCTACGTTTGTTAGTGGTGGTTGCCACTGCGATCTTAGCTTGGGAATATGCTACTTATGATTTCAACCTCTATTTCAATCAATCCCATTTATTAGATCGTTCTCTTTTATTGTTGTTTATTCCACTTATTTGGTGGCGCCCCGTATTCGTTCTGCCCTTTCTAACGCTGGTCTTGCCTATAATTTGGCAGTTCACTTTTTTACTCGGTTACTCCTGGGCAGCCCCTTATCTACTGTTACGGGTACTCGTACTTTTTGTTGCTTGTTTTATCCTGTACCTGATCAATAAAAGGTACCCAATTTTCGATTTCATACTGATTTTAGGAAGCTTATATGCCACTCACTATTGGGTGCCTGGCTGGGGCAAGATGAGTTGGGAATGGATCCGCTTTGATCAACTACCTCTGATTCTTCCTTCAGCCTACACCAACGGCTGGTTAAGCCAATTGGAACCTGATCAAATTCTGTCCGTCCTACAAAGCTTCTTACCCTTCAATGTGCTGATGAAGCTCTTTGTTCTCTTCGTAGAGGTGGGGGCTTTTCTATTCTTTTTTCATCGCAGACTTCCTGTCATTATGTTGGCGGGATGGATTGCCATGCATATGGGTATATTACTTTTGACTGGGATTAGCCTTTGGATGTGGGTGGTGCTTGATGCCTGTCTTTTATTCCTCTTCTTGCGAAAGGATGGATTTGGACAGTTAGCCCTTTTTTCCTTTCACCCCACCCTTATTTCTTTTCTGCTGATTATTGGGGGGGGATATTGGTGTAAACCCGTGGAACTAGCCTGGTACGACTTACCATTTGCTTACTCCTATCAAATAGAAGCCCAGACAGAAGATGGAAAAACCATCGATTTGCCGACCACTTTCTTCTCTCCTTATGACTACCAATTTACCATGACAGGCTTAGGATATTTAGCTGATCATCCCATGCTTTATGTTGGTGTTAAAGAAGATGCCGATTTTGCCAAAGAACTCTTGTCGCTGCGTTCCAAGGATGATTTCTTATCCGTAGAAGCAGCGAAAGGCGGTACAGGAATAGATGAAGATTTCGCTAATTATTTTGATGCTTTCGTTCAAACCTTTGTACACAACTGGAATGAAAGACAAAACAAAATAACAAATTTCGGGCTGATTCCTGCCCCTGAATTGATACTCAACTATCCTAGGTTCCGTCCGGATCAATTACCCCTGCGGATTCAGGAAATTACCATCTTCCAAGTGACCGCTTTCTTTGGAAGAGATCAATATGAAGAAGTACGTCGAATACCTATTCGATCAATTAAGATCGATTAGATCTCATGATCGAGCGAAACTTGTGTAGTGGTTACCGTTGTATGAGGACTTTTGATCCCCATAATTATATATCCTTTAGTACCAATTGGTGACTCCTATGCTGTTCTTTTTCTACTACCTTTCCTAAGAAGTGGTAGGGGTTCTTAGCATCTTCTTGCAAGCCTTCAATACTGACTTCCTGACCTCTCCCTAATTCCTTGGCATAGTCCAGGAATAAATTCATCACGATTTGATCTTCCAGGGCATAACCTGTCGAATCAAATACAGTACGTTCATGTCGTACTTGCTGAAATTTCTCTTCATTCTGTATCACCTCTAACAAACCCGCATTGATTTGTTCTCTCAATAGTTGTTGGCACTCTCCTTCCTTCATGGCTTGATCGATAAAATCGGGACAAACAAAACTCTTTTTTAACAAGCTAATAGGAAGTTCTACTTTCCCCGGGAAGTCCGAGCCTACCGCATTGACATGTAAGTGAACTTGGGTATCTAAGTCATCAAATAATGGACCCTCTCCGACATCAATCGAGGTAGCTGTGCATAAGATATCTGCTTCGCCGACCACGGTTGGCATATCGCTGGCTACGAAATCGATCGTCAAACCTAGGGCAGCACAACGCGCTGGAAAAGACGCCATGGCTGATTGATCCGCATCATAGAATAAGACTCTTTTCAAATCAAATACCCGTGAAAGGGCATGCAATTGCGTTACAGCCTGTGCTCCACAACCCATCAATCCCAGCTGCGTACTTTCTGGCTTGGCCAGGCATCGACTAGCAACGGCCGAGGCTGCCCCCGTTCTAAGTGCTGTCAATAATACGCCATCTGCCAAGCCTACAAGATGCCCGGTAGTGGTATCGTAGGAGGAAATGGTCGAAATAATAGTCGGTAAACCCAATTGACGCGGATTATCGGGATGATAACCCACTACCTTGATAAGGATTTGATCTCCTTTTTGGTAAAGCGGCATCCATTCGATCAAACCCGGAGCTGGCTCCTCATAGTTAAAACCTGAGCGAATGGGTATATGAGTCTGTGTAGGATCAAAGGATTTAAACGCCTTTGTCAAGCGACCAATCAGCTCATCCATTAAGTGATCTGGGCCAATTTTTTGCATAATGTATTGGACATCTGCAGGCGTTAAAATCAAGGTTTTTTGAATAGACTTGTTCATAATGAATGTCTGAGGTTAAACACCATTGGGACTACTAAGTAATGAGGCACAAATAAAATACACAGCTATGCTTTATCTTTTTCCGCCAGCTTTCGTTCCCAAAACCCTCATGTAGCCCTGCTATACTCGGGTTTTGGTGCCTCATCTGGCGAAATAATATTTTGCCTACTTGTATACTTTATTTATCCCTCATTACTAAGCGGAACCAATTAGCATCAAAGAATTTTCACTGTAGTTACTGAAAGGGAATAGAAAAAGAAACAGGGGAGGGTAAAACAAAGACAGTGCAAATATATAAAAAAATATAATCAACTACGGTATCACCAAATAGAATTAGTCCAAACTGTAAGATGTTAGGCAAATGTTTTTCTTTTCGAAACAAAGAATAGATGCTTGCGTAGGTGATTAAGAGTAAGAACCAAATTTTGTGCAATACCCGTATATAGGTTTGGTACCTGTAATATTCTTGTTTAGCAATCATAAATTATCTGCTAAAAGCTGAATGAGCGGGATGATCAGGGCCACATTTGAAGGAATTACTACTGAACCGAGTTCAAAAAACAAATACTATAAAAAAGCTCCAATTTATTCTCACAGGCGAAGAACGGTCGCGTCTTGTCCTACTCTTCCTGGCAATTCTGGTCATGGCTGTTTTGGAATTAGGTGGGATCGCTTCCATTTTTCCATTCATGCAGTTGGTGGCAGAACCAGAAGCGATTTCAAGCAACCCATGGTTGGCTTGGATGTATGAGTCTGGAGGGTTTCAAAATCCTCGTGCGATGCTGACGGCAGCAGGTTTTGGGGTTATCGCGCTTTTAGCTGTTTCCAAGGCGTCTGCTCTTTTTACGAGTTGGTGGCAGCATAAATATTCTTGGGACGTGGCCCACGCATTATGTACCCGCCTACTTCGCAACTACCTCAATCGACCTTATAGTTATTTTCTCAATAAGAATACTTCCGAGCTTTTTTCCAATCTCATCCTAGAGGTGAGTCAGTTTACAGCGGGGGTATTGGTGCCCATTTTAGAATTGATCACGCAAATGGTAGTAGTTGTACTCATATTTTTACTGCTGTTATTGGTCAACGTTAAGATTGCGCTGACCGTGTCTTTGGTGTTAGGTGCCTCCTATGGTTTAGTCTACCTGGCTCGGCGTCATTTTTTATCCCGGATCGGAGAAGAAAGGGTGGAGGTTAATCTAAGGCGATTTAAGAGTATGAATGAGGCTTTGACCAGTATTAAAACCTCTCGTGTCTATGGTTCTCAAGGTTTCTTTTTCAAGCGATTTGAGGCCGCTTCCCGAGAGCACAGCAGTATTCACCCCAAGGTGCATTTGATTGTTAGTGCACCTCGCTATATTATCGAAGTATTTGCTTTTGGAAGTATCCTGGCCGTTGTGGTTTTTTTGTTGATGCAAGGCGAAGATTTGCAGGGGATTTTGCCCTTGTTAAGTTTGTATGCCTTAGCAGGGTACCGGTTGTTACCCGCCTTGCAACGCGCCTTTTCAGCCGCCGCGACCATTCAACATTCTTTTCCTGTCGTTAAGAAATTGTATACCGACTTACAGTATATACCGACCGATAATTTGCAATTGGAGGGGGATGCGGCAGCGATTCCATTCGAAAAAGAAATCAAACTCCGAGCCCTGAGTTTCCAATATGAGGACACTGATCAGGCCGTTTTGCACGACTTAAATGTCAAGATTCAAAAAGGACAGACGGTGGCCTTTGTGGGTAGTACGGGTTCGGGCAAAACTACCTTGGTAGATATCATCGTAGGTCTGTTGCCTCCTGGTCAAGGAGAGTTACTCATCGATGGGCAGGCCCTAGCCGTTGAGACGGCACCGCACTGGCAAAAGCAAATTGGATATGTTTCTCAGGATGTCTTCCTCTTTGATGATACTATCCGTGCAAATATTGCTATAGGTGTGCAGGAAGAAGCTATTGATATAGCCAGACTGGAAAGCGTCGCCAAAATGGCCGAAATACATGATTTTATCCATACCGAATTACCCGCAGGCTACGATACCGTGGTAGGTGAAAGAGGAGTCCGCTTGAGTGGCGGACAGCGGCAGCGATTGGGACTAGCCCGGTCACTCTATCGCCAGCCTCAACTTCTGGTCTTGGACGAAGCTACCAGTGCATTAGATGGTATTACAGAACAAGCAGTTATTGAATCTATCAAACAAATAGCGGATGAGCTAACTATTATCATCATTGCTCACCGCCTTTCTACCGTGCGTCATGCCGATTGCATTTATGTATTACAAAGTGGTCGGATTATCGAACGCGGAACCTATGACGAACTCATGGAAACCAGTCATTTATTTAGAAAAATGGCACAAGTTCCTGAGATAAATTAAACATCTATGAACAGTTATTTCAACAAAAAACTCTCCCTCCTCCTTGGCCTCTTCCTCTTGGCCCTACCTTTTCAGTCGAATGCTCATGCACCTGATCAGAGTTACGTTTTTCTCAAAGTATTTGAAAACACCGTTGGTGGAGTCGTCGAGATTACCACCAAGGATATTAATAAAGCACTAGACTTAAACCTGCAAGAAGGTTTGACGATGGATGGCTTGAATCCTCACCTAGCACGGATCAAGGAGTATGTGTTGGGGCGGGTGGCCTTTCGCTCCAGCTTAGGCGCCCATGCGATTAAGTTTACAGAGGTTGGCTTATTGGAATTAGATGATTTGGGCGAATTTGTCCAACTCAACTTTGAGCTAGAAGGGGTGACGGCTGTCCCCGATGCGCTGGATATTAAATACGAAGTATTATTTGATAAAGACCCTACTCACCAAGGCTTATTAGTCGTGGCTTATAACTGGCGGGCTGGTATTTTTGACAATGAGGCGCAAGTTTCGCTGATCTTTGACAGTGGCGATACAGAACAACAGTTAGATTTGACAGAATCCTCGGTGATGAAAGGTTTCTGGGCCATGATCAAACAAGGGGTTTGGCACATCTGGATCGGTATCGATCATATCCTATTTTTGTTGGCCTTAGTCCTGCCTGCGGTCGTCCGCCGACTTCGCAAGGAGAAAAAAGACGGAGAAGAAAAGAAAAAATGGAGCTTAAAAGATATTGATGTTCACAAGCAATTGAGTCCGAAAGGCCTAGAAGCCGCTACTAAGACTTGGACGCCTGTGGAGCGTTTCCGCCCGGCCTTGATGTACGTGGTTAAGATTGTTACTTTTTTCACGATTGCGCATACCATTACCTTGAGTTTAGCGGCTTTGGGCTTGGTGCGCTTGCCATCTCAACTGGTAGAATCCATCATTGCTTTCTCTATCGCCTTGGCGGCTTATCACAATATCACTCCCTTGTTTGGTAAAAGAGATTGGTTAATTGCTTTTGGTTTTGGTTTGTTTCACGGTTTTGGTTTTGCCAGTGTATTGGGTGAAATCGGGCTGCGGGGTGAATTTATGACCTTGTCGCTTTTGGGGTTCAATCTGGGCGTTGAATTGGGGCAATTGGCCATTATTTGCTTGATATTTCCTATCTTATATTTCTTCCGTTTGTCCAAACACTATCCTAAGGTTTTGATCTATGGATCTGTTTTCTTGATTGCGGTGGCCTTGTATTGGTTTGTAGAAAGAAGTTTTGATGTCAACTTTTTACTCGATGATTTTGCGGGTAGAGCTTTCCGCAAAGTATTGCGAATAGTAGGCTTGTTATAAGAGTATGTTTAAACTTCCATCAATCGGCTACAAGTGACAAATTTTCTCCTGCACTTCGTTAAAAATCCTCGCCGTACCTTCCAGGTATGTCTTTGTTTTTTGCCTCGTTCAGCACAAAATTTGTTCACTCTCACTCAATCATGAAAATTTAAACATACTCTAAGTCAAAATTGAGCGTACGATGAGTAAAAAAGGATTGCTAGATCGTTGGCGAAGTCAGCAAAAGAAAAAAGAACCTATCGCTGCGATAGCCAAGCGACCTATCGGGACCCGAGCACCGCTTTCCCTAGGGCAACAGCGGCTATGGTTTTTGCAGCAATTGCATCCCAATAATCCCTTTTATCACTATGCCGATGTGCTCCGGCTGAAAGGACGACTAGTAGAGGAACATTTAAGGGAAAGTTTTCGGCAATTGGCACAAAAATATGCGATTTTAAGAACGACCTTCCCTTCGGACAAGGGCAACGTTTATCAGCATATCGGGGAAGCAGCTGCCATCGCTTTTACTACCCACGATATCCGGTCTCTGCCACTTGATCAGCTAGAAGTGGAAGCCCAAGCGATAGCCCTAGCCTCGGCCAGTGAGGCTTTCGATTTGGAGACTGGGCCCCTGACCCGAGTGTGTTTGATACAACTGACCGATAAGGAATATTGGCTGGTGCTCACCATGCACCATATCATTACGGATAAATGGTCAATGGGCTTACTCAGGGAGGATTTGGCTAAACTATATGAGGGGCTATTAGCGGGAAACTCAGCGGGCTTGACCCCATTGCCACTGAGCTATGCCGACTACGCCTATTGGGAACGGCAACAGCTGGTAGATCCGACTCACTTGGCTTATTGGAAAAAGCAATTAGCTGGAGAACTCCCCATCCTGAAGCTACCTACGGATCATACGCGGATTGGAAAACCCAGCTTTGCCGGGGCTTTTTCTGTACAAGCTTTTTCTACCCAACTCTCGGCGCAATTGAGTCAATTGTGTCAACAAAATAATACGACCCTATTTGTCCTACTGCTAACGGCCTACAAAGTGTTGCTGTCTAAGTATAGTGGACAAAAAGATATTATTGTCGGAACACCATTTTCGAATAGAGACCAGTTGGCCTTACAACAACTGATTGGCTTCTTCAATGACACATTGGTATTGCGTTCTGACCTATCGAAGACGCCTTCATTTGAGCAACTGTTGCAAGAGGTGCGCAGCACGGTGTTAACGGCATTTACGCATAAAAAGACACCCTTTGAAGTCTTGGTGCGTGAATTGAGCCCAGAAAGAGCCACTAGTGCCAATCCGCTATTTCAGGTGATGTTTTTATTTCATAAAGTACCTCCCAAGCCCAGCTTAGGGCCTGAATTAGCACTCGAACATCAACCTTTCGATCTAGGCGTTTCAAAATTTGACCTGACTCTATACATTTCCGAAGAGGAGGGACAACTCTCCGCTATTTTTGAATACGCTACCGATTTATTTGAGGCTACTACGATTGAACGCATGCAAGAACATCTGCGCGTGCTCTTGGAAGCTATCGTAGAAAATCCACAACAGTCGATTGCGACTTTGCCCATACTGAGTAGCGAAGAAAAACAAAAAATACTAGTTGACTGGAATCAGCATCAACTACCCATTGGAGAGACGACCGTGCATCAATTAATAAAAGCACAAGCTCAGCGAAAAGCCGGAGCGTCAGCAGTAGTCTACGAAGGAGTTGAGTTGAGTTATCAGGCTTTACAAGAAAAGGCCGATCTAATCGCAAGAAGGCTGCAAGCGCGAGGGCTTGGTCAAGGCGATATCGTCGGCCTATATACAGCGCGCTCGCTAGATATGATGGTCGGAATTTTGGCTATTCTGAAGGCGGGAGGCGCCTATTTGCCCATTGACCCAGAATATCCGAAAGATCGGATTGATTTTATGTTGGAGGATGCTGATGTGAAAGTGGTGCTGTGTCAGGATAAAATACTCAACGAACTTTCCACAAGAGTGGACAAACTGTCATTGCAGGCGAGGCAGCATGAAGGAGATTCTAGCTTGCCACCGCTTGTTCCGACAGTGGGCAATGACCACTTGGCCTATATAATCTATACCTCAGGGAGCACCGGCCGTCCCAAGGGGGTGCAAGTGACCCATAAAAACCTCTTGCATTCTACGCAGGCTCGATTCAGCTATTATCCACAGCAACCGGGGCGCTTTTTACTGCTGTCTTCGTTTGCTTTTGATAGCTCAATTGTGGGTATATTCTGGACCTTGGCGCAGGGAGGAACGCTGGTGCTGCCGAAGCGACGGATTGAGCAAGATTTGGAGGAGATGGCTGATCTCATCGCTAGCCAGCAGGTCACGCATACGCTTTTGTTGCCTTCACTTTATCGCGTTTTATTGCAGCATATTTCTACCGAAAAACTTCAATCCTTACAGACCTTGATTGTGGCTGGCGAAGCTTGTTCAACAGCACTGGTACGCCAACATTTTGATACCCTGCCTGCGGTAGAACTCTACAATGAATATGGCCCAACGGAGGCTAGTGTATGGTGTACAGCGCACAAAGTAGAGCGAGAAGATGCGGAAGGGGCCGTCCCCATTGGCCGCGCCATCCCGAATGCAGAAATTTATATATTGGATACTCATTTAGCGCCTGTACCGATCGGTGTTGCAGGCGAATTATATGTTGGTGGTGCAGGGATTACCTTAGGTTATTTGAATCGCCCAGCCCTTACCCAACAACAGTTCATTCCACATCCTTTCAGCAATGAAAAAGGAGCAAAATTGTATCGAACGGGTGATCTAGCCCGCTACCGAGAAGATGGCCTCATTGATTTCTTAGGTCGAGCAGATCATCAAGTGAAGATTCGAGGTTATCGGATTGAATTGTCAGAAATTAAGGAGACTTTGACACGCATAGAAGGGGTAAAAGATGCCCTGGTAGTGGTCGAGGAAGAAGAAGGGAATAATCGCTTAATCGCTTATGTCATAGGTGATGCCAAGCTGGCTAGTGCTGGAATTCTAAAGACGGTAGGCACTCAATTGCCTGCTTATATGGTACCAGCTCAACTACATATATTGGCCGAATGGCCACGCTTGCCCAATGGCAAAATCGATCGCAAATCTTTGCCAAAACGGGACGAACAACAGCTCCTCTCGAATGATGCTTATGCGGCTCCGCGTTCCAGTGTAGAACAAACGCTGGCTACGATTTGGGAAGAAGTATTAAAGCGAAGTCCGATTGGCATCCATGATAACTTTTTTGAAATAGGAGGAGACTCTATTCTGAGCATTCAAATCATTGCCAAGGCGCGCAAAGCCGGCTTGGCCATGGCTGCTAATCAACTCTTCGAACATCAAACCATCGCGGCATTATCGCTATTCGTGGCGGAGGCAGCGCCGAGTATATCGACTGTAGATCAGCCGTTAATTGGTGCGGTTCCCTTGAGTCCAATCCAGGAATGGTTCTTTGAAGGGCATCAGCTGGCACCGCATCATTGGAACCAAGGTATAGCCTTTGATCTTTTACAGGAATTACCGGTTTCACTCTTGTCGGAGGCTGTCACCTATTTGATCACCCGACATGATGCCTTACGGCTGCGGTTTGCGCATGAAGCTGACCAATGGCAGGCTTATTATATGGCTCCAGCGGCTGTACATGCCTTCCAACACTTTGACTTGGCTGAGGTATCTCAGCCCGAGGCCGCTATCCAACAGAAAATAAATGAAATACAAGCCAGTTTCGACTTGTCCGCCGGGCAGTTATTTCAGGCTGTTTATTGTAGTGGGAGTGATGAATTAAAACCACAACTCTACCTGTTGGCGCATCACTTAATAGTCGATGCGGTTTCCTGGCAGATCATATTCGATGACCTAAAAACGATATGCTCACAGCTAGTGACCAAGGAACCCATTGATTTACCATCAAAGACCTTGTCCTTCCGCGATTGGAGTCAATATTTACGAGAAAAAGTAGGGGAGGGGAATTGGGATAAAGAGATCGGTTTTTGGGAACAACAAGCCCAGCTAGGGCCTGGCTTGAAAAGGGATGCCGAGGGCCAATGGCCGACTAGCGAAGCCCAAACAGAAACGCTTTCATTCCAGTTTTCGGAAGCTATAACGGCGACTTTAATTAAGGAAGTACCTGCGGCCTATAACACCAAGACCGACGAGATATTATTGGCTGCTCTGTTGATGGCCATGATAGAAAAAACGGAAACCAGTACCTTGACTTTAGGTTTGGAAAGGCATGGCCGTGAGCAACTAGAAAAACACTTTGATTTTTCAGCAAGTGTGGGTTGGTTTACCGCTTTTTACCTATTGCGATTGGAGGTAGAGCAGGAGGCGGAGATAGGTACGCTAATTAAAAGTGTAAAGGAGCAAGTGCGGCAGGTTCCTAATGGAGGAATTGGTTATGGTGCCTTGCGCTACCTACGGTCTGAAAAACTGTCTTTAACTAAAGCGCCTGATCTTGTGTTTAACTTTTTGGGGCAACAAGACCTTTTGTCTTCTCCTGTTTTTACGAATGGAAGAATGTTATTTGAAGGTGCGCGGGATCCCCGAAGTGAGCGACATTATGCGATGGAAATAAACGCTTTTCTCCTCCATGATAAACTAGAGGTTCGCTGGAGTTATAGTACAGATTTTTACCAGGAAAATACGATAAATTCCTTCCTGGCGGCTTTTGAAAAAGCATTGGGCCAAATTATAAATCATTGTGCATCAGGCGGAATTGGTGAGTATACACCCTCCGACTTTCCGGATGCAGATTTGAGTCAGGATGATTTGGATAATCTCTTGGGCCAGATTGACTTTTAAAATTAGCATCAATTAAAACAAGATGTCAAAACCCAAAATCGAAGCAATATACCCATTGACTTTTATGCAACAGGCTTTGTTGCTGCATGCTTTATATGAGCAAAATGATCAAGGGTTTCTACATGTCACTTGTCGTTTGCAAGGGCCCTTGCAGGAGGATTTATTTCAAGCGTCCTGGGCAAAAGCTATTCAACGGCATGCGGCTATGCGAACGTCTATTCATTGGGAAAAAATTGAAAAACCCATGCAAGTGGTACATCCAAAGGCCACTATTAAATGGGATCAGCATGATTGGACTGCCAACTCGCCCGAAGAACAGCAAACGCAATTGGCATCGCTGAAAGACATAGATCGTGAACTTGGATTGGATTTGACGAAAGCGCCGATTTCTAGACTGGCATTGATCCAATTACAAGCGGAAGAGCATCTATTATTGTGGAGTTGCCATCATATATTATTGGATGGTTGGTCGACTACCATTATTCTCAAAGACGCATTACGTCATTATGATGCGGCCTGTAAAGGAGAACAACTACAGCTAGATGTCATTCCTTCCTATAAAAACTATCTCAGTTGGATACAACAGCAAGATTTAAGAAAGGCGGCTACTTTTTGGGAGCGTTATTTAGGTGATTTGGCACATCCTACCTTGATTGGCCAACACCAGCCTGAAGAAAGTCCCCAAGCACCTGCCTTCAAGACCCAGATTTTTAGCTTATCTGCTGACTTGACTGCCGCTTTACAGCAATGTGGACAACAGCAGCGGGTGACGATGAGTACGATCGTGCAAGGCGCATGGGCTTTGCTGCTGCGTAAATATGTAGGTCAGGAAGACATCACTTTTGGCACCACGGTATCGGGGCGTTCTGCCGAATTACCCCATATTGATCAAATGGCGGGTCTGTTTATGAATGTACTACCCATGCGCACTACCATGCCTGAGAATCAGGGAATTGGCGACTGGTTGCAAGCCATGCAAAAGCAATTGATGGCGGCCCGTAATTTTGAATATGTCAGCTTAAATCAAATCTTATCCTGGTCAAAATGGTCAGGAGCTAGTTCCATTTTTGATAGTTTACTGGTCTTTGAAAATTTCCCGTGGAGTGATATAGAAGCAGGAGGAATGGCCCTGAAAGACTTTCAAGGCGGCTTAACGACTACCTATCCTTTGACCCTTGTTGTACAGCCTGCTGGACAGCTAAAATTCTTATTACATTATAAAACGAGTGAAATTTCTGAGGCATTTATAAATTGGATCGAGGCGCAGATGAGTACGCTCCTACATGCTATTGCTACTTCCTCAGAGTCTTCTATCGGGCAAACCTTAGGCACTTTCAGTGCACCAAGCTATCAGCAAAATCAAGCCAAATTTCAGCCTTATTTGAGGGCGGAAATGCCTAAATTCTTTTTCTCAAAAGGATCGGATACTGCCTATGAGGCCCCGCAAAATTCGATTCAATTACAGTTGACCAAGATGTGGGAAGAAATATTTGGGCGTCATCCCATTGGTATCCAGGAAAATTTCTTCCAAATTGGAGGAAGCTCCCTCTTGGCGGTACGTTTGTTTGCTAAAATTGAACAGCAAATGGGACGCAACCTACCTCCGGTTAGTCTATTACAACATCCCACGATTAAGGATTTGGCCCAACTCTTGGAAAAGGAGGAAGATACGAGTAGTTGGTCGGCACTCGTGCCGATTCGAGCAAGTGGCAGCAAACCACCACTTTTCTGTGTCCATGCAGGAGGGGCACATGTCTTCTTCTATAATGCCATGGCGCATCACTTGGGGGCGGAACAGCCGGTCTATGCCATTCAGCCCTTGGGATTGGATGGGGTAGAGGCTTACCACAACAGCATCGAAGAAATGGCCAGGGATTACCTGGGTGAAATACGGACGATTCAGCCTAAGGGGCCCTATTCTTTATTAGGCACTTGCTTTAGTAACGCGGTTTGCTTTGAGATGGCTAAACAGCTGGAACAAGTCGGGGAAGAGGTATCTTTACTGGCTATTGTGGATTCGCCGGTACATGATTGGACATTTGTTTCTCCACTTAGTTTTGTGGAAAAATTACAGCGCATTCCTGGCCGCATACAACGCCTGGGCAAACGTTTTCGGCAGGATGCCAGAGGAGCTATTTCAAAAATGATCAGTGCGAAGCGAAATAAATTGAGAGACCTGGTAGATGACAACTTGTATGTCCTAAAAAATAAGCAAGCCAAGAATTTAGTTAAAATTCAGGATAAATTAGCCGAACTTTACCTGGCCTACAATTGGCAACCCTATACGGGGAAGATCACCTTAATTCGTAGCAAGCAATTTGCCGAGACGGAAGGCTATGAGTTCCATATTTCACAATGGCAAGAATTGACCGAGAAGGATTTGGAAGTCCATGTGGTAGATGGGCATCATGAAACACTCTTTGATGAACCTGAAGCTCAACATCTTTCTGCGCAGTTAAGTGTTTGTTTAGAGACCAAACAATCGATAAAAGTGTAACGACTTATGTGGGTAAGCCCCCGTTCTGTGCCGCAACTGGCTCTTCATCAGCCACATATATGGTGTGTCCCGCTCCAGGCCGAGCAGGAACAATTGCAGCAATGGTGGAGGATCCTTTCTCCAGACGAGCAGAAAAAAGCAGAACGCTATCGCTTTGAAAAGAATACCCGTCAGTATATCCAAGCTAGGGGCATTTTGAGGGAACTCTTGGGGCAATACCTCGACTGTCCACCCAATAGTATCGAATTTGGGTACAACACCTACGATAAACCCAACTTGAAACCTGAAAATAAACTCAAATTTAATGTATCTCATTCCGGGGAAATGGCTTTGTTGGCTTTCAATTGGGAGGATGAAATAGGGGTAGATATTGAAGACCGTACCCGTGCAATAGAAATCGATGTAGTAGCTAAGCAATTTTTCTCTCCCAATGAGGTGAACACACTCATGGCCCTACCTTTATCAGAACAGCAGATCACCTTTTTCAATTGTTGGACCCGTAAAGAAGCTATTATTAAAGCGTTAGGCACGGGCCTGGCTTTCCCCCTCAACCAATTTGAGGTGTCGATGAAAGTGGGCAGTCCCGCTCGTTTGCTCGCCACCCATTGGGACCCAGCAGAAGCGGCTAATTGGTACATGGCTTCCTTCACGCCTGCCGAAAATTATATTGGGGCTTTTGCGGTTCGAGGCCCCGTTAGCGACTTGCAGTTGTGGCAATGGGGTAGGCGCGAAGGGATTTGAGGAGAAATGTATAGCTTGTTATGGGCTAATTGCTTACATTAGTTCAAACAGACTCTTAGCCCACTTCATACCGCTTATCCATGAAACGTATCCATTTATTTGAATTCGAAGATTTACCCTGGTTTCCCAATTTCATTCGCAAATGTATGACGAGATTGATTGTGGTCATGCATCGGCTATTGGGTACTCGCGAAAGATTGGTCGATTTACTCCGCGATGTCCTGCGAAAAACGGGCGAAAATCGGATCGTTGATTTATGCTCCGGCAGTGGTGGCCCCATGTTGTTTGCTTTTGAGAAACTGCGACAGGAAGCTGGTTTTGAAAAACTAGCCTTGACGCTGACCGATCTCTATCCCAATGAAACCTTAGCTCAAACTATTAATGCAAAGGAAGATGCCCAGCTGTCTTACCTGACAAAGCCTGTAGACGCCACGGCCGTGAGAAATGAACAAAAAGGGCTGAGAACCATGGTCAGTAGCTTTCATCATATGCCTCCTCCGCTGGCAAAAGGGATTCTGAAAAATGCGCAGGAAAGTCAAGCCCCCATTCTCATTTTCGAAATTAGCGACAACGGCTTTCCAATTGTGTTGAATTTTATTGCGATTCCGATCAATTTCATCATGTGCCTTTTTGTGACTCCTTTGGCTAGACCCATGACTTGGCAACAAATCATCTTTACTTATCCGATACCTATTATTCCGCTAGCTTTTGCCTGGGATGGAGCCATTTCAAACGCGAGAACTTATACCTTGAATGACTTAGATGAGTTACTAGTAGATATGAAAACGGATACCTATAAATGGGAAAAAGGAATGATCAAAAGCTCAAAAGCTAAGATGTTATACTTGGTAGGACGTCCCACTTAGAAATCATAAATAGGAAAAGATAAGCTGATCAAATATTGTTATCTTTAGGAGTGGAATTGTTTTAACTAATACCCTGGTAATTTATGGACAATTTCAGGTGTAGAATATCATAAACAAAGCATTTTTTACCAACTTTTTAAAAACAAGCTTATGCAATCTAATGTAGACCGCCGGTCCTTTCTAACCGCTATCAGTATGTTGGCGGCCGGTAATCTGATGTCGGTTCCTTCTTGGGGCTTCGCTAATTCCCGTGCAAAGTTAAAGATCGTCTTGGTCGGTACGGGTGTTCGCGGAACGTCCTTCTGGGGAAAACGACTAGTTGACCAATATTCGGATATTCTCGAATTTGTTGGCCTCTGTGATATTAACCCGGGTCGATTGGCTTATGCCAAAGAATATATGGGAGTGAGTTGTCCGACTTTCGGTGATTTTGAAGAGATGGTTGCGACAACTAAGCCCGACTTGGTGATCGTAACGACCAAGGACTCTACGCATCACGAATTTATCATCAAGGGCCTAGATATGGGCTGCGATGTGCTGACCGAAAAACCTTTGACGACGGATGAAGATAAATGCCAGGCTATTCTGGATGCCGAACGTCGTAACAATAAGAATGTAATTGTCGGTTTCAATTATCGTTGGAGTCCTTACATAACCAAGATTAAAGAACTTTTGGTCAATAAGGAAATTGGTAAAATTGTATCCGTCGATTTTCACTGGTACCTCAACACCTATCATGGTGCCTCCTATTTCCGTCGCTGGCACGGCTTGCGGCAGGCAGGTGGTTCGTTATGGGTACACAAGTCCACTCACCATTTTGACCTAGTCAACTGGTGGCTTGACTCGGATCCGGCAGAGGTATTTGCCTATGGAGCTTTAGAGCACTATGGTAGCAATGGACCCTTCCGAGGCGACAACTGTCGAACTTGTTCTCACAAAAAGGACTGTAAATTCCATTGGGATATTACCAAGAGCAAGCGGAACATGGATCTCTATGTGAAAAATGAAAAATACGATGGCTATATCCGAGATAACTGCTTGTTTCGCCACGAAATCAATATCTATGATAAGATGTCCGCGCAGATTAAGTATGCCAATGATGTGCTCGTCAATTACTCGCTGACCACCTATTCTCCTTTCGAGGGCTGGCGCATCGCCTTTAATGGTACAGATGGCCGCATCGAGGCCTGGTTGGATATCCCCTGGATGGAAAATAGCGGAATGGATCAAGCCGAACTACATGCGGCTGAAATGGATCAGGGTGAGAAAAAGGATGATAAAGAACGCAAGCCTATTATACTCCACAAAAATTGGAAGGATTACCAAACCATAGAGGTTGTTTCTGAGCGAGGCGGTCACGGTGGTGGAGATAAGCGTTTGCATGATAAGATTTTCCGTAACCCAGAAAATCCTGATCCCTATAAGCATTCAGCTGGGACAAGAGATGGCGCGATGTCTATATTGGTAGGGATAGCTGCTCGCAAGAGTATTGAATCGGGGCGGCCGGTACGTATCGCGGAGCTGACTGACTTGGAGCCACGTGCAAAGCGGTTGTAAGGTATTGCCTTAGCAAGACTTCAGAAGTTAGCTTGGACTTGTCTGGGCAAAACTTCTGAAGTCTAAGCCTTTGGTGCCCACTCAGCGAGGCCTCTGCCATTTTGATTTTGATTTTCATTCCCATTTTGATTAACCTCCTATCCAACAAAAAAGCGGTCCGATGTGACCATCGAACCGCTAATCAATCATTTACTAATTCTTTATCTTATTAGCATCCAGCACCTGGATAGCCACAGTTTTGCTCATAACCGCCAAAAGTACGGTCAATCTGGTTCTGTGGAATAGGACGATAGATGTGAAAGTCCTGGATGTTTGGAGCTGCTTGCTCATTGTGCAATCTTGTGCGCTCCACTAACTTCCCGGTGCGAGTCAAATCGTACCAGCGATGTCCTTCACCGATCAATTCACGGGCTCTTTCATCCAGCAAGAAGTCAAGCGTTACATCGGCAGCGGTAATTTCATTGGCCGCTTCCATACCAGGCCATGCACCTCTTCTTCTGATCAAGTTGATGTCCTCAGCTGCGCCTTGAGTGTCTCCTTGCTTGAGGCGAGCTTCTGCTCGAAGCAAATGAGCATTACCTAATCGCATCAATACATAATCTCTTTGACCTTGCGTTTTCTGACGATCTGGGCGGGTGTTGTCGATCCACTTGTTCATACTCGGGAAAATTCGCTCTGAGTATTCATCATTGGTTACCACCATAAAGCGAGTTCTGTTTTGTAGATCTTGCGTCCATTTATCCTCTACCTGAGGGCCAGGAATATAGACTGCGGTGTCACCCACTGTAAACTTGGGCTGCCCTACCAAACTGCCATCTACATATCCGGCAGAAGCTTCTTCAGCTGACCATACAGGAATATTACTGGCATTATTGGAAAGCCATGCATGCTTGTAAGTCTTATCGTATCGCGCATCAATACTTCTATCCCACAAAGTCAGCAAAAAAGGCGTCGGTCTGAATCTTTTCCAAGGGCGGCCATTTTCAATGTCACGAGTCATACCTGCACGAACATCATACTCCATCAAGAAATAGAGATGTCCTCTATGACCCTCACCATCGATACCTTGATCTACTTGTGCTTTGGAGTTTTGAATGTTCCAAACCACCTCTGAGTTTTCCTCATTACTGATATCCCAAAGATTGGCAAAATCATCTAATAATTTGAAGCCATAGTCATTGATGACATTGCTTAATAAACCTTCTGCACGGGCAGCATCACCACCATCAGCAAAAGATTTATAACTGCGGGTCAACAGCGCCTCACCCAAGAGGAATTGGGCGGCAGGTTTGGTCGCGCGGCCATACTCATCCTGCTCTGCAGGAAGATTGGCAATCGCAAATTCCAAATCAGGAATAATGGCTTGGGCATAAATTTCTGATTGAGCAGTACGATTGGCTTCGATCTCTACCCCTTCGGTTTCTTCTAATGTGAGGTGAACATCACCAAATTGACGAACTAGGACGAAGTAGTACATGGCACGTAGGAAACGGACTTCAGCAATTCGTGCAGTTTTTAAACTTTCACTGATTTCCAAATCCTTAGAGCGATTGATTACTGCATTGGACTGATTGATTCCCTGATAGCATCTGTCCCAGAATTCTCTGACGAAGGACTCTGAAGGGTTAAAGGCGCCGTCGTAACGATTTACGGCCTTATGGCCACCATCCGCACCATTCGTATAAGTGTCCGTACCAAAGACGGTCATGGTAAAAGACCTTTCTGGCCCGTAAAGAAACTTGGTGTAAGAATAAGCAGCATTAACGGCATCTTGAAAACCGGATGCAGTTGTGTAATAAGAAGATGCCGAAACATCAGAAATGAGATCCTCTTCGAGGAATTTCTCACAGGATTGGCTGACAAAAGCAGCCATCAGAATGGTTAATATAATTAATCTAGATTTCATGTCGATTGATTTTTAGAAATTGGCATTTACACCAAACAAAATTAAACGATTACTTGGAAGAACGCCTGAACCCAATTCTGGCAAATCCTCATTATCTGAGGTATCTACTTCTGGATCATAAGTATCGTATTTGGACGCAAACCAAAGGTTTTGCCCTGAAAGATAAACTCTAAGCCTAGACATTCCAATTTTATCGGCAACATTACTTGGCAAATTGTAACCTAATGTCACATTTCGCAATTTAACATAGCTACCGTCAAAATAGCCCATGGTCGTATTGTTACGGGTAAATTCCTGGTTTTGGTTTGGCCTTGGATAGGCATTGGTCGGGTTATTGATCGTCCAATAATCAATATCTATATTGTTGTAACGCACGGCCAAAGAGTTGTTGCCTACGTGGAAGTTACTATAAATAGTGTGTCCTTGACGGAAGTAAAAGAACACGCTCAAGTCAAAACCTTTGTACGCAAAGCGACTGGTAATACCGCCATAGTAATCAGGAACATCTGAACCAATAACTGAACGGTCATTGGGGGTAATAACGCCATCGCCATCCTGGTCTTGTATTTTGATTTCACCCGGTACTTTATTCTCCGCGGTATTAGCTAAGTCCGCCTCATTGGTTTGATAAATACCAATCTTAGTATAATCGAACCAAACTTTGATAGGTTGGCCAATAAACCAAGCATTTCCTACGTCATCAATCGGGTTACCATTTTCATCTACAAGTGCCAATTCGGTAATTTTCTCTGAATATCCAGCTATGTTAAAAGTAACATCCCATTTAAAACCATTGGGCTGATTGATGATACCCGCATTCAAACCTAATTCCAATCCGGAAGAAGAGGTAGAACCGATATTCTGAAGTACATTATTGTATCCAGAGGAGGCCGGTAGGTTTCGTGCCAACAAGATATCCTGTGTTTCGGTATTGTAATAATCAATTGAGCCAGAAATCCGACCATTCAAAATATCAAAATCAACCCCTACATCAAATGTTTTGGAAACCTCCCAACCTAGTTGAGAGTTCGGAATCTCATTCAATCCAAAACCAAATGCAGGGCTTTCGTCCCAAGCATAAACAGTTTGTGCCAAGCGGCCTGCCGTCTGATAAGGATTAACAGAAGTGTTACCTACCTCACCATAAGAAGCACGTAATTTCAAGTCATTGAAGAAACTTAGGTTTTCCATAAATCCTTCTTCAACGATTCTCCACCCTAAAGATACCCCAGGAAAAGAGGCCCATTTGTTCCCCTCTGCTAACCTGGAAGAACCATCAGATCGAAGAGATACTTGGAAAAGGTATTTGTTATCTAATTCATAGTTGATCCGACCCATCAGTGACATCAAAGACCATTCAGATAACCTACTCTCTAGATTACCTTTTACCTGTGCAGTTCCAATGTTGTAGAAAGTCTGAGATTCGTAGGGCAAATTAGCTACAGCCGTGTAATGGCGCTCATAACGAGAGGACTGAACAGATTGTAGTAAAGTAACATTCAAGCCATGTCTCTCTCCAAAAGATTTATTATAGTTAACAATATTCTCCAATGTATAACCAATGTCTTCTGTATTTTCAAGCTCTGCATCTGCTGGGCCACCTCGGTTATCATTCGTCAAACTGCTGCGAAATTGACCACGGCGGTAATTTCGGATATCCGGCCCAAAGTTGATTTTATAAGACAAGCCTTCCAGTACCTTGATATCAAGGTAAATAGGGGCAAAAATTCTTGTCACCTTTCTTTCATCAAGGTAGGCATTGGGCTGGATTTCATTCAATGGATTGGTACGAATTCCGTCATTGGTAGGTAAGAACATAGGGGTTACACCATCCTCCTCATAAGGTACACCCATCGGAACATTACCAAGGGCTTCTCCAAGGGTAGCACTAGATCCCCAATTCTGGATAGAATTAGTCGCTAGAAAGGAAATACCTGCTCGGATATTTTTATTAATGCTATGGTCTAGGTTGATTCGACCTGTCAAACGGCGATAATCCATATTGCTAATAATACCTTGCTCATCGTAATAGCCCAAAGACATATTGAATTGTGTCTTGGCATCGCCACCTCGTACACTCAATTGGTGGTTGGTCTGCCAGCCATCCTGAAAGATCAAATCCTGCCAATCGGTACTACGACCTGTTGCAATTGATTCCGTTTCAATAGGGTCGAAGCCAATTTCTTCATCTGTGGGGATAGCCCCATTCCAACCATCTCGGTATCCTTCACGGGTAAAGGCAGCGTATGTCTCGGTATCCATCATTCCCACCTTGTTAGCGATCTGTGTAACACCATAGTAGCCATCATAAGAGACAGTCGTATTTCCGTCGGCACCGCGCTTAGTCGTAATAATAACCACGCCATTGGCTCCTCTTGAACCGTAGATAGCAGTAGCCGCAGCATCCTTCAATACTTCCATCGACGCAATATCCTGCGGGTTGATGTCAGAAATGGCTGAAGTACCACTCGTTTGAGGAATACCATCAATTACAAACAGTGGATCATTGGAAGCCGTTATAGAACGTCTACCTCGAATTTTGATCGTAGGAGCCTGACCTGGGCGACCACCCGTAGATTGGATATCAACACCTGCCACTTGTCCTTGCATCGCTTGTACTCCACTGGCTACTGGAATAGATGTAATTTGTTCCTCACTCAATGAAGCAATCGCCGCAGTTACGTTACGTTTCTTTTGAATACCGTAACCTACTACTACTACTTCATCCAAGATAGCAGTGTCCTCCGACAAGCTTACGTTAACGGTACTTTGTGTACCGACAGCAACTTCCAGGTCCTTATATCCTGTGTAAGAAATGACTAGAGTCGCATCATTGCCTGTCACTTCAATAGAGAAATTGCCATCAATATCCGTTACCGTACCTGTACTCGTACCTTTTACCAAGACAGTTGCTCCTATTAAGGGTAAACCATCATTGGCATTGGTAACCGTACCTGTTACGGTGCGAACGGCGACGGAGAAGTTTTCTGCATCTCCATCATAATTGGGCATGGCAGCTGCTTGAGCTGAATCCACGCTCAACAAAAAAAAGCAGACCATCAGAAGTGCTAATGGTATGCCCACGTGTAATCTAAGTTTCATAATACCGGCCATTAAATTAAGAAATTGATTAGTGAAAAACTATAATTAAAGGCACAACAAACCCCGGACAATTGCAGATGCTATTGTCATTTATCGGAATTTCCACTTACTTAGCTAGAAAAAAAATCAAGGCAAGATTAGGTCTTTCGTTTGATGGTTGATTTTCCGGTTGCTTTGAATTTAATCTTCTAAAGTAAAGTAAGGATGCAGCCTTTTATTTGTGCCTCATTCCTAAATGCTATTTTACATTTCTTTTTGGTTTAATTGGGGTATATGATCAGCTCTACCACGGGGAAAAAAATGGCCAGATTGAAATAGAGCAATCCATGGCGTCCACTCAGGGTAGGCAGAAATACGTCCCGTTTTTGGGAAATACAATAGTAGTTTGGAAGAATATAGGCGTAACGTAGAGCGTTGTAAAAATCGCTCAGAAGAGTTGATGATATCGTAGTCTAAATTGGATAATCCAACAAAGCACTGTTTAGTGTCAGATGCACTTGGGTATCCGAAGAATTCAAGCCTCCAGATATGACTGCTCATCACACAATGATGCAGTCGCAAGAATATTGTAGCAAAATATTCCAAATCCTTGTTGTATTAATTTTTCGTTTTGTTCGTAAGCAGATAAAGAAAGGTACCTTTTTGTTGAGTTGGTTGGTGGTAATGTTAGTTGGTTGTTTATGATGCACCAATCAATATCAATTACTTACTAAATGCTCATTCTGAACTAATTGTTCGAATAATGGCAGAAAATTACAATTTTCTTTCGTCAAATATACTCAAATAAAATTTTTAATGAAAATAAAATGACTAATGTTCGGGTTTTAAGACAGATAATTGCAAACGATTGCATAACAATTTAAATTCTCTGTCTTTTTGTGGCTAGCTGAACGGGCTAGTATAAAATCATAAATAGAAAGTATAGCTATCCGCTGGTGAGTAAGCCTCCCAGTCTGGATAGCCATACAAGTATATCCTATAGTTTATACCCTTTTCGGTATTTCTTTTTTCGAAGTTTATTGGCTGCTTTATCGTTAAATTTCTCCTTAACTGGATCCCACTTGAGGGGGCGATTGAGCGAATAAGCAATATTGGCGATATTACAGATGGAAGCAGAGCGATGACCTACTTCTGCATGGCAGATCGGTTTAGATCTGTTTTTCATGGCATTGAGCCAATCCTGGTAGTGGTTCTCTTTACTATCATAGAGTCGCGTTTCTCCCGATTTGATTTCGGCCGTTACAATATTAGCGGGGTCAGAGTCGAGATACTGTCTACTGATATCGAGACTTCCTTCACTCCCGATAAATCGAACGCCCCAGCCTCGCCCAAAGTCCTCATGCACCATCTCTATTCCGTTGGCATACTTCATCACGAGTCCTCGCACGGCTTTAGGATCACTCGGCGGTATCCACTCTACGGGGCCGGTATGATCCATTCCCAACCCCCATTGGGCAATATCAAACATGTGTGCACCCCAATCGCAAAGAATGCCACCACCATATTCTTTATACTTTCTCCATTGTGCCCAGTACTTGATATTGTTGGTCGCTGGTGCAATTTGTGAATGATAAGGTAAGACCGGAGAAGGACCGCACCATCTATCCCAATTGAGATTAGTGGGCATCTCTTCTGCCGCTAAGTCATAGGGCACCGCTGGATCGCCAACATTCACCAATACCTTCTTGATGGTTCCGACATAGCCGTTACGGACCAACTCACAGGCATGTAGGAAATTTTTGCGAGAGCGTTGCATACTCCCAGTTTGCAGCACTCGACCATATTTGTCTGCTGCCTTTACCATCGCACGACCTTCCTTGATGGTATGAGACAAAGGTTTTTCGCAAAATACATCCTTCCCAGATTTCATGGCAGCAATGGTAGGAATGGCATGCCAGTGATCAGGGGTGGCCACGACGATACCATCGATATCATCACGTTCGAGCATTTCTTCATACTCCAGATACGTTTTAACGCCATTGTAATTGGGCGTAGAACGGTGTTGCGCGTATAGACCGGCCACTCGCTTTTGGAACCATTCCATTTTGGCTGCAAACACATCACTAGCTGCAACAATTTGGGCTTCTGCATTGGTCGTAAAACGGGTAGAAAGGCCACTACTTTGACGCCCACAGCCAATAAATCCAAGCGTTACTTTATCACTGGGGGCGGTGAATCCCCGGCCAAGGACATGCCGCGGTACTATGGTGAATGCTCCCACTGTTAGGGTAGCCGCCTTGAGGAATTTACGGCGAGAAACTGATTTTTGCATATTTTTATTTTTATTGAATTGATGTAAACCTATTGGCTAAGGGACTATATTTTCTGTGTCTAAAAGGAGGTTTAAGGCATGGTTGGCCACCCTGACGACGTATTTGTTTTGATCCTGCATGACGCCCTTCAGGGCAGGAATGGCACTACGGGCACCTTCTCCCAATTCATCCAAAACTTGGGCACCCGCTAACCGCACCCATTCATTGGGATGCTGTAGGGCCGCTTCAAGCGTGGCTATACCGCTTTTATTAGCTGTTAATTTGGAAATAGCCCTGGCGGCGGCAATACGAACGATGGGAATACTATCCTGCAAGTGCGCTACCAAGGGCTGAACGGCGGCTTGGATGCTGGTTTGATTGCCCAGTTGGATGGCCGCCCAGTAGCGGACAGCACTATTAGCATGCTCTAGTGATTGGACCAAACTTTCTTCCGTATTATTGCCAATGGCTGTATTCCGAATTTTACTAACTGGAATAGCTTGTTCTTGCATAATGTGATAAATAGCCTTATCAGCTTGTCTTTCCCATTCGCGGAGAATCGTCTCTGGAATGAGCCCGGTATCCTTGGTATCATCCGACCAGTCGGCATGTGCTTGTCGCATTTCTGCTAGCAGCGCGGCATGCTTGGGATCGTTGGCTAGATTATTAAGCTCATCAGGGTCATCTTGTAGATCGAATAGTTCCTCTTTCGGTTTGAAAGGAGCAACAATGTGTTGGCCTGCGGCAGGTAGAGTCCCGGCTTTAGCAGCTTCTCGGATCTCCTGCATGATGCCTCCCTTTTCTGGCGTGTTCATGTACTGGCAAAAGGGCTGATAAGGCTCATAGTAGCGAATGTACTTATGGGTCTTGCTGCGCACTGCTCTTTGCATATCGTAACGCTCGTCCATGCGATCCCTTCCGGCATAGGTGTATTTTCGTTCTGGACTTAGATCTTTTCCCAGAAAGGCACGGCCTTGCATATTGGCCGGTACGGGGATATTGGCTAGATGAAGCGCAGTAGGAGGATAATCAATAAAACTGATTAACTCATCGGTAGATTGACCTTGCGGATGTGGGATTAAATGCGCATATTTTTTAGGTGCTTTGACAATCATGGGCACACGCAGGCCTGAATCATATAACCAGCGTTTGTGGCGGGGAATACCTGCTCCGTGGTCAGCGTAAAAGATGATAATGGTATTTTCCGCCAGTCCATCCTCCTCCAATTGTTGTAGAACTTCACCTACCTGCTGATCCATTGCAGTGATAATGTTGTAATAGCGAGCCCATAATTCCCGAACGGTGTCGGTATCGGGGTAGTAAGGTGGAAGTGGAACCTCTCCTGGTGTTCTCAGGCTGCTGGCTGGCAAGTTGGCCACCGCCTGTTGGTATCGATCAGCATCATTGACCCGACTCTCGTGGGAGGAAGTGAAGTTGAAAATACTGAAGAACGGTTGCTGCTCGTCTGGGCGATTTCGCCAGTGCGCTTTATCGCTAGAGTCATCCCAAAGTGCTTTATGATTAATAGCCAGATTGTAATCTGTTTTGGTGTTGTTGGTGCAGTAATAGCCAGCTGCACGTAGGTAGTCCGGATAAGTCTGGATTCCTTCAGGTAATCGACCGTTGCATCGCATGTATTGAGTGCCTTGGGTAGAGGCGTACATGCCCGTAATGATGCTAGAACGAGCTACAGCACAGACGGGAGCGGAAGCGATGGCATTGGTATAAAGGACGCCTTCTTTGGCCAATTGGTCCAGGTTTGGAGTGCGAGCATAGGTGTCGCCATAAGCACCCAGATTGGGGCTGATATCCTCGCAAGTAATCCAGAGGATGTTGGGAGGGGGGAGGGGCTCTTGTTCTCCTTGGCAGGCCCATAAGAGTAGAAGAAAAAATGCGCTATACTTTATTGCGTTTGGCATGAATCGTTGATTTATCGGATTTAAACATCTGCTTAATTAGAGCGAGCAAAGCGGTCGGAAATGTCATCTATTTTTGTTTTTGATAGCTCGCTACCAGAATGCACTAATATTTGATACCGGAAGGTCACTTTTTCTCCCGCTTTTAGACTGAAGTTAAGTTGTTCTTTGCCTTTGGAAAAAACGGATTGGCCCAAGGGATTTGCGGCAAAAAGGCCATAATCCCTTGCATGCCAGTAAGTCGGATAACCGGGATTGGAAGGATGATCTACGATGGTAATCGAGGCAGCTTCCCCGTCCAGTTTTCCATAGAGCTTCATCCATTTGGCGCGAGTACCCCAAACGCCACTTCCTTCTAATCCTTCACTGCTGAGGTAATTACCCGAAACCCCTTCATTATTGATCGTTTTTTCTGTATTGGGTTTTCCATCTGCTCCCACCAATAATTGGGGTCTATCTGTTGGGAATTCTAAAGCGCGACTCACTCGAATGCCAAACATACCTTCCTTATTATCTTTAAAGGATACATCTACTTCTTTGGCTGTCAAGGTGGTAATCCTTTCTATAATACGGATATCATCCTGCACCGAAAAAATGAATTGAGTGGCTTCATCCAAGAGCATTTCTCCAGCCGGTGCTTTCCAGACCGCCGATACGGCCAAGTGTGCTTTCCCATTGGTTGCCTTAGCCACTTTAATAGCCTGATGCTCGATGGTACCATAGCGGTGCTTCTTTTCAGCGGCGATAGCCTCAGAGTTATTCCAGAAATCTAACCCATTGACATTTCCGTAATTCAGCCAATGCCCAACATGATGGGGGTGGTCTACTCTTTCTCCAGGACGTGGTTCAATGGGGTAACCTCTGGTCAATGCCTTTCCACTCGCTGTCAGGAGCGGGTAAAGAATAGGTTTGGCAATGTGGTTGGGATATTGATAGGCGGTAAACAATTGGCCGTCGATATTGACATCGACCCGCTTTTGATCAGGAAGGTTTTTAATTTGTATCATGTGGCGCTGGGATGAGGACGTACGCTGACTGCTGATTTTCTTTTGGCAACTCCATATGGTAGTGCTAAGGGCCACCAGCAAGGTAAAGGGCAGGAAGAGGATATGGCGAAACCTAAGTTCAGTAGAAAAGGAAGAAAATACGCTAAAGAAATGTCTCGAAGTGGATGGTTTTGGCATGACCTGTTTTTTACTCGAATAGATATATTCGAGATAGCCTGGCATAGTAGTTACAGCGCCTGATGGAATACTGAGCTAGTGCCTAGCTATGGTTTGATTAATCGTTTTGTCTTGTTTAAATAATTCGGTTT
>Ga0070729_10002074_pt1 | contig 27239 bp, 17 predicted proteins | sample tdDd472_FD_66725 | JGI IMG/M metagenome (GOLD analysis project Ga0070729, IMG submission 66725) | Marine sediment microbial communities from the Atlantic coast under amendment with organic carbon and nitrate - tdDd47.2 | ecosystem: Environmental > Aquatic > Marine > Coastal > Sediment | place... | reverse complement strand
CGGTGTCGTCGGGCGCGGTGTCGTCGGGCGCGGTGTCGTCGGGCGCGGTGTCGTCGGGCTCGGTGTCGTCGAGCGCCTCGCCATCCGCGGCAGGACCGCGCTCTGCAGCGTCGTTCTGCGCAGCGTCGTTCTGCGCGACGTCGTTCTGCGCGGCGTCGTTCTGCGCAGCGTCGTTCTGCGCAGCGTCGTCCTGCGCAGTGTCGTCCTGCGCAGGTTCACCCGGCACGTCATCGGCGGCTCCCGGGGGAGCTGCAGCGACGGACGCGGGGGCGAGCGTTTCGGTGGGTTCGGCCGCGAACGCGGGCGCCACACAGAGGGCGGCCATCGCGCAGATCGCGGACCAGATGCGGATCGAGAGCATCGGTCGTCGGGGGTACGGGCACCGGGCGGCCTGCGGAGGGCAGGCCGGGCGAGCGCGGCATGCTCGAGCCCGTGTGTCGCACCGGGGTCCGCCCACGCAGGAGCGCACCGAGGCCGACGATCAGGCCCGAGCGGGCTCGATCGGTGGTCCGGTCGCCGGCGGTAGGCGCCACTGGTCGCGGGTGGTGTCGACCTGCGACGGCGGCGGCCGTGGCGCGAGGGTCGGCAGCGCCAGCAGGCGGACCTGCAGGCGCACGTCCGGGCCGGTGGTGTCCCCCGCAGGGATCGGCGTGACCGCACAGGCCGACGCGGACAGCTCGGCTGTGTCGGCGTCGACCAGCCGCGGTGCCGCATCGTCCGCATCGTCGGACGCGTCGGCGAGCTCGGGTGCGCTCGCTGCATGATCGCAGTCGACGTGCACGACCGTGTCGCCGGCGATGGCGTGATCGTGGTGCACGTGGTGCACGGCCTGCGCGACCGGTCCCATCGCCCACAGCATCGCGACCGTCAGGACGACGGCGCGGAGCAGGGGAGCAGGGGTACGGTCGGTTCGCATGGGCCTCCATGCCGGTGCGCGATGCAGGGAGGCTGCACACGCTCGCTCTTTGATGCAACCCCCTTGCATTCGATGCGACACCGCGTCGCAGGGGCGCTTCAGGGGCGAGGGCGGCATCCCGACGCGCCAAACCGGCCGACGAGACGCGTCCCGGGCGACGCGGAGACGCAGCAGATCGTCGAATGCGGGTGCGATGCGATTTGGTTCTTGACTGAAATTGTCAGGAACTCACAATTGGGGTGCACCTCGTAGGACTCATGGAGGCCGAAATGGCCGCACACGCCCCCGAACTCACCCCTGCACCGCCCGAATGGACGTTCGACCGTGTCGAACGCGTCGCCGCGGATCTGGAGCCGTGTACGGCGTCCGAGGTGTTGCGCTGGTCGCTCGAGACGTTCGGCTCGCGGCTGGTGATCGCGTCGAGCTTTGGCGCCGAGGACGTCGTGTTGATCGACCTCGCGGTGCAGATCGACCCGAAGGTCCGCATCTTCACGCTCGACACCGGGCGGCTGCCGCAGGAGACGTACGACGTGATGGAGCGCCTGCGGCAGCGGTACGGGGTGCGCTTCGAGGTGCTCTTCCCGGATCCCGAGTCGCTGGGTCAGCTTCTCGCGGACCAGGGGCCGAACGGCTTCTATCGTTCGATCGACGCGCGCCGCGCGTGCTGTGGGGTCCGCAAGGTCGAGCCGCTGCGCCGCGTGCTGTCGACGGCGGACGCGTGGGTGACGGGGCTTCGCCGCGAACAGGCGGTGACGCGCGCCGACATCCCGAAGGCGGAGCTGGACCTCGCGAACGGCCGCCTCGTGAAGATCAATCCGCTCGCCGGGTGGTCCGAAGACGACGTCTGGAACCACATCCGCGAGCACAACGTGCCGTACAACCTGCTGCACGACATGGGATATCCGTCGATCGGATGCGCTCCCTGCACCCGCGCGGTGAAGCCCGGCGAGGGCGTCCGCGCCGGGCGCTGGTGGTGGGAGCGCCCGGAAGACAAGGAGTGCGGCCTGCACAAGGCCTGAGACCTCATCGGTGCCGTGCCGAACTCGCAGCCCACGAGCTTCGACACTCGGCTTCGACCCCACTCGAGCGCAACCGTGACCTGCGAATGCGCACGATGAAGCGAAGCCCGGCGCCCGCCGGGCCGGCTCCACAGCCGGCCCGGCTCGTTTCGTTTTTGGGGGCGGCGTTGGCGCTGCGAGACGCCGAAGGTGGTGGTTCGACCGCCCCCCGCGTCTGCTGCGCAGCCGCCGGCCCCCGCAGGGGGCCTCCGGAGGCCGCCTGGACTTCGGTCAGGCAGGGGTGGAGGTTCGTGGCGCTTCGAGACGCCCGCGGCGGTGGTTCGACCGCCCCCCGCGTCTGCTGCGCAGCCGCCGGCCCCACGAGGGGGCCTCCGTATGACGCCTGGACTCTGGTCAGGCAGGGGCGGAAGTTCGTGGAGCTTCGAGACGCCCGAGGCGGTGGTTCGACCGCCCCCCGCGTCTGCTGCGCAGCCGCCGGCCCCACGAGGGGGCCTCCGTATGACGCCTGGACTCTGGTCAGGCAGGAGCGGAAGTTCGTGGAGCTTCGGTCGAGCATCCGTGGTGGTTTGCCTGGCCGAATCTCCGAGTGCCTGGTCTCGAAGCACCGCAGTCATACGGAGGCCCCCTTTGTGGGGCCGGTCACGGCGCGCAGCGCCGGGGCGGGGGGCGTTCGAACCGTCGCCGCAGTGCACAGGCGCTGCAAGAATGCACCGCGCCCGTGCGGGCCCCCCCGCGTCTTCTGCGCAGCCGCCGGCCGGTGCCTGCTCGCCGTGCAGCACGGCAGACTTCGTCCGCCGGCGCACGGCCGGGGCCGGTCACGGCGCGCAGCGCCGGGGCGGGGTGGTGCGAAGCGCCGGCGCTGTACACGGGCGCTTCGAGACGCCGAAGGCGGTGGTCTGACCTACCGCCGGACGCGTCGCCAGAGCGGCTGCGCTTCGTCGGCCGCGGGCTGGTACTTCACCGAGAAGTCCTCGAGGCCCTTCACGAAGCTGGCGGCGTCCTGGTCTTCGCGCAGCACGAACGTGTCGATGCCGCACCGGTGCAGGTAGAACGCCTGATCGCGCAGAATCTCGCCGATGGCGCGCAGCTCGCCGGTGTAGCCGAGGTGCTCGCGCAGGACGCGGGCGTGGCTGTAGCACCGCCCGTCCGCGAACTTCGGGAACGCGAGGGCGATCACCGGGATCGACGCGAGGTCCGCGGCGAGGTCCGCCGGGTCGTCGTCCCCCGTCAGCACCACGCCCACGCGCCCGGGCCGCGCCGCCAGCGTGTCGCGCTCTTCGAGCCACCGCGCAGCGGGCACCAGCACGTCGCCGGCCGGCAGCGCGCCTTCGTCGACGACCACCCACGAATCGGCGACCGGTGCGCCGTTGCGAATCACCTGCTCAGACATAGACCGCCTCCTTGAAGGGCTTCGGCCCCACGCGTCGGTACGTGTCGAGGAACCGCTCGCTGTCGCTGTCGCGCACGGCGAGGTAGTGGCTCACCAGGCGGCTCACCGCGTCGACGAGGTCCGCCTTCGGGATCGCCGGGCCGAGCCACTTGCCGAGGCTCGCGTCGTCGGCTTCCGAGCCCCCCAGCATGATCTGGTAGTACTCGGCGTCGTTCTTGTTGATGCCGAGGATGCCGATGTGGCCGACGTGGTGGTGGCCGCAGGCGTTGATGCACCCGGACATCTTCAGCTTCAGATCGCCGAGGTCGTACAGGTAGTCGAGGTCGTCGAAGCGCTCGGTGACCTGCTTCGCGATGCCGATCGAACCGGCGTTCGCCAGCGCGCAGAAGTCGAGGCCCGGGCAGCAGATCAGGTCGGTCAGCGTGCCGATGTTCGGCGTCGCGACCTGCAGCTCCGCCGCCTGCTGCCACAGCGCGAACAGGTCGTTCTCGGCGACGTCCGTCAGCACCATGTTCTGGTCGTGCGTCGTGCGGATGCGCCCGAGCGACCAGCGGTCTGCCATGTCGGCGATCCCGTCGAGCTGGGCGTCCGTGACGTCCCCGGGCGGACGGTGCTTCGACTTCAGCGAGAGCATCACCACCCGGTATCCCGGCGCGCGGTGCTTCATCGTGTTGCGCCGCAGCCACCGCTCGAACGCCGGATCCTGCGCCGCGCGCTCTGCCGTGCGGCCATCGTCGACCTCGGCCTCCGGGCGCCACGCCGGCGGCGTGAAGTACGCCGCCACGCGCTCGATCTCGGCGTCCGTGAGGGCGAGCCCGGTGTCGCGGATGCGCGCCCACTCCTCGTCCACCTGCGCCCGAAACGCGTCGATGCCCAGCTGCTTGACGAGGATCTTGATGCGCGCCCGGTACTTGTTCTTTCGGTCGCCGTGCAGGTTGTACACGCGCACGATCGCCTCGCAGTACGAGAGCAGGTCGCGCTTCGGCAGCCACTCCTGGATCACCTCGCCGATGATCGGCGTGCGGCCGAGCCCACCGCCCACGAGGATGCGGCAGCCGACCTCACCGGCGTCGTTGCGCACGAGGCGCACGCCGATGTCGTGGTACGCGACGGCCGCGCGGTCGTTCTCGGCGCCGGTGAAGGCCACCTTGAACTTGCGCGGCAGGTACGCGAACTCCGGGTGAAACGTCGACCACTGCCGCATGATCTCGCAGTACGGGCGCGGGTCTTCGATCTCGTCGGGTGCGACGCCGGCCAGCGGGTCGGCGGTGATGTTGCGGATGCAGTTGCCGCTCGTCTGGATGGCGTGCATCTCGACGTCGGCGAGCTCGTCGAGCAGGTCGGGCACCCGCGCCAGCTCAGGCCAGTTGTACTGGATGTTCTGGCGCGTCGTGATGTGCCCATACCCGCGATCGTACTCGCGCGCGATGTGGGCCAGCTTGCGCACCTGGTCGCTCGACAGCAGGCCGTACGGGATGGCGACGCGCAGCATGTACGCGTGGCGCTGCAGGTAGAGCCCGTTCTGCAGCCGCAGCGGGCGGAACTCGTCTTCGGTGAGCTCGCCGCCGAGGCGGCGTCGGACCTGGTCGCGAAACTGGTCGACCCGTTCGCGCACGATCTGCTGATCGTAGTCGTCGTAGCGGTACATGAGGGGCTCGGGGCAGAGGGTTCGAGCGTTTGGATTCAGGCGGTGAGGGCGCCGACGTGAGCGGCGTCCACGAGGTCGGCGATGCCGTCGCGCAGGCGCACGACGTCGCCGATCACGACGACACCGGGCGGCCGCAGCCCGGCGTCTTCGACCCGCTGCGCGAGGTCGGCGACGGTGCCGACCACGGTGCGCTGGGTCTCGGTGGTGCCGCTGCACACGACGGCGGCGGGGGTGTCGCCGGCGCGTCCCGCGTCGCGCACCGCCTCGAGGATCGCGGGCAGGCGGCCGAGCCCCATCAGCACGACGAGGGTGCCGCCGGCGCGGGCGAGGTCGCGCCACGCCTGCTCGAGCGGGCGGCCGTCGGCGGTCGCGCCGCGGCCGGTGACGATCGAGACGTGCGTCGACACCCCACGGTGGGTCACGGGGATGCCGGCCGCGGCGGGCACCGCGACGCAGCTTGAGATGCCCGGGACCACGGTCACGGCGACACCGCGCGCGCGCAGCCACAGGGCCTCTTCACCACCGCGGCCGAACACGAAGGGGTCGCCGCCCTTGAGGCGCACGACGGCGAGCCCGGCGCGGGCCTCCTTCTCGAGCAGCCGATTCGTGACGTCCTGCGAGGTCTGGCGACCGCCGGGGATCTTGCCGACATCGACGAGGCGCACGTGCGGCGGCACGAGACCGAGGATGGCCGGGCTGACGAGGTGGTCGTGCAGCACGACGTCCGCCGACTCCAGCGCGCGCAGCGCCTTGATCGTCAGCAGGTCGGGATCGCCGGGGCCAGCGCCCACGAGGGTCACGTGACCCGGTTCGGACAGCGCGTTCATCGCTTCTCCAGGGCGTCGAGGGCGCAGCACGGAGTCGCCGCGTCACAGGACCGGTCGCAGCCGCGGACGGCGGCGATCAGGGTGTTCACATCGTCGTTCGAGAGCGCGTCGACCCGGTCGAGCGCGCCGTCGATGACGCGGTTCAGGCGCTTCGCGCGCTCGCCGTAGTCCGGCCACGCCCGCTTGAGCGATGGGCGTGCCTCGCCGAGGGCGGTGGCCAGATGCCCGACCGCAGGGGTCAACAACCGCTCGATGCGCTTGCGCAGGGCGATCGACAGGGACGGGCTTGCGCCGTTCGTGCCCATGCACACCGTCACCGGCCCACTGCGGACCACCGCGCCCGCGTACCAGTCGCAGCGATCAGGCACGTCGACGACGTTCACCAGGATGCCGCGGGTGCTGGCCTCGTCGTAGACAACGTTGTCGACCGCTGGATCTCCGGTGGCCGAGAGCACGAGGAACCGCCCGACGACATCGGGTCGCTCAAACGCGCGCTGGCGCCAGCGCAGGCGCCCCGGGCCGGCGTCGCGGAATGCGTCGAACGCCGAATCGAGGGTGGGGCTCACCACGTCGACCCGGGCCCCGCACTCGACGAGCTCCCGGGTCTTCTGCGCGGCGATCGGTCCGCCCCCGACAACGAGGCACGAGCGGTCCTCGACCTTCAGAAAGGCCGGGTACATCGGGGTCTTCGATGGGGTCCAGTCGATCGATGCAGACATGATCGTGGGCGGCTCGAGGGCGGTCCATGGGCGTCGGCTGCCCACGATAACGGCTATTCCCGACCAATCAAGTCAAGAATGCGCCTTTGCGCCCTTGCGCCGGATCCCGGACCGCGCCCCACGATGCCCCCGCCCCGCGCCTGCCCCGAATGACCGGCCCGGGTGGTTCGCGCAGGACCGCCCTGCGGGCGGGGGCGGGGCATGCCCCGCGCCTGCCCCGAGTGACCGGCCCGGGTGGTTCGCGCAGGACCGCCCTGCGGGCGGGGGCGGGGCATGCCCCGCCCCTTCGTGTCGGCAGGTGCCGGGGATGAAGGCGCGGCGCGGCGCATGGATTGGGGTGTGTGCGGGCAATGCCATTGCACCCGCGCCGCAGCGGCGGCATCTCATGCATCCGCCCGCACCCCGGCATCCTCGTGCCCGCGCCCCCCCGCATCCGACAGACCGGCGACGGCCCGCACGCCGTGCTCGCCCTGCACGGCTGGGGCGGAGGCCACCACACCTTCGACCCGATCCGCGACCGGTTGCCCGCGTCGGTGCGCCTGTTCTCGGTCGACCTGCCCGGGTACGGCGAGACGCCGGCGCCCGACGCGTGGACCGTCGGAGCGATGCGCGACACCATCGCTGCGGCCATCGACCAGATCGACGCGCCGACGGTCACGCTGCTCGGCAACTGCTCGGGCGCGATCTTCGGGCTCGAGGCCGCGCTGGTGCGACCGGACCGCATCCGCAGCGCCGTGCTCATCGACCCGTTCACGTTCACGCCCTGGTACTTTCGGCTCTTTCTGTGGCCGGTGGTCGGCCGCTTCTTCTATCGGTTCACCTTCGCCAACCCGATCGGGCGCTGGATCACGAACGTGGCCCTCGCCGGGCGGCGCGACGAAGACACCGACATGACCGGCTCGTTCGAGACCCTCGACCACGACGCCGTCTGGCAGCACCTGCGCCTGCTCGACGCCATCGGCCGCGTCGACGCGTACGGCGCGCTCTCGATCCCGGTCGACGTCCTGCACGGCGAGCGCACGTTCGCCGCCGTCCGCGCCGGGCTCGCCGACTGGCGCCGCATCTGGCCCGGCGTCGGCGTGCACGAACTGCCCGGTGCCGGGCACCTGCCCCTGCAGGAGTCCCCCGACGGCGTCGCCCGCGTGCTCGCGGATCACATCGCCGGGCTCGGGCCCGCCTGACGCGCGGAATTCGATTGCGACGCTCGGCGCCGCGCACTACGCGGTGAGCGAGCCTGCACCGCAGTCCCCGTGTCGTCGTGTCGCTCCTCGTCGTCAGCATCGTCGCGCTCTTCGCCGGCGTGTTCGCCGTGCCTGTCGCGCGGCGTGCGCCGGTGGCGGTCGCGGCGCTCGACGGTGTTGTGCTGGCGTCCATCGCCGGGCTGCTGCTGTTGCACGTCGTGCCGCACGCCCTCGCCGACGCCGGCGTCGCCGCGCTCGGTCTGCTCGTGCTCGGCATCGTCGCGCCGACGGTGCTCGATCGCGCGCTTGGCACGCTCGAGGACGCCGGCCGCACCCGCCGCACGGGCCTCGGTCTGCTCGTCGTCCTCGGCGTCGCGCTGCACGCGATGGTCGACGGCGCCACCCTCGGTCTGGACGCCGCGCTCGACGCCGCTCACCACCACGGCCACACCGCCCACGGCGACATGGGGCTGCTCGCCCTCTCGGTCGTGCTGCACCGCCTGCCGATCGGCCTCGCGGTCGGCTGGTGGCTGATCCCGGCGGTCGGCCTCCGCGGCGCCCTCGGGGCTGCCCTCGGCGTGTCGGTCGCGACCGTCGGCGGATTTGCGCTGGTCGTGCAGGGCATCGAGCCGATGCACGGCGCTGGCCTTGCGATGATCCAGGCGTTCGTCGCCGGCACCCTGCTGCACATCCTCGTCGATCGACCGCCTGCCCTCGATCTGTCGAAGGCGCCGGCCCGCCGCGCCGCGGGCATCGGCGCCCTCGTCGGCATCGCCGCCGTGCTCGCGCTGCTCGTCGTCGGCCCCCATGGCCCGTCGCACGCCCACGGCCCCGAAGAGGCCGTGGCGCTCGACACGCTCTGGCACCTCACCCTCGAGAGCGCGCCGGCCCTTGTGCTCGCGTTCCTCGGCGCCGGGCTGCTGCGGTCGTTCGTATCGCCGGCGGCCTACGCCTGGCTGCGCACCGGTCGCCCGGCGACCCAGGCGATGAAGGGCATGGCGTTCGGCCTGCCGCTGCCGATCTGCTCGTGCGGCGTCGTGCCGCTGTACCGCCAGCTCGCGGTGTCCGGCGTGCCGTCGTACGCGGCCCTCGCCTTTCTCGTTGCGACCCCCGAGATCGGCATCGACGCGGTGCTCATCTCGCTGCCCCTGCTCGGCGGCCCCCTGACCGGCGCGCGCCTCGTCGTCTCGGTCATCGCGGCCCTCACGGTGGCCCTCGTCGTCGGCCGCATGGTGAAGCCGCTGCCGGCGACGACCGACGGAGCGGTGGCCCGCATCGAGGGCACGACCGGCCAGCGCATCGCCCGCGGCATGCACTTCGGATTCACCGAGCTCTTCGACGACGTCGCGCCCTGGATCGGGTTCGGGCTCGTGCTCGCCGCGCTCATCGCGCCGGTCGTCGAGCCGGCCTGGTTCGCCGCGCTGCCCTTCGGCGTCGACGTCCTCGCGATGGCGCTGCTCGGCATGCCCATGTACGTCTGCGCGTCCGGCGGCACGCCGTTCGTCGCCGTGCTCGTCGCGGCCGGCCTCTCGCCCGGCGCGGCGCTCGCCTTTCTGCTGACCGGCCCCGCGACGAACGCCACGAGCTGGGGCGTCCTCGGCGGGCTGCACGGGCGCCGGGTCGCGACCGCGTTCGTCGTGACGATGGTCGTGGTCGCCGTCGCCTCGGGCCTCGCAGTCGACGCGCTCTTCACCGGCTTTGTGCCGGTCGACCCCGGGCACCTCGATCACGACGGGCACGGGTGGCTCGCCCGGGCTTCGGCCGGCGTGCTCGCCGTGGTGTCCGGCTGGGCGCTGCTCCGTCGCGGGCCTCGCGGGCTGCTGGCCGAGGTGTTCCCCCTGCGCAGCGCCGGAGCAAGCGGCGGCGATGCGTGTCACGACGGATGCCACGACCACGACCACGACCACGGGCACTCGCACGACCACGGTCACAGCCACGACCACGGGCACTCGCACGACCACGGTCACAGCCACGACCATGGTCATGACCACGATCACGGCCACGATCACGAAGACGACGACGCCTGCTGCGGATCGGGCTGTTCGAGCTGACCTCGGCCGGTCGTGCGCATCCCGACGGGGGGCCGGCGCATCGTTCGGAGCGAACGGACTCGCACAGCGTGCTTCATGCTCGACGACCTGCTGCCCCCCCGCCTCGCGGACCGCACCACGCCGCTCTCGGATGCGGCGCCCCGCGCGGACGGCGCCTTTATGGTGTACTGGATGCGCGCCGCCGTGCGCGGGCACGACAACCCGGCGCTGGACGCCGCGATGCAGGCGGCCCGCGCGCTCGAGCTGCCCGTCTTCGTGTACCACGCCGTGTCCGAGCGCTATCCGTACGCGTCGGACCGGCACCACACCTTCATCCTCGAAGGTGCTCGGGACGTGTCGCGCGAGCTGCGTGGCCGCGGCGTCGGCTACGCCTTTCATCTCGAGCGGCCGGGCCACCGCGGGCCGTGGCTGAAGCAGCTCGCCGATCGGGCGGCCCTCGTGGTGACCGAGGACATGCCGATCGACTTTCTCGACCGGTGGACGGACGCGCTCGCCGCGTCGACCCATACACCGATCTGGCGGGTCGACGCGGCCTGCCTCGCGTCGATCAAGCAGCTGGGGCGGGCATACGGTCGGGCTTTCGAGTTTCGCCGCGCGGCGTCGCCTCTGCACGATGCGGCCCTCGCCGACACGCCGTTCGACGCCGAGCCGCCGGGCCCGCCCTTCGTTCCCGAGCTGCCCTTCGAGCCGATCGACTTCGAGACGGCCGACATCGCCGAGCTCGTCGCCGCCTGTGAGATCGACCATGGCGTGGGCCCGGTGCCGCACACTCCGGGGGGGTCGGTCGCCGGCTACGCCCGATGGGAGGCCTTCTGCGGGCGGCCCCTCGACGTGTACGACCGCACCCGCAACGACCCGCTGCGCTTCGGCGTCAGCCGCATGTCGGCGTACCTGCACTACGGCCACGTCTCGCCGTGGCGCCTCGCCCGCGACTGCGCGAAGCGTGGCTCCCGCGGCGCCGACAAGTACCTCGACGAGCTGCTCGTCTGGCGCGAACTGGCGTGGTCGTTCTGCCGGTACCGCCCCGAGCACGGCACGACGAAGGCCCTGCCGGGCTGGGCCCGCGAGACCCTGCGCCAGCACGAGTCCGACCCGCGGCGCGCGATCTACTCCTGGGGTGACCTCGCCCACAGCCGCACGGACTCGCCGTTGTGGAACGCCGCGCAGGCGTCGCTGCGGGTCAACGGCGAGCTGCACAACAACGTCCGGATGACCTGGGGCAAAGAGGTCCTGCAGTGGACGCCGAACGCCGAGCGGGCGCTCGAGCTGCTGATCGACCTCAACCACCGGTACGCGCTCGACGGTCGCGACCCGGCGAGCTACGGCGGAATCCTGTGGTGCCTCGGCGGGCTCGACCGCCCGTTTCGCCCCGAGACGCCGGTCTTCGGCGCCGTGCGCGAGCGCACCGCCGCGTATCATGAGCAGCGCCTCGACGTGGCGCGGTGGTCGACGTTCACGAACGCGCCGGCGCACCCGGACCCCCGCCGCGTCGCCGTCATCGGCGCGGGCATGGCCGGCGCCGCCGCGGCGCACAGCCTCGCCGCCCACGGCTGGGACGTCGTGGCGTTCGACAAGGGGCGCGGCCCGGGCGGGCGCATGTCGACGCGCCGCGACGGGCCCCAGCGGTACGACCACGGCGCCCAGTACTTCACCGCCCGGGACCGGGATTTTCGCCGCTACGTCGCGAGCTGGGTGCAGGCCGGCCACGTCGCCGAGTGGCGCGGCGCCATCGGCACGCTCGAGCGCGGTGTCGTCACGCCGAAGCCCGACGGCCCGGCCCGGTACGTCGGCGTGCCCGGCATGAACGCCGTGGTGCGCCACCTCTGCGACGGCCTCGACGTGCGGTTCGGGCAGCGCGTGACGCGACTCGAACGTGGCCCGCGCGGCTGGGCCATCGAGATTGACGGCGGCGACGTCGAGCGGTTCGACGCGGTCATCGTCACGGTGCCCGCGCCTCAGGCTGCGACGCTTCTCGCTGACGTCGCGCCCGCTGTCGCCGCGGCCTGCGAGGCCCGCGAGGTCGCGCCGTGCATGGCGGCGATGGTCCACTTCGCCGATCGGGTGCCCCTCGACCTCGACGGCGCCTTCGTCCAGGCGAGCCCGCTGTCGTGGGCGGCACGCAACACCGGGCGCCCCGGGCGGCCCGACGGTGAGCGCTGGGTACTGCACGCCGGCCCGGACTGGAGCCGCGAGCACGTCGACGACGATCCCCAGCAGGCCGCCGAGGCACTTGTCGATGCGTTCGCAGCGGCGCTGGCGACGTCTCTGCCCGCGCCGATCACCGTCGGCGGCCACCGCTGGCGGTACGCGCTGCCGGTCTGCGACGGCGTCCCCGAACGCTGCGTGTTCGACGCCGGCCGCGAGCTCGTCGTGGCCGGTGATGCCTGGGCCGGCGGGCGCGTCGAGGGCGCGTGGCTCTCGGGCCGCGCCGCCGCCGCGCGGCTGCTGTCGTTGCCAGTGCGCGACGATGCCCCCACGGTGGATCGTGCCACCGGACAGGTGCAGCTGCTTTGACCCTCGACTCGGACGCCGTGGCCGCCAACGAACCGCTCACGCTCACGCCGCAGGGACTGCACGTGCCCTCGGCGAACGCGTGGATCGACCCGTGGCGCGGGGTGTCGACGGCGATCCTGACCCACGCCCACGCCGACCACGCGCGGCCCGGGTCCGGTGTCTATCACGCCGCCCGCACGTCCGAGGGGCTGCTGCGATCGCGCCTCGGCGCCGACGTCGACCTCCGGTTGCACGCGTACGGCGAGCCCTTCACCCTCGGCGGCGCGACGTTCTCGCTGCACCCCGCGGGGCACGTGCTCGGCTCGGCGCAGGTGCGCGTCGAGGTCGACGGGCACGTCACCGTCGTGACCGGCGACTTCAAGCGCGCGCCGGACCCGTCGTGCGAGCCGTTCGAGGTCGTGCCCTGCGACACGCTCGTGACCGAGGCGACCTTCGCGCTGCCGGTGTACCGCTGGCCGGATCCTCGCGAGGTGACCGCCGACATCCTGCGCTGGTGGGACGCGAACGCCGCCGCCGGGCGCGCGTCTGTGCTGCTCTGCTACTCCCTCGGCAAGGCGCAGCGCGTCCTCGCCGAGCTCGGGCGCCACACCGACCGCACCGTGCTGCTGCACCCGGCGACCGACGCGCTCACGGACGTGTACCGCGCTGCGGGCATCGCGATGGTGCCGACGGCGCCGATCCCGGACGCACCGAAGCGGGGTGCGCTGGCCGGCGAGCTCATCGTCGCGCCGCCGGGCATCGACGGCTCGAAGTGGCTCAAGCGCATCGGGTCGTACCAGACGGCGTTCGCGTCCGGCTGGATGCGGGTGCGCGGCATCCGCCGCCGCCGGTCCGTCGATCGGGGATTCGTCATCAGCGACCACGCCGACTGGCCTGCGCTCTTGCGCACCGTCGAAGAGTGCGGCGCCACCCGGGTGCTCGCGACCCACGGGCGCACCGACGTGCTCGTGCGGGTGTTGCGCGAGCGCGGGCTCGACGCCGAGGCCCTCGAGACGGCGTTCGGCGCCGAAGAGGGGCGCGCATGAGGCGGTTCGCGACCCTGTACGAGGCCCTCGACACGACGACGTCGATCAACGCGAAGGTCGACGCGATGGTCGACTACTTCACGACCGCGCCCGCCGAGGACGCCGCGTGGGCCGTCTTCTTGCTCATGGGGCAGCGGTTCAAGCGCCTCGTCCGCTCGGCGAGCCTGCGCGAGTGGGCCACCGCCGCGGCCGACATGCCCGCGTGGCTCTTCGAAGAATGCTACGCGTCCGTCGGTGATCTCGCCGAGACGATCACCCTCGTGCTCGACGAGCGCGGCGACATTGCCGAGGGCCACGACCTGCCGCTGCACCGGTGGGTGATCGAGCGCATCGAGCCGCTGCGCCGCCTCGAACCGGACGAGCAGCAGGCCGAGATCACGTCCTGGTGGCGGGCGCTGCCGCGGCGTGAGCGCTTCGTCGTGAACAAGCTGCTCACCGGCGCGCTGCGCGTCGGCGTGTCGCGCACCCTCGTCGAGCGGGCCGTCGCCCGGGTCGCCGACCTGCCGCGCGAGACGGTCGCCCACCGGCTCATGGGCGGCTGGGACGCGTCGGCCGGGGCCTGGCGCGCGCTGATCGCGCAGGACGACGGCGAAGCGGATCTCGCCCGCCCGTATCCGTTCTTTCTCGCGTACGCCCTCGACGAGCCCCTCGACGCGCTGGGCGACGTCGCGGACTGGATGATCGAGGACAAGTGGGACGGCATCCGCGGGCAGCTCATCCGGCGGGGAGGCGAGACCTTCTTGTGGTCGCGGGGCGAAGACCTGGTGACCGAGAGATATCCCGAGATCGAGGCGATGGCCGCGGCGCTGCCCGACGGCACGGTCCTCGACGGCGAAATCCTCGCCTGGCGCGACGGCGCACCGCTGCCGTTCTCGGTGTTGCAGAAGCGGATCGGTCGCAAGCGAGTCGGCAAGAAGACCCTCGCCGACGCGCCGGTCACGTTCATGGCGTACGACCAGCTCGAGCACGCCGGCGAAGACCTCCGCGAGCGGCCCGGGCACGAGCGCCGCGCCTGTCTCGAGGCCACGTTGCAGGGGCTCGATGGGTTCGAGCTGTCGACGATCGTCGATGTGTCGTCGTGGAGTGATGTCGAAGCACACCGGGCGAGCGCGCGGGACCGCCGGGTCGAGGGGTTGATGCTCAAGCGGCGCGATGCCCCGTACGGCGTCGGTCGAAAGCGCGGCGCCTGGTTCAAACACAAGCTCGCCCCGATCACGATCGACGCCGTCCTCATCTATGCGCAGGCGGGGCACGGCAAACGGGCGAGCCTGTTCACCGACTACACCTTCGCGGTGTGGCGCGACGACGAGCTCACCCCGATCGCCAAAGCCTACTCGGGCCTCGACAACGCCGAGATCCGCGAGCTGGACCGGTGGATCCGCTCGAACACGATCGAGCGGTTTGGTCCGGTGCGATCGGTGCCCGCCGAGCACGTCTTCGAGATCGCGTTCGAGGGGCTGCACCGATCGACGCGGCACAAGTCCGGGCTGGCCGTCCGGTTCCCCCGCATTGCCCGATGGCGCCGCGACAAGGGGCCCGGCGACGCGGACCACCTCGACCGGCTCGTCGAGATGGTCGAGCGCCTCGAGCGCGGCGAGGGGCCGACATGACCCGCGGGCGTGCGTTGCCGCCTCGCGTGGCCCCGGATGCGCCGGCGGTCGCCACCGCACGGCAGTCCGTCGTCGACTGGTTCGACGGGCGCGGGTGGGCGCCGTTCGCCTTTCAGACCGACACCTGGGACGCGTACCTCGACGGGCGATCCGGCCTGGTGAACGTGCCGACCGGCGCCGGCAAGACGTGGGCGGCGTGGGGTGGGCCGCTCATCGAGCTGCTCGCCGAGCACGCCGTCACCCCCGAGCCGTCGTCGCGTCGCGCCCGCCGTGTCGACGGGCTGCGGGTGCTCTACCTCTCGCCCCTGCGCGCCGTCGCCCGCGACATCGAGCTCGCCCTGCGCGCGCCGCTCGACGCGCTCGCGCCCGACATCCGCGTCGAAGGGCGCACCGGCGACACGGCGTCCTCGTTGCGGGCGCGTCAGCGGCGCGTCCTGCCGCCGGTGCTCGTGACGACGCCGGAGTCGCTCTCGCTGCTGCTCTCGTACGACGACGCGCCCGCCCGGTTCGCCGGGCTGCGTGCGGTGATCGTCGACGAGTGGCACGAGCTGATGGGGTCGAAGCGGGGCATTCAGGTCGAGCTGGCGCTCGCCCGCCTGCGGCGCTTCGCCCCCGACGTCCGCACCTGGGCGCTGTCGGCGACGATCGCCAACCTCGACGTCGCGGCGAAGGCCGCCGTCGGGGTCGACGCGACGCCCACGCTGGTGCAGGCCGACATCGATCGCCCGGTGGAGATCGACGTGTTGCTGCCCCACGACGTCGGCGCGTTCCCCTGGGCCGGGCACCTCGGCATCGAGATGCTCGACCCGGTCGTCGAGTGGCTCGACCCCGACGTCTCGACCCTCGTGTTCACCAACGCGCGGTCCCAGGCCGAGCAGTGGGCCCAGGCGATCGTGCAGGCACGACCGAGCTGGGCGTCGCGGGTGGCCCTGCACCACGGGTCGCTCGAGCGCGCCGACCGCGAGGTGGTCGAAGCCGGCCTCAAGTCCGGCGAGCTCACCATCGTCGTGTGCACCTCGTCCCTCGACCTCGGCGTCGACTTCGGGCCCGTCGACCGGGTCATGCAGATCGGGTCACCGCGGGGCGTCGCGCGCCTGCTGCAGCGCGCCGGACGCAGCGGGCACCGGCCCGGGGCGACGAGTCGCATCACGTGTGTGCCCACCCACGGCGTCGAGCTGCTCGAGATCGCGGCGATCCGCGAGGCGGTCGAGCGCGGCGACATCGAGGGGCGCCTCGAGCTCGCCCACCCCCTCGACGTGCTCACCCAGCACCTCGTCACCTGCGCGCTCGGCGGGGGCTTCACCCCGGACGGTCTGCTCGACGAGGTCCGCACCGCCTGGGCGTACCGCAACCTGACCGCGTCCGACTTCTCGTGGGCGCTCGAGCTCGTCACCGAGGGGGGCAAGACACTTCGGGCCTACGACGAATATCGAAAGGTCGAGCCCGTCGACGGTCGATTCGTCGTGCCTCGCGAACCGGTCGCGCGCCTGCACCGGATGAACATCGGTACGATCATCTCGGACCCGTCGGTCACCATCGCCTTTCGTGGCGGACGGTCCCTCGGCACGGTCGAAGAGCGGTTCGTCGCGCGCATGAAGCCCGGCGACCGGTTCGTCTTTGCCGGGCGTGTGCTCGAGCTCGTCCGGTTCTCGGGCGTGCGGGCGGTCGTGAAGGCGGCGAAGGGGCGGTCGAACCACGTGCCCCGCTGGGGCGGCGGGCGGCTGCCGATCTCGGATCCGGTGTCCCGCGCGCTCCGTCGGTACGTCGCCGAGGCGCGGGTCGGGGCGGCGACCGGGCCGGAGCGCGAGGCCGTGCAGCCGCTCCTCGACGTGCAGCTCGCGATGTCGGATCTGCCCGACCGGGACGAGCTGCTCGTCGAGACGACCGAGACCCGCGACGGCTGGCACCTCTTCGTGTTCCCGTTCGAGGGCTGGCTCGTGCACGAGGGCCTCGCCGCACTCATCGCGCTGCGTGCGTCGCGGGTGGCGCCGTCGACGTTCACGATGTCGTCGAACGACTACGGCTTCGAGCTCGTGGCTGCCGACCCGTACCCGTTCGCCGACGTCGTGAACCACGCGCTCTTCACGACCGACGACCTCGACGCCGACATCGCCGAGGCGGTGCACGTCGCCGAGCTGCAGCGCCGGCAGTTTCGGGTGGTGTCGCGGGTCGCGATGCTCGTGCCGCAGAATCGCCCGGGCAAGCAGAAGGGGATGAAGTACCTGCAGACGTCGAGCGACCTGCTCTTCGATGTGTTCAAGGACTACGATCCCGACAACCTGCTGCTCGCGCAGGCCGAGCGTGAGGTCTACGAGCAGCACTTCGAGCGCGATCGCCTCGCGGCGGCCCTCGAACGCATCGCTGACCACGAGATCCGCTTCGTCACGACGGAGCGCCCGTCGCCCCTCGCGTTCCCCCTCGTGATCGAGCGGGTGCGAGCGCGGGTGTCGAGCGAGACCCTCGCCCAGCGGCTCGCGCGACTGCGCGGGGTCTGACCTCGCGACGAGGGCGCTGGCTTCGCGTGTCGTTGCGTCGCGCCATCACTCGGCGGCGGCGCGGGGGCGGCTCAGCGCGAACTCGAGCGCGGTGCGGATGGCGCCGTCGCTCACGCCCGGGATGTGCGACCCGTTCTCGATGACCCACAGGCCGACGCCGGTGCCGCCGTCGCAGTTCGACCACGTCTCGGTCGTCGTCTCGGCGCCGGGCAGGTCGTTCTGGAAGTCGATCTCGCCGGTGTCCGGCTCGCCCTCGCAGCCGTTGCGCTCGACCCACCGCGCGGCGGTGTCCGGCGCGCTCGGCAGCAGCGGGTCGTCGTCGAACGCGACCGTCTCGTCGTTCGTGCCGTGGATCTGCAGGACGCTGACCGGATCGGACGGGTCGCACCGCGCGGCGTCGAGGAACTCGAGCCCGGCGAGGCTGACGATGCCCGTCACCCGGTCGGCGTGGTCGCAGGCGAGGCGGTAGCTCATGAACCCGCCGTTGGAGTGGCCGATGAACACCACCCGTGACGTGTCGACGGGCACGGCGGCTTCGACCTCGTCGAGCAGCCCCATCAGGTACCCGGCGTCGTCGACCCCGGTGCGCTCGAAGTCACAGCACCACTCTGTCGCGTTCCAGAACTGGGCGCCCTGGCTGTTCTCGGTGCCGTCGGGCAGGACGACGATGACACCGAGCTCGTCGGCCAGCGGGCTCACGCCGAAGTACACGTCCTGCACGAGGGCGCTGGCGGTGAATCCGTGCAGCAGCGTGACCACGGGCCATGCGCGGTCGGGCGCGTAGTCGGACGGCAGCACGACGCGCGCCGGACGGTCCCCGCCGATCTCACCGCTGGGGAAGGGGTCGCTCGGCCACTCGCTCGGATCGATCGCGCCGCTGTCGCTCGTGTCGCCGGTCTCGCCGCCGTCGCTCTCGCTGCCAGAATCGCTACCCGTGTCTTCGCCCGCCGCGTCGGTCTCGGCAGCGTCGGTCGCGGCGTCTTCACCGCTGCTCGTGTCGGCGCCGGACGCGTCGTCGTTCGTATCGGACGAGCACCCGACGAGCGCGAAGGCGAGGGCGGCGGCAGCGAGGGCAGGGCGACGGCGGAGCAGGAGCATGGCGAGATCGGGGTCCGAGAGCGGTGGCCCATTCGTGCGGCAGGTCGGAGGCCAACGCAAGGCATGCGGTGTGTGATGCGCGGGATTCGCCACCCGCGGACTCCCGCTGCGGCGGCGGATCGGGTACGCTGATCGGTGCATCCCCCCCGGCTCGACAGGACGCACCATGCAGGCGCACCGCTGGATTTTCGCGATGGCTCTCACCCTCGGCGCGCTCGCCGGATGTGGGAGTGACGGCCCGACGTCTGGCGCGACAGACACCGGAGGCGGCGTCGACGACAGCGGCGGCGCCACCGACGTCGACTCGGCCGACCTCGGCGGGTTCGACGACACCGGCGCCGACGCGAGCGACGCCGGGGGCAGCGACACCGGCACCGACGCGGCGGTGGACGCCGCGCCCGACAGCACCGAAGACGCGGGCCCGTGCGACACCCTCGGGTGCCCGTGCGACGACGACGACGCGTGCGCCAGCGGGTTCTGCGTCGACGCCCCGGACAGCGACGACGGCGTGTGCGCCGAGCTCTGCGAAGACACCTGCACCGAGCCCGGCTTCGAGTGCCGCACGCTGGTGAATGTCGAGGGTGACGTGGTGCGCCTCTGCGTGCCGGCCAACAACCCGTGGTGCGACGCCTGCGAGACAGCGTCGGACTGCGGGTCCCTCGACGCCGCCTGCTATCCCCTCGATGACGGCGAGCGCGCCTGCCTCGTGCCCTGCGACGACGCGTCGCTCTGCCCGGCGGGGGCGTCGTGCACGTCGCTCACGACCGACAGCGGCGAGGGCCGGTTCTGCCTGCCCGACACCGGGCTCTGCGCCGGCTGCATCGACGAGGACGGCGACCTGCACGGCGTCGGCCCGGACTGCCTCGGCCCGGACCCGGACGACCTCGATGAGACCGTGTACGACGGCGCCCCCGAGCTCTGCGACCGGCGCGACAACGACGGCAACGGCGAGATCGACGAGGGCTTCGACCTGCAGACGAACCCCGACCACTGCGGCGCGTGCGGCACGTCGTGCGCGGTCGAGTCCGGCGCCAGCGCCTGCGTCGACGGCGCGTGCGTGTATACCGCCTGCCCGGACGGGCTCGCCGACTGCGACGGCGACTTCGCCAACGGCTGCGAGGCCGACCTGAGCGACCCTACCCGGTGCGGCACCTGCCTCGTGCCCGAGGCGCCCCCCGGCGACGCGTGCGGCACCTGCGACACCGGCGCCTGGACCTGCGGCGACGACGGCGACACGACCTGCGTCGGTGACGCGGGCGACGCCGCCCTGAACGCGTGCGGTGGCTGTGAGACGCTCGACGACGTGCCCGGCGACCCCTGCGGCACCTGCGGCTCGGGCGCGCAGGTCTGCACCGAAGACGGCGGGCTGGTGTGCTCCGGCGACGCGGGCGATGAGGCGCGCAACGCGTGCGGCGGCTGCGACGCCCTCGACGAAGGTCCGGGCGACGCGTGCGGCACCTGCGGATCCGGCCGCCTGCTCTGCGCGACCCCCGAGGCCCTGACCTGTGTCGACGACGCGGGCGACGCGGCGCGCAACGCGTGCGGCGGCTGCGCCGAGCTCGAGGGCGTGCCCGGTGAGCCGTGCGGCGCGTGCGGCACGGGGCGCTGGCTGTGCGACGGCGAAGACGGTCTCACCTGCGCTGGCGACGACGGCGACGAGGCGTTCAACGCCTGTGGCGGCTGCGACGCCCTCGACGACGAGCCCGGCGACGCGTGCGGCACCTGCGGGTCCGGCACCTTCGCCTGCGCGACCCGCGAGCTGACCGTGTGCATCGACGACGAGGGCGACGACGCCCTCAACGCGTGCGGCGGCTGCGCCGACCTCGCCGTCGCCCCCGACACGACCTGCGGCACCTGCGGGCTCGACGCGTACGTGTGCGACGGCGGCGACGCGACGGTGTGCTCCGGCGACACGCGCGTGAACGCGTGCGGTGGCTGCGCCCCCCTCGACGTCGAGCCCGGCGTCGCCTGTGGCCCCTGCGGCACGGACCGCACGGTCTGCGATGGCGCGGACGCCACCGTGTGCGCGATCACGACGAACTGCCCGCCCTCGGCGCCCGAGATCGAGCTGCAGCCCGACCCGGCGACCCACCTCGACACGCTGCTCTGCGCGATCCTCGCGCCGTCGACCGACCCGAACCCCGGCGACGTCGTGTCGTACCGGTACGCGTGGACGGTCGACGACGCGCCGGCGCCGGCGGACCGCGTGGACGGCGCCCGGGTGCTCGCCCCCGGGGCCGGCGAGACGTGGTCGTGCACGGTCACGCCGTTCGACGGCACCGACGAGGGCCCGTCGGTGACGTCCGACGAGGTCGACGTCGCGAACCACTGCGCCGACGGCCTGCGCAGCGGCACCGAGTCGGACGTCGACTGCGGCGGCGCCCCGGTCGACGTGTACGGCGGGCCGGTGTCGTGCGCCCGGTGCGAGCTGGGCGACACCTGCGCGACGACGCCGGACTGCGCCGCGGGGCTCGCGTGCATCGACGGCACCTGCGCCCCGGCCTTCTGCGGGGCCAACGAGCGGGTCGCGTCGAACGTCTGCGTGCCCTGCGCCGCCGGGCGGTCGAACGCCGCGGGCGACGACGCGAGCGGCGCCGACACGGCGTGCGACAACACCCCGTGCCCGGCGAACTCCACCGGCGCGAACGTCGCGGCCGGGTGCACCTGCAACGCCGGGTTCACCGGCACGATCACGGCGACGACCACCGCGCCGTACTATAGCGGCGGATGCGCCGGGCCGATCCGCTTCGACCCCGTCGGCGCGCCGGTCTCGTGGACGGTGCCGGCGGGCGCGACCGCGGTGCGCATCGAGGCCCGCGGCTCGCGCGGTGGGCCCGGCTCGACTGGCGGCGTCGGTGGCAACGGCGCGGTCATGATCGGCACGTTCGCGGCGACCGGCGGCACGACGCTGACGGTCTACGCGGGCGCCGGAGCGTCGTCGTCGCAGCGTGGCGGCGACTGCAGCTACGTCGCGCTCGGCGAGGCGGCGTGGATCGTCGCCGGTGGCGGCGGCGGCGCCGGATACGCCGAGCCGGGGACGGCGGCGTCGACGTCGACGTCCGGTACGGTCGCCGGGCGCGGCACCACCGGCTCCGGCACGAACGGCGCGGCGGGATCCAGTGGCGGTGGCGGCAACGCCGGCAACGGCTCGTGGGGCACCGGCGGCGGCGGGGGCTGGTCGTCGGCCGGTGGCAATGGCGGCGGCTCGGCAGGCGGCGTGCGGCGATGCGGCGGCAGCGGCGGCTCGACCTACGCGGGCGGCGCCGGTGGCGGCTACAGCGGCGGCGGCGGCGCGGCGATGGCGAGCGGGTGGGGCACCCGCGGCGGCGGCGGCGGCGGTTCGTTCAACGCCGGGTCGAGCCAGAGCAACAGCGTCGGCCACGCGGGCAACGGATACGTGCTCATCACGCCGGTGTTCTGATCGGGCTCGGCTCGCGCCGGATCGGGGATTGTGCCAGGGTGGGGCTCGACGCAGACCGCACCTTTCGGAGCACCCCATGGACCGCCTCGGGCGCCGCATCCCAGCGACCCTGTGCCTGTTCGCCGTCGCCGCCCTCGCGGGCGCGTGCGGTTCGGACACCGGCACGGGCATCCCGTTCGACCGCCTCGTCGAAGACAGCGGCGGCGAGACCGACGCCGGACTCGACTCCGGCGGCTCGGACGCCGCGCTCGACGCCGACGCTGACGTCGCCGATGACGCGGCCGACGACACGACCGGGGCTGACGCCGGCGACGCGACCGGCGATGTCGGGCCCGACGTCGACTTCCCCGTGGTCATCGCGTCCGTCGACACCCGTCTCAGCGCGTCGAGCGTCGAGGCCGGCACGACGGTGTACGCGAACTGCCAGGCGCGGGACGCCGACAACGAGCTCGTCGTGCTCGACGAGGCGATCGTCGAGCGCTTCATCGCCGCGCCCGAGCAGGCGTTCGACGCCGGCGAGAGCCCCGACGCCTTCGTGCCGACCCTCGCCGGCGAGGCGACGATCGGCTGCTCGATCCCCGAGCTCGGGCTGATCGACGCGACGCCCGCGCCCCTGCTCATCGAGCCCGGCATCCCGGCGACGGTCATCACGAGCGTCAGCCAGAACGTGCTCGACGCCGGCCAGAGCGTCATCGTCACGTGCGAGGCATTCGACGCGTACGGCAACGCGATCGACGCGGTCGAGGCGACGGCGCAGACCGACCCGTTCGGTGCGGGTGTCGAGGTCGCCGGGCTGCGTGCGACGTTCGAGGCCGCCGGCGTGTACGAGGTGCGCTGCGACACCGCCGGCGGGCCCCTGGTGGTACCGACCACCGTCGAGGTGCTGCCGGGTCTGCCGGCGACCCTCGCCATCGGGCTCGTGCCCGACCTGCCGCGGTACGGGCTCAACCAGGTCGTGTCGATCGTGCCGACGGTGCAGGACCGGTTCGGCAACTTCGTCCGCGACGCCGCCGTCGCCTTCGACAGCGCCCCCGAGGTGCCGTCGTTCGGGATCGGGCGGTTCCGGTTCGACCTCGAGGGCGTGTTCACCCTCGGGGCCTACATCGACGGGCCGACCGCGACCGGCGAAGAGCTGCGCGCCGAGGTCGAGGTCGTCGTGTCCGGGTCCGGCCCGGCGATCGAGTGCCTCTCGCCCACCGTCGGTGAGATGGTCGACCTCGCCCCCGGCTCGTCGGTGCGCTTCACCGGCGAGGTGAGCGACGAGTTCGGGGTCGCCGCCGTCAGCGTGAACGACTTCGAAGCCACGATCGACGACGGCGGGCGGTTCACCGCCGACATCCCGACCCGGTTCGGCATCAACTTTGCGACCATCGAAGCGCAGGACGAGCTCGGCGAGACGAGCCGCCGGACGTGCGCCTTCCTCGTCAGTGACCAGTGGGTCGCCGAGGGCGAGTTCCTCGCCGATGAGGTCACGTTGCGCCTCGCCCAGGGCGCCCTCGACGACCGGGACCGCCGCGACGGGTTCGACGACATCGCGGACTTCCTCAACTCGGCGCTCAACAGCCGCGGCCTTCGCGACCAGATCCACGAGGCGCTGCTCGGCGCGAACCCGCTCTACCCGAGCCGCTGCGTGCAGGACTCCTTCCTCGGCTGCCTGCTGCGGGTCGGGGTGACGTACGAGGACCTGCGCCTCAACGGGCCGCACGACGTGAGCCTCTCGCTGATCGACAGCGGGCTGAACACGGTCGCGACGGTGCGCGGCATCGGCGTGCGCCTGAACATCTCGGGCACGTTCAGCACCCGCGGCTGGGTGAACATGAGCAGCCTGACCGTCGACCTGAGCTTCAACGTGTCGCTCGCCGGCGGGCGCCCGAGCGTGACCCTGCGGTCGCTGAACAACGTGGCGGTCGGCGGCATCTCGACGGACTTCAGTGGGCTGACCGGCTTCGTCATCGACCTCGTGGTCGACATCTTCGAGGACCGCATCCGCGACCTGGTGCGCGACCAGATCCGCGACTACATCCGCGACTCGTTCAACGAGATCCTCGACGACATCTTCTCGGGTCTCGAGATCGACACGATCGCCGACGAGTTCGAGGTCGACCGCATCGACGGCGGCGAGCCGGTGACCCTCGGGTTCGGCGTCCGCATCGACACGGCGGACTTCCTGCCGGCGCGGGCGCTCTTCGGCGTCGGCGCGCGCATCGTCGGCGACGTGCTGCGCGGCGGCGAGACCCGCGGCGCCGCGATCCCGCCCGGCCCGGTCCGCGGCGACCCGGACGTCGGTCGCGCGGTGGCGGCGGCGATCAACATCGCGCTGCTCAACCAGGCGCTGCACGCCCTGTGGCGCGCGGACTGGTTCAACGTGTCGATCGGCGGCGACACCCTCGGCGACTCGATCCCCGACGACGCGGTCGGCGCCCTGCGCCTCGACCTGCCGATCGTCGGGTCCGGCACGGCGGACGGGCGGGCCCGGATCATGGTCGGCGCGACGACCGTCGACGTGACGTATCCCGGCATCTTCGACGAGCCGGTCCTCGTCGAGATCGGCGCCGTCGCCGAGACCGGCGTCGACATCGAGGGCGACGCGGACATCTCGTTCGACGACGTCACGCTCGTCGAGTTCTACTTCGACACCGGCTCGGTCACCCTCGACGCGGTCAGCTCCGCGCTGCTCGAGGAGTTCCTGCGCGCGCTCATCCAGTCGGTCATCGACGACGCGGTGAACGGCGCGCTGCCGACCCTGCCCATCCCGTCGTTCGCGCTGCCAGAAAGCCTGACGGTGTACGACATCCCGGCGGGCGACCTGCGGCTGCTGGACCCGGTGCTCACGCTCTCGCCGTCGCACTTCATCGCGGCGGGCAACTTCGGGGTGCGCTGATGACGCTTCGACGACACACGCCCTTTGCCGCCGCGCTCGTCGCGCTGCTCGCCGCCTGCGGATCCGGCCCGGATCAGGAGGCGTTCTATGACATCGAAGACGCCGGCGACACCGCGATCGACGCCCTGCCGACGGACACCGGCGCGACCGACACCGCGCCGGATACCGCCGACGATGTCGCAGACGACGCGGCCGACGCCGACGTCGAGGTCGACACCGGTCCGCCGCCGTACGAGTGGGACATCGACCCGGCCTTCGTGACCCTCGACCTCGCGCCGCTGCGTGCGCTCTACGCGCCCGATCTCACCGTCACGCTCACGCCGACGGTGTACGACGTGAACGGCGACGTGATCCCGGACGCTCCCGTCGAGTGGGTCGTCGGCCCGGTGGACGCCGCCGCACCCGGCGAGGCGGACGGCGACTTCGTGCTGCTCACCGAGGGCGAGGTGACCTTTCAGGCGTGTGTGCTCGACCCGCCGGTGCCCACGCGCCCGGTCTGCGGGCGCCGCGCGCTGATGGTCGACGCGTCGATCCCGAGCGTCGAGATCCTGCGCCCGGCGCCGGGCGCGATGCTCGCCCGGTCCGACGACGCGCTGATTCGCGTGAACGGCATCGTGAACGACACGAACGGCCGCGCGCAGGTCTTCGTGAACGGCGACCGCGTGGCCGTCGGCCGCGACGGCTCGTTCTCGGCGGCGGTGCAGCCGCGGTTCGGCATCAACCACATCGACGTCGTCGCTTCGGACGGGCTCAACGCCACCGAGGGACGCGCCGCGCTCGACGTGCTCTGGGCCGAGGACTACCTGCCGCAGACCGTCGAAGACACCGCCGAGGGGCCGCTGGCCAGCGTGTCGGTGGCGGACGCGATCGCTCTCGTGATGCGGCAGGACTTCATCGATGACGGCGACCCGCTGCGCATCGATCCCGAGGACCCGGTCGTGACGGCCGAAGACCTCGCGACCGTCGTCGAGCTCGTGCTGCACGAGGTCGACGTGATGACCGTCATCCCGGACCCGGTGTCGGACAGCGAAGACCTCACCCTCAGCGTGCTTGCCGCCGACCTCGGCCCGACGGTCGTCGACCTCTCGATCACCGACGAGGGGCTCGACCTCTTCGTGTCGCTGCCGGCGATCCGCGTCGAGACGGACGGCTTCTTTCGGCTGGGGGATGTCGAGCTCTCGCTCGAGGGCGGGTTCGAGGCGTCGATGGCCGCCACGATCGCGCTCACCGCGTCGAAGCCGACCCCCGAGGACGACCTCGTCGTCGAGCTCGGCGAGGTGCAGCTGGCCCTCGAGGATGCCCGCGGTTTCTTCGTCGCGCCCGAGGCCAACGCGATCCTCGAGGTCGTCGAGGGGCTGCTCTTTCGGGCGGTCGAGAACCTGCTCGTCGACGCGGTGTCGGACGCCTTCGTGTCCGAGGTGCCCGCGCTGATCGACGACGGGCTGCGGTCGGTCGAGGACCTGCTGACCGACGTCCGGTTCCCGCTCGACCTCGGGTTCGGCGACCCGACGACGCTCTGGCTCGACGGTGCGATCGCCACGGTCGTCCCCGTGCGAGCGAACGACCTGACGGCGAGCCTCGACCTCGCGGTGGGCGCGTACACCGCGCCGGCCTTCGAGGACGCCCGAGGTGTGCCGCTGAGCGCCGCGGTCGACGACGACCCGGAGCCGTTCAGCGACGGCAACGTCGTCGTGCAGGTGCGACTGCCGGTCGTGAACGCGCTGCTCTACTCGCTGTGGAACGCCGGGCTCATCGACATCGACATCAGCGACCAGATCCCGCCGGAGTTCGCGCTCTTCATGGACCGCGCGTCGGTCGCCGGGCGCCTGCCCCCCGTGGTGTCGCCCCCCGGTCCGGACCGCGCCGAGTGGGACCTCGTCATCACGATCGGTCAGCTCGAGGCCACCCTCGGCCGCGGCGATCAGGAGGACGTGCTCGGCCTCAGCCTGTCGACCGGCGTGCGCCTGCGCGTCGACGACGACAACGTGCTGCGCATCGAGGTGCAGGACGCCCCGAGCATCGAGATCTGGACCGTGTCCATCGGCGGCGCCGAGCCCCTCTTCCCCGACCCCGAGGGCCTGCGCGGCGTCATCCAGACGCTCGTCTGGGGTGAGCTCGTCGGCGCCATCACCGGCGACCTCGGCGTCCCCCTGCCGGCCCTCTCGTTCGACGGAGCCGCCGACATCGCCCCCACCCTCGACGACCTCGTCCTGCAGGTCGTACTCGACCGCGCCCTCGAGCTCCGCGGCGGGTTTGTGTACGTGTACGCGGGGCTGATCGGCTCGGCGGATCTGTCGGAGTAGGTGGGGGGAGCCCCGAGGTGTCCTGGGGCGGCGATTCATCGCCCCCTCCCTGCCCCGGGCTGTCGCCCGGGTCTGTCCCTCCCGCCGGGAGGGACGGGGTGGGAGCGCCGACGTGGCGGGTCATCCGGATGGATTGAAGGT
>Ga0070729_10002072_pt1 | contig 27252 bp, 20 predicted proteins | sample tdDd472_FD_66725 | JGI IMG/M metagenome (GOLD analysis project Ga0070729, IMG submission 66725) | Marine sediment microbial communities from the Atlantic coast under amendment with organic carbon and nitrate - tdDd47.2 | ecosystem: Environmental > Aquatic > Marine > Coastal > Sediment | place... | reverse complement strand
CATGGACAGCTCTGTGCGTGACGAAGCATCGAACCGCGCAGCAGAGGCAGGAGAAGAATACAAAGAGGATATCGCCGAAGAAACCGGCTTCGGTAACTTTGACGGACACTTTTTTGTGGAGCTCTCCGATGAGGACTCCAAGCTCTGCCTCAACGCCACCGGCACCCAGGAACTCAAAGCCCTGCAAGCGGAACTCACCGCACTGTTTATGCCCGAGGAACTGGACTTCCTGTTTGAACGCCGGGATGAACAGGGCAACTACATGACCCGGGAAGAAACCATCTCCGCCATCATCGACTGGGTGGACCCGGACAACATCCGCTTTGGCATGGAAGCCGGTGACGAAGGCTCCCGCTACGATTTTATGGACAATCCCTATGCGTCCAAAAACGCCTTTTTGGACAGCCTCGACGAATTGCAGATGGTCTACGGCGTTGATGACCGGTTCTGGGATATATTCCGCGACGCTTTCACTATTTATCGCGGGGCCAACAGCGCCCAGCGCCAGATTAACGTCAATACCGCATCCCCCATTGTGCTAGAGGGTATGATGCGCATGTGCACCAACACCAATCCCACCCAGGAGCAGGTTCGGGGCACATTGGATCAGGTACTTAAATACCGCGACGAGGAGACCTTTGGCATGGGATTCTCCAGCGGCAAGGATTTTGAAAAACTTACCAATCAGTACACCCAGTTTGACCTCACCAACGGTTGCCTGGCCAAACACACCCGCACCGAGGCCACGATTTTCAAGGCCAAAGCCACGGGTGAAATCGGCGATGTGACCATAACCATAGAGATGGTGATGGACAAAACGGGAAAACTCTATTACTGGCGGAGTTTATAAATGGCCAACACGGTTATAGGACTTGACATCGGCCACAGAAGCGTCAAAGCGGCCATTCTATCCACCACCCTGCGTGGATTTGAACTGGTGGGCATGGGAGAAATCCCCTTTGAAGATGCTTCCCGTGATCCGAACCCCGAAGAACTGCAGGCAGCGTTGCAGGAAGTGGTGCAAAAAGCCGGCGGGCCGTTTTCGGCCATCACCTCCATCAGTGGTGAAAGCGCCAGCTATCGCAGCATGAACATGCCCTTCAGCGATCTCCGCCAGGTGGAACGCGCCCTGCCCTTTGCCCTGGAAGAGGAAGTTCCCTATTCCCTGGACACCCATATCTGGGACGCCCAGCAGATGGAAGTGCGGGAAGACGGCTCCAGCGTGATGCTGACCGCCCTTGCTCCCCACGACCGCGTGGCGGCGCAGCTTGCGCATCTGAAGGAAAGCGGCATTGATCCCCGTATCATCATCACTCCTCCGTTGGCCCTGGGCAATCTGTACCGCCAGGTACTGGAAGCCGATGACGGACTGGAGCTGGTTGTTGATATCGGGCATAAGCTGACCCACATGGTAGGCTTGCGCGACGGCGAAATCGTGTCCATGCGCTCCATTATCTGGGGCGGACGCAATGTCACCGAACACCTTGCCCGGAATTTCGAGTTGTCCTTTGACAAAGCGGAACAGGGCAAGCATGACGAAGCCTTTTTACAGGTTGGCGATCTGGTGGCGGATGGCGACGAACAGCGGCGCATATGCGAAGCAACCGAAGCCGCCATTGAGCCTCTGATTGCGGAACTGCGCTATACCACCGGCCTCATGAGTTCCCAGGCAGGCACGGCGGTGCGGAAAATCCGCCTGACCGGTGGCGGCAGTCGTCTGCGTTATCTGGATCTCTATCTCTGGAGCATCCTTGATATTCCCACCGAACACCTGAGCCTGCTGCGGGAAGATTTCAACCGTCTACCCGACGGATTCACTGACGAAGATAAACTCGCCGTATCTCTGGGCCTTGGCACCTATGGCCTTGGGCACAAGGGCAAGCTTATCAATCTGCGCAAAAACGATCTGGCCTATGCCGGTGAATTCCTCTATTACAAAGGGCAAATCGCCCAGGTGGTCATCGGCCTGATAGCCATCATGCTCTTTGCCTTTATCAATGTGGGCACCGATTTTTGGGCCCTCGGTCATCAGGAAGACCAGCTTAAGGACCGCATGTCGCAGGTGACCAAGAAGGTCATCGGCAAATCCATTTCCAACCCCAAGCGGGCGCTGGCCATTATGACAGAAACCATTGGCGGCAAAATTGGGGACGAGGATCTGCCCATTCCCGAAGTCAGCGGCACCACGCTTATTGCGGAAGTGGCAAACCGTCTGCAAACCGCCAGTATTGATGCCCGGCTTACGGAACTCTCCTTCAAAGTGTTGCGTAACAACATCTCCATGAAGATCAAGGGCAATGCCGACAGCATTCCCACGGTGGGTAAAATCGAAGAAACCTTAAGCCGCTATCGCTGCTTCAAACGCATCAACCCCGGTTCCACCCGTCAGTCGGTGGGCGGCACCCGGATTGAGTTCTCCTTTGAAATGGTGGTTTCCTGCGAAGGCGCTCCCGAGGAAGAGGAAGCAACCGAAGCAGCAGAAGAAACACCGGCAGAATCCGGCCCGGAATCCCCCGCCGTGCCGCAGCCGGAAACCCGTAAGGCCATGCCCAACCGACCGGTTCCCATGGTCAAGCCCGGCGTTCCCGCAGACACCCTTAAGGCACCGCCACCAACGACAAACCTGCCAGGGACGCAGCCTTCACAACAGATCAAGATCGACACCGATGATATTGTCGTGCCCGGCGGCGGCACGTTGCAACTGGCCCCGGTACAAACCCGGAAAAAGGCGAAATAGACGAGGTACCGCATGGATGAGATTAAAGAAAAACTCAATCAACTGCTGGACGCCCTCAGCCGCCTTTCTCCCCGCGAGCAACTGGCGGTGGGAGCCGGAGTCCTGATGTTCATCATTATGATCATCAGCGTTATCGGCTTTTCCATTGGGTCTTCCATTGAAAACAGCGAACGGCGCGTCAAATCGCTGCGGGCCGGAGTGCAGGATGTCGAGGCCATGGAAAGCTCTTTTCAGGAGGCCGAAAAACGTAAAGAAGCCTTTATGAAGCAGCTTGACGACAATAAAATCAATCTGCGCATGAAGGTGGGCACCATTGCCACGGAGCAGAACATCACCATTGAATCCATCACCGAAAGCGGTGGTTCTTTGGGCGGTAAAAGCAGTTTTACCGAGGAAGCCATCAAAGTACAGGTGCGACGCATCGGCTTTGTGGAAATGTTCGAGTTCTTCCGCCGCATCGAAGGCATGTCGGATCTGATGTATCTGCGGGAAGTACGCATGCGCCGCCGCTATGACAACGCGGAACTGCTGGATGTCACCTTCACCGTGGGCACCATCAAAGCCAAGGAAATGTAGCCATGCAGCTTAAAGTGATACTGAAATGGATCGGGTATGTGCTGTTTGCCCTGGTCGCCTATGTGATGTTCCTGTTTTACACCTTCCCGGTGGATCAGGTGCTTGGCGACGCCCTTGCAGAACTCGATAAAAGCGGCTGGCATATAGAAACCACCGGCGCTCATTCCACACTGCTGCCCCCGGGTGTGGTGCTGGAAGGCGTCACCCTGACCAACCTCAAAGGCGGTCCCGAGGCCAAACCCATTCGCCTTAAAGAAGTCGCGGTATCAGGCGCCCTGTGGTCTCTGGCCGGTGATGACCCCTCCGCCAGTTTTGACATCAGCGTTGCCGGTGGCAGTGTCGAAGGCTCCTTTGAAATGGACAAAGCCGCCAGCTCCCTGACCATTGAAGCGGATATCGACGACCTGAGCGTTAAACAGCTCCCGGGATTCAGCGACACCCTTCCGGTTCCCATGAGCGGTCGCATGAGCGGCGAAATCGACATGAAGTGGAACACCAAGGACACCTCAAAAAGCATCGGCAGCATGATGCTGTCCATTGACAACGGCGTTATCGGCCCTGCGGAAGAACCGCTGAAGGTTCCCCGTGTGCGGCTTGGCGACTTTGAGGGCCGCATCAATGTGGAGCGCGGCGTTGCAACCATCCAGCAGTGGAAAAGCGAATCCGACGATGCGGAGATAGAAATCATCGGCACGGTGCGCCTCAACCGGAAGCCCGCCCGCAGCCGTCCCAACATGACCTATCGCTTTAAGCTGTCCAAACAGCTGAGCGAAGACCCGACCCTCAAAACCGTGCTGACCATTGCCCGGCCTGCCAAAGCGCAGGATGGCTTCTATTATTACAAGCTGACCGGCACCTTCGAACGGCCGTCCTTCAAGCCCAGCAAGTATTCATCCAAATCCTGGGACAAGGATAAATCCGGCAGTAAAAAATCTGGTAAAAAATCCGGCGCGAAAAAGCGCGGCAAGGCAAAAAGGAAATAAGGGAGAAGACCATGCAAAAACGTACACTCGGCATATTGGCCCTGACGGTTGTCCTGGCGCTGGGGATGCTCTCGGGCTGCAGCCCCAAAATGATCCCTGGCACGGAAATCGAAGATACCGCTGTCACCCGCTCTGTATTCAAAGCCGTGGAAGCCTACCGCAAGGCCATGGAAACCCGGGATGCCGAAGCACTGCTGCGGCTGGCCAGCCCCAATTACTTCGAGAAAAACGGCAACAACAACAGCCGTGACAATTACGATTACGAAGGCCTGGTTTCCTTCCTGCGTTCCGAGCGCTTCAGCAAGGTATCCAAGGTCCGTCTGGTTGTGGTTTACAAGGACCTGCAGTTCAACAAGGAATATACCCGGGCAGAAGTCCAGTACCACTATGTGCTTAACTTCCGCAAACCCCCGGAAAAGTTCAAGCAGTCCGTCTCCCGCGAAGGCGGCAAAGATGTTGTTGAAGACAACTTTGACGAAGAACGCTGGTACTCCAAAGCCGATGATAATCTCATGGTGCTGGAAAAAGACAAGAAATCCGGTAAGTGGCTGATCATCCGCGGCATGTAACAGCATCCTGAAACACAAAAAAAATCCCCGGTTCGGTTGAACCGGGGATTTTTTATTTCCGCAATTAGCAGATCAGATCTCACCGCGATACAGCACCGGAACGCTGTCAGCACCGTCAGTCCAGTCGGACCAGTACATGATACCGGTGGCCGGGTTGATGGTGGGGTATTTCTGATCGCGACTGTCATTGGTCATCTGGGACTGTTTGAAGCCCTGACCTTCATTGCTGCTCAGGTCAGCATAGAACAGGGTGTAATATCCAAAACCGTCGTCACTCCATACCAGATAATCGCCCTGCAGCAGCAGGTCGTCGATCTGGGCAGCGCCATCAGCCGGGCTCTTCCGTGCTGCAACGCGCACCGCCTGGGAGGTGTCAGCCAAAGCCACCATGTAAATCTCGTTGGCGTCGGTGACATAGACGATATACTTGTCATTCATGACCACCTGCTGGGGAATGCCATTGGCGGCAATTTCAACGCGGGAGTCCTGGGGAATGGAAACCAGTTCACCGGCCGGGGCCCAATCGGCGATCAGCAGGGTGCCATCGTCGGTGGTGACCGCAATTTTGTTGCCATAGCAGGCAAAGTGTTCCGACTGCTTGGCGTCGGTGGTGATGTAGGGCATGGTGTAGTTGCCGGTCTGGGACAATATGTTGTACATATACATCCGCTTGTTTTTGGCCATAAACACAATGTATTCACCCTGCATGCACATGTTGGGCATCATGGGATTGGGAATCGGCGCAATGGTTTTAACCAGATCGCTGCCCCGGTTATAAATCTTCAGGGTAGTGGCGGAATGCTGCCAGGCAATGCTATTGCCGGAAACCAGCACCGTGCCCCGCTGCAATACGTCTGCAGCAGTGCTTTCTTTAACCGTGAAAGCAGCATTGGCATCCATATCGTACAGATGAATGCCCGAGGCATTGCGATACAGCAGGGTGCCATCAACATACAGGGGAAATTCGTAGCCTTCGGCATCGTCGGTCAAAAAGGCTTCACCGCCAAAGGGTATCTTGGTTTCGGTGGGATCGCTGTCATCATCGCCACCGCAGGCCACTACGAACAACACCATGGACATCACGCAACTCATCACGATGAGCGTCCGTAAGAACCGGGGTAGTGCTTTCATATTCTTTCCTCCAGATAAGGTTTCCATAATCGTATTCAACTGTTTTTGTAACGCAAAACAAGCCGCAATGCAAGATTGTGTCAACGCATCTTTCATATTCAGCGCATCAGATCCGCAAAGATATCTGTAATGTTACGGTGTTGTCAGCCCGTCAACGGTTTCACGGATACAGGGCATGCAGTTCATGGTATCCCGCCAGGAGCACCCCTTGCACACCTTCAGAAGGGTTTCATCGGACACATGGGCAAGTATTTCCGCAACCTTTTGGATATCCGTGGTCGAACCGGCGGAAAGCCCCAACAGGTCGACAATGCGTCGGTCAAGCTCGTCCGAAGTCACCGCCCCGGCCTCTGAGCCGCAGGTGGTTCCGGGTTCCATATGGGGACATTGGGCGCAAATGGTGTCATGGCCTTCCCGGATAGACACGGCTTCGCCACCAAGGTAGCGCTGACGCATTTTTTCCATGCGCAGGCCCAAAGCGGTGCTTTCGGCAACTCCCCGGAAGGCCAGCAGGCACAACAAATGATGAGGTCGTAAAATCATGCTGTATTCCTTTCCCGTTGAGTATGCCCCAGTACACGCCGCCATGCAATAGTTGACCCATCGCCCCTGTTGGATTATGCTTTACCTGCACCGCAAATTACGGAGTAAAATCATGAAACGCATGTTTGTATACCTTCTGTTGTGTCTTTCCCTGTCCTTTGCCGGGCTTGTGGCCTGCAACGATGACGGCGATGATTCCCCCTGCACCACCTGCGGAGATGAAGACGGCGACGCCGAAGACAGCGGCGATGACCTGGAGAGCATTGACGACGAGCTGCCCGAAGGCGCATGCCTGCGCTCTTCCCAATGCGGCGACACCGAAGTCTGCGTAGAGGGCGAATGCGAGGCCGAAGCCTATGACCGCCCCTACACCATCACCATCAACAACGGGTCAGTTGAAGACCGGGTGTATCCCTCGTGGGACCCCTGGGACGAAGATGACAACAGCTATGCAGACATCTATGTGGCCCTGGAAATCGACGGTGTCGAGGTATACAAAACCACCACCAAACTCAATGCCTTAAAACCCCTGTGGCGCGAATCCACGGAACAAACCCTGACCGCCACCCAAAATGTGCGCTTCATCATTTACGATGAGGATGAAGGCGACGATCAGGTTATCTATACCATCACCATGGGAACCGAGGGCGGCCCGGTGCCGATGCAGTACCTGCACAACGGCGGGTTCAACTTCAACGATGGCGATAAAAAAGTCAGCCTCACGGTGAAGATGGACGCCCTGCCCCGCTAGAAACCGTTTGGAAAAAGGTCAAAAGGGGATCAGAATCCGAAATTGACGCCACCCAGGGCCCGGACGCCCTGATACGCATCGTTATACAGAGAAACATCGTACCCGGCTTTGGCAAAAAGCGTAAGCTTTTCATACACCAGCACCTCCACTCCGGCCATTGACGACAACCCGGAACGATGGTCCTGATTCTTGGGTAACGCTACGTCAAAACCCCATTCCACCTCTATGGGGAAAAATACCATGGAGCCGCCAAAGCCCATCACCAGCGCCAGTTTGGGGGTAAAATAAAAGCGGTCGGTTTCTGCCATTTCCCAGCGAAATCCCGTGCGCACCCGCGCTCCCAGATTAAACCATCCCCCGGGAGCTTCCAAAAACTGCACTTCCAGAAAATAGCTCAGGTCAAAATCCGGATTATAGCCGATATCCAGCCGAACCCCCATATCGAAGTATCTCTCCGGGGTAAACTGGAACATCAGACGGCTTTCGGGATAGCCACCAGCCACGCTTCCGGCGATATGCCCTTCCCCGATGGTCCGGGCATCTTCCAGGGCAAAGGGGCGCTCTACCACCTGATCCTCGTACTGGATACCGTCCTCATCACCGCTGCCTTCCATTGCCGCCGCCGCCGGGCACAGACCCAGCAGCAGAGCAAGGGAAAGAATCAGAGTACGCATTCAGGATCACCTGCCTCATCGCACCATATGGACCGGGGGCGGTTGGGGTCATGGGGATCATAGGGAACATCCACCACCGAATTGCCGGGGTTGGCATAGGGGCAATCGGCGGGATTAAAGCAATCCTGTGACTGCACCGTCAGAGGTGTAACAACCGGAGAGCCGCTGTCGGGCCACTCGACATCCAAAACTTTCCACACGGGGATATCGGGTATTTCCTCGCTGGGGGGACGGAAATACATGGGTTGTTCAACCTCCACAATAGTACCGCTGGCAAAAATCGTCAGCCGGGTGTTGGCAGGATTTTCCTTGTCAAGACTCCGGGGGGACGTCGGCAGCAGTTTGACCACCAGCCGGTACAGCCCCGGCGCCGGACGGTCCACCGCAATGGCCTTGGGGCCCGGAGGATTCCAGCTTGCCACCAGCTTGGGATCATCGTCGGGACTCTGTGAATCACCCCAGTTGGGATTGGGATTGTCCGCAAAACAGGTATCGTTATGGGCAGCATCGGGATGGAAGGTGCATTTCTGGCTGCCGTCCGCAAGCCCGGCACAAAAATACTGCTCGCCTTCCACATTGCATTGCAGATCATTGTTACAGGTGATACCTGAGGGCGGATTTACAATGTCATCCTCAGCCGGAGGCACCATGCAGGAGCCCTGGGGCCGGTAGCGAACGAAAAAGAGTTCCATTTCCGCTTCATCGGTGTCCCATGCAAGCTGGGCATACAGCCGCCCCTGGGGAGCCGCATTGACGGTGTGTTCCGCAACTTCCGATTCCAGACCGGTGTTGTCCCGCACCTTTAAAGACAGCACATACTCGCCCACCAGCGGCAGCCAGGCGTCCACCAGACCTTCATCGGTCCAGACCCCGGCAATACTGTCATCCACAGCGGGATCGCCATCCGGCGGCAGAATAACCGGGGGCAGACCGTTCTGTTCATCCACGGGACGGGCAGTCCAGAAATATTCCAACGGCTCCCGCTGGGCTCCCAGAGGGCTGTAGCTGGTACGACCGTCAAGCTGCACAGCGTCAAGGGCGTACACATTTTCCGCCGGGGCGATAAGATCCGCCTCGGGGTTACCCGCCACGGCGCTGTTGAACCGAATGGTCATCTTTACCGGCGAGCTGCCGCCCTCATATTCTGCGGAAAGGAAAAAGGACCGGGCCGGAACCTCGGCAACATCGCTGTTGGGCACCGCCCAGGTGGTAATTACCAGAGGCAAATGCGCAAACTTCATGGACGATACGGACAAGGACAGCCGTTGGGCATTCCACACGCCGGGGCGGGTTTCGCAAAAGCCCATGAGCTTTTCGTAATCCAGTCCTCTGTTTCCATCCACGGTTTTCCAGATATCCTCGGTGTCCCATGGGTCCTGATGGGAAATCCCGTCAACACTCAGGCCACCATCGCCGCACTGTCCAATACCAATCTCTGCGGCATAGCCTTCCCAGTTGCTGTCATCGGGATGCAGCAGGGGTGTGAGGGTGGCCCCACTGGCCGTGGGCAGCGTGTAGCTGCCGTTGAGCTTCATGACGCTGGTTTCCAGAATGCTGGTGCCCGCCAGCATGTCGCACCAGTTGGGGGCCGACAAATCCACGGGCATATCGCCTTCGTTGCACAGCTGACTTCCGTCGGCGGCAACAATGGAGGCAGCCCGGGTAACATCTTCCAACGAGGAGGCGTCCCGGATCACCAGAAATTCCGTATCCAGATCAACCCGGAAATAGTATTCCGCATCCCGTGCATCAAGGCGGTAATGCCGCACACCATCCACCTCAAGTTCTTCCAGAGGCTTGTTGACATCATCCAGAATCCGCAGACTGGTAAGTTTTACCGCGCCTGTGGCTTTGGTGTTGCTTACTAAAACGTGGTGTCTGCTGCGCTTCAGTGGTGCGGTAACGGTAATGGAATCCGCTGGTACAAACTGCGGTTTTACGCTACCGCCGTCGTTGTCATCTCCACCACAGGACACCAGCAACACAGCAACCATCGCACAGAGGGCGACATACAGGGGGGTACGAAACATGGTACGCTCCTTGTTACACAACCGTCAGAACCGCTTGTAACACAGTTCGGGGAACCGTTCCCCGATTTCCTGATTGATCAATTCTTCAATGGCCTCAAAGCCGTCGCATTCCATAACCCGACCCAGCAACTCTCTGGATTCGCTGAGCCGAATGGAACGAATCAGCCGCTTGACATGGGGAATAGCCACGGCGCTCATGCCCAGTTCACTGATACCCATGGCCACCAGCAGCGGCGCATACATGGGGTTGCCCGCCATTTCGCCACACAAACTCACATCCACGCCGTTGTTCTGGGCTGCGGTGGTAATCATGCGCAAAAGCCGCAAAATAGCGATATGCATGGGATGATACTGTTTGCGCAAATGCTCGCTGAGGCGGTCAATGGCCATGGTGTACTGAATCAGATCGTTGGTGCCAATACTGAAAAAGTCCACTTCCTGCGCCAGCAGATCCGCCACAATTGCGGCGCTGGGCAACTCGATCATGGCGCCGATGGGAATATCATCTTTAAAGGGAATGCGCTCTGCCCGCAGTTCCTCCTGCACCTTCCGGTAGAATTCTTTGACTGCCCGGAGTTCCGAAACACCGGTTATCAGGGGGAACATGATGCGGATGTTGCCATGAATGCTGGCCCGCAGCAATGCCCGCAACTGAGTGGTAAAAAGTTTGGGATGAGTCATGCAGTACCGTATGGCCCGCAAACCCAAAGCCGGATTTTCTTCCTCAAGCTGGGGCAGATAGGAAGGAAACTTTTCGCCGCCCAAATCAAGGGTCCGGAAGGTCACCACCCGCTTGCCAATACGCTTGATTATACGGCTGTACGCCTGATACTGGGTTTCCTCGTCGGGCTCCGACGCGCTGCCCAGATACAAAAACTCGGTACGCACCAGGGCAAGGCCCTCTGCACCGTGGGACAACAGTTCGTCAAGCTCGTCTTCGGTTTCGAGATTACCGCTAAGGCGGGTGATAAAGCCGTCTTTTGTTTCCGCCGGAAGCTCCACGTCACTGAGCAGTTCGTCCTCAAAGGCCATAAACCGCTGCCGTACTTCTTTGTATTCCTCAATCTGCTGCTCGGTGGGGTCCATAACCAGTTTGCCCCGCAGACCGTCCAGAATCACCTTGTCGCCATCCTTCACCGACGTGCTGGCGTTTCCCATGCCCACCACGGCGGGGATACCCAAAGCCCGGGCAATAATAGCGGCGTGGCTGGTTTCACCGCCCACGTCAACCACCATACCCGCAAGGCCCTGCTTCACCATTCGCGCCAGATTGCCGGGGCTGATGGCATGGGCCACCACCACCGCACCCCGCAGTTTCCCGGCGTCGGGATCTGCCTTGATGCCGCAGAGATTGGCCATCACCCGATTGGACACATGCTGAATATCCTCGGCCCGGGCGCGCAAATATGGGTCCGTTGCCTCGCCCATGGCAAGGACCAACTCCCGGGATACCTGCTGCAAGGCCCACTCGGCATTTTGCAGGCGCTCGGAAATAATCGCCTTGATGCGATCCAGAAACTCCACGTCATCCATCATCAGCAAATGGGCGTTAAGCACCTCGAAAAAACCGTATTCGTCGTGCCGCAGCCCGCGAATATGCCTGGTAAGCTGGTTTTTGGATTTTGATATGGCTTTTTCAAGCCGCTTGATTTCGCGGCCCGTGCTTTTGGCATGAATAAAGTGCCGGGGACAGTCCAGCTCCTGGCGCTTGATAACCACGGCTTTTCCGATGAGAATCCCCTGGGAAACCGGCACACCATTAAGTTCCTTCATGGCCTCACCTATTCCGCTTCATCGAATTTCCGGGCAATGAGATCCGTGATGGCCGCAAGGGCCGCCGGGGCGTCCTCGCCCACGGTACGAATCACAATGCTGCTTCCTTTGGCCGCCGCCAGGGTCAATACGCCCAGAATGCTCTTGGCGTTGATTTCCCTGCCTTCCTTGCCGATAAACACCTCGGATTTAAAGCTGTTGGCAAGCTGCACCAGTTTGGCCGCCGCAGCAGCGTGCAGACCAAGTTTGTTGACCACCGGCACTTCCTGCTGTTCTTCCCTGCGCCGGGGCGGCTCCGGGGCAACCTGCTGAGGTTCCACGGTAACCTGCCGGGCACGGGCCGGACGACCACCAAGACTGCGCATCCGGCTGATATTCTTTACGCCACCTTCCACAGCGGCCTCCGCAAGGGCAACCAGATCGTTTTCCGTGCTGCGCCGGGTCAGCACCCGCAACAGCATGGGCATGTTAACCCCGGTCACCGCTTCGATATTGTCATTACGGCGGCAAAAACTTGAGGCCACGTTGGCAGGGGTGCTGCCAAACTGATCCGTCAAAATCAGCACCGGAGCGCCACCCACAATATCAATGGCCCGGGTTACCCGGTCCTCTATTTCACCGATGGGCTCGTACTGCCGCACCGACACCGCCTGCAAACCGTCGCGGTTGTGTTCCGTAACGGATTCAACGATGTTCAGCAGGGTTTCCGCCAGGCCTTCATGGGTAAGCAGGACAATGCCGGTCATGGTTATTCCTTTTCAATGTCGCGGTGACGAAGATGTACGTTCAACCGGGGATGTTCATGATGTTCGAGATTTCCAAAGAGACGCTCGGCAAAGGCCACGGAGCGGTGTTTGCCGCCGGTGCAGCCAAGGGCGATGGTAAGATACGCCTTGCCCTCGTCGCGGAATCCCGGCAGGGCGGTGGCCACAAGATCGTGGAGTTTTTCGTAGTAGATTTCCGCTGCCCCATGGGAAAACACATAGTCTGACACGGCTTTGTCCCGGCCGGTATGGGGCCGCAAATCTTCCACAAAATGAGGATTGGGCAAAAACCGTACATCAAACACGAGATCCGCCTCCAGGGGAATACCGTGCTTGAACCCAAAACTCATCACCTGCACCGCCAGCTCGCGGGTTCCTGCCATGGTATCAACAAAACGGAAAATCGCACCTTTAAGCTGATGCACCGTAAAGGCAGAGGTATCGATGGTTGTGGTAGCACGGTCCCGCAGGCCGGAAAGGGCCTTGCGTTCCAGTTGCAGGGCGCTGTGAATATCCGCCAGTTCCTCCATCAGAGGATGCGGGCGGCGGCTTTCGCTGAAGCGCCGCATCAGCACTTCTTCGGAGGACTCCAGATACACCACCTGAAGGGATGAACACAGAGCTTCGAGTTTTTCCAGCACATCGGAAAGATGGTCCAAAAACGCCCGCTCCCGGATATCAACGCCCAGCGCAATGCTGGGAGTGCCACTGAGCATGGGCAGCAGTTCCTCGATAAACTGGGGAATCAGGGGCAGGGGCATGTTGTCGGTACAGAAAAAGCCGCGATCCTCAAAGGCCCGCAGCGCCGTGGTTTTGCCGGAGCCGGACATGCCGGATACGATCACCACCACACTTTTGGAAGGCATTACTCAACCTCCGTTGATTTATCAAAGCGGGAAAGATCCAGGGCCGCTCTCATGGTGATGGCCTTAAGCTGTTGCTTGTTAAAGCCCTGAGCGCTGTTATGGCCCTCAAGCCGCAACAGGAAGTTGCGGGCGGCAACCTCCACGATGCTGGCCAGATTACGGCCATAGCTGACAGGTATCTTGGTGTAGGGCAGTTTTACATCCAGAACGTTGTAGGTTTTGTCCTCCAGTCCCAGACGGTCGTACTCCACGTTTTTGTCCCACTCCACCAGTTCCAGCACCAGTTCGATACGCTTGCGGGACCGCACCGAGGTAATACCGAAGAGATCCTTGATATTGATAATACCAAGGCCCCGCACTTCCATATGGTATAAAATGTTTTCGTCGCTGGAACCCCACACAATGGATGGCGGAATCTTATGCACTACCACCACATCATCTGCCACCAGCCGGTGTCCCCGCTGCAACAGATCAAGGGCGCATTCGCTTTTACCCACACCGCTTTTACCCATCAGCAGCACACCCACGCCGGAGACATCCATCAGCACGCCGTGCACTGATGTCATAGGGGCAAGCTCTTCCTCAAGAAAACGATTAAGGCCCCAGATCAACGGCGAACTGGTTTGCCTGCTGATTATCAGGGGAATGCCCCGCCTGCTGCATACTTCCACCATGGCCGGGGAAGGCTCCATATCGCGGCTGATGATAATCGCCGGAACATACACCGTGGCCAAAAGCTCCATGGTGCCGTGCTGTTTATCGTGGGGCAGGGTATCAAGAAACTTGATTTCGTTGTTGCCCATTACCTGTATGCGTCCGGGGTGGATATTTTCCACAAAGCCCGTCAGGGCAAGCCCGGTCTTCTGCACCCGGTGCTCCTCGATATACTGGTCAAGGGATTCTTCTCCGGCAACGACCCGCAGTTCCAGATCGTCCCCGAGATGTTCGAGCAGCCGCCTGACGGTAATCCGTGGCATGGGTTTGTCAGCCTCCGTTAAAAGATGTCAACAGACTGTAGAGATCCTCTGCGGAGGCATTCTGCGGCGCAGAGCGCACCGCCTTGCGGAACTCCGCGTTACGGCACAGGGTGCTGATTTTGGCCAGGACCCGCAAATAATCGTTGGACCCGTCCTCCGGCACCACCATGACAAAAAATACAAAAACCGGGGCGTTGTCCACGGCGTCGAACTCCACGCCCACGGTGGAACGGCCAAAGAGGCCAACCATGGACTGGATACCCGGCACCTTGCAGTGGGGAATAGCCACGCCTTCGCCCACGCCGGTGCTGCCCAGACGCTCGCGCTCCAGCAGCAGCGCGGTAAGCTTGGATTCTTCGATGCCGCTGTGGTTGCGGGCAAGTATGCCCGCCATTTCCCTGAGGGCTTCCACCTTATCCGTTGCCGTCAGTGACGGCAGCACATCCTGCTGAGCAATTAATTCCACAAGTTCCATTGCTATATCCTGTTTGCGTGTTGCATGTGTAATGTTGATTATGAGCGCTCGCGGCGTACCGACCGGGCGGGAATACCCGCCAGTTCACGGTATTTGGCCACGGTGCGCCGGGCAAGCTGCACACCTTCGCCTTCGAGAAGTTTGCCTATGGCGGCATCGCTCAGGGGTTTGCATTTATCCTCTTCATCCACCAGTTGCCGTATGCGGCGCTTGATGAGATCCGGGCTCACCACATCGCCCTGGTCTGTGGTGACGCCGGTATGGAAAAATCCCTTTAGGCGGCACACACCCCGGGGGGTGGACATATACTTGTTGCTGGTGGCGCGGCTTACAGTGCTTTCGTGCACTTCCAGTTCTTCCGCCACTTCCCGCAGGGACATGGGACGTATGTACTCCATACCCCGCTCCAGAAAATCCCGCTGTTCACGGATAATCACCTGAGCCACCCGGTGAATGGTTTTGTGCCGCTGATCGATGGAACGTATCAGCCAGGCCGCGCTGCGCAGGCGCTCCTTGATGTATTCCCGGGCTTCCTGGGGTTTGCTTTTATCCGCCAGCATGCTGCGGTAAAAATTGCTGATGCGCAGGGCGGGCAATCCCGCTTCATTGGTGCGTATGCGGTACTCGTCGCCGATTTTGTCCACATAGACATCCGGCTCCACGGTGTCGGGTTCCTCGGAGGCAAAATTCCGCCCCGGAATGGGCTCCAGTCCCCGAATAATTTCGATGGCTTCCTTGATTTCTTCCTGGGACACGCCCAGTTTTTTGCTAAGGGTATCGGTGCGGCCCTTGGCCACCAGAGGCAGATGCCCGGTAATGATCTGCACCACCACCGAATGCTCTGACAACCCCAGATGATAGGCCTGGGCGGTCAGACACTCCTCCAGGCTCCGGGCTGCGATGCCCTGAGGGTCGAGGCTTAATAGTTTGTGGTGCACCCGCTGCACAACATCCAGCGGCACGCCTGCGGATTCACTGATATCCTCCAGGGTGGCGGCTTCCAGATAGCCCCGCTCGTTGATATTGCCCACGATTTCGTAGCCTGCATCAAGCTCGTCATCATCAAAGGGCAGCAGATGCAATTGCCAGATGAGGTAATCCTGCAATGAGGAACTGCTGGTGAGCTTGGCATCATAGGGTCGCTCGTCATCGTCGTCCCGCACCGCCATATTCGTACCGGCGCTGGGGCCGTGGCTCATGCTTTCAACGAACTGTTCCCATTCCACCTCGTGGCCCTGCCCTTCTTCGGGCACAACCTTCTGCATATTGGCTTCCAGATGCTCCGCATCAAAGTTCAACGGCTCCGAGGCGTCAATACCCGGACCGTCATAGGGATCGATGTCAATGGCAGGAATGTCATCGGGTACGGCGTCGCCGCCGTCGGCTTCTTCCAGGGTGGGGTTTTCCTTCATCTCCTGGGTAACCATCTCCTGCAGCTCCATGCGGTTAAGCTGCAGCATTTTGATGGCAAGCTGCAACTGCTGGGTCATGCTCAGCTGTTGCAGTTGTTTTTGCGATTGTTCCAGCTTAAAGGTCATTATTCATCCATCTTTACTGCTCGGTTCCCACTGTTGTTCCCGGTATGTTGCCTCACCGGGCACTACTGCTTCGAGACATCATTATACCACGGCAAAGCCGCTTGTCCACCGTTTGAACAGCAGATGGCACGGAAATTGCATTCAACATGCAATTTCCGCATCATCTCCCCGTAATTATTCTGAACAATACTGCTTAGCCGTCGGCTTGAGCTGCTGCTTTCTCCTCTACAGCCCGGCGTTCCGCTGCGGTAAAGAGACCCCGGAACAGCACCAGACCAATGGGGGACAGCAGGGCCATGCCACCAATCCACACCCAGACCATGTAGTGGTTGGGATAGCTTGCAGCGCCTTCAGGCGTATAGGTGGCCACCAGCCAGCCGCTCATGGGGCCCACGATCAGCTTTGCGCCAAAGTAGGGCAGATAGGACAGGGCGATATAGGAACCTTCCTTGCCCCGCGGCGCGATTTCTGCGGTAAACTGCATAAGCCGCGGCGACCAGAAGGCCTCACCAATGGTAAATACTGCAATAAAGAAGATTAAAGTGAAAAAGACCGGATCCCGCAGTTCCACCGGCACGTTCAGCCATTTTTCAAAGACAATATAGCCAAACCAGGTGTCCATCAGGGGGGTAAAAATCTCCGCCGGCATGGTGGCGATAAACACGGAGCTGGCAGATATCCAGGTACCGATGAGCATCATCTTGTAGGACCGCACCTTCATGGTCATAGCCGCAATCAACGGCACCAGGAACACGATCATGGTGGGGTTGAGAACACCATAGATATTACCGATTTTCACACCCTCACCCAGCACGCGGATGCCGTATTTGGGGAAGGTGTAATGGAAGTGATAGAAGGTCAGCCGCACAAAGACCAGAATACCCAGCATAAAGATGAAAATCCAGAATGCCCGCTGCCGGACCACTTCGGAGAAAATCTTCACTGTGTCCCGGCCTGCGCGTTTTGCCACTTCAATGGAGGCGGTGACCATATTACCTTCGGGGCGCTCCTGTGCAGGATGCACAACCACTTTACCGTCATCGTTACGCCAGATGCCGTCCCGGAAGGCCAGCACCATAAACAGGGTGGGAATGGTCAGGACAAAGCCCACCAGAAAGATGATCTGGTAGGTGGACATTTCAATGCCCATGGCAACCGGCACCATGTTGTGCTCGCCAAAGATGGTACGCACTTCATCAAAGATAATCGCGCCCAAAGCCCAGCCAATGTTCATCATGGTGTAGAACAGACCAAAGCCCAGGGTAGCGCCTTCTTTGGTTGTGTAGTGCTTGATACCCACCGACAGCACTGGCCCCATAATGGCGGTACCCACGGCCATAGGAAGAAAGCCCAGCAGGCTGACCAGATAAATATTGTTGGTCAACGGCATAAAGAAACGGCCAAAGAGCAGGAAAAACGTACCCATCAGCAGGGTCTTTTTAATGCCAACGGCGTCAACCACCGCACCCACCATAACCGTGACAACCGTCAGGGCCATGGACCACACGCCAATATATGACCCGGCGGATATATCTCCCAGACCGCAGTCAGCGCTCAAAAAGAGCACAAAGGCCATGTTCATGCCGCCATAGGCGCTGTACTCCACCAGTTTGGACAAAAACAGCAGCCACAGCTCGCGGGGGCTTCCCGTAAGTCCTTTCATGTAGCTCCAGATAATGTAGACAAAGGCCAGCCCAAGGCCGATACCGGTGACGACCATGACATAAAAGGCGAGGGAAATGGATTCCTGTGAAAACTGTGAAGCCATGCGGGGTTCCGTACTTCTCCGTTAGAGGTTGCGGTTTATATGCTGTCGATTAAAAACTGCGGGAAAGTATAGCATTCCCCGCCGGGAGGTCAACCCCGGAGGACACCCGGTGTCTTAAAAGACCCTTTCCTGCGACTTTTCATGGATATGGCAGATAAGATTGCCATACGCCGCGATGGTCGTATATAGTGGTTGGCATCGTCAACCATCTTGAAACTCCCAGAAAGCGGCGTGCATGAAACGTGTTATTCCCGGTTTTTCCCTGTCTTTGCTGCTGATCATCGGCGGCCTGCTGCTGATGCCCGGCATCAAATCCGCCTGTAGCAACCGCAGCGCCCGGGCCGCAGACCTTGCCTCGGAACTACAACGGCGGCTGGCAAACGATCTGGACGGCGCGTTTTCCAATCAATATGCCGATGTAGCAGCTGACGGTGACAATTATGACACCAGCAGCGATGACGAAGAGCTTGAGGACGACGAGGTATCGCCCCAATGCTGCGCCCCGGACGATCCCTGCGGCATGGAAATGGACGGACAGTGCCAATGCCCCGACCAGCTCTGGGATGATGTTGACTGCCGGGAAACGGTGGGCAACGGCGGCGGAGAACCCTACTGTATCGAAGATCTCGACTCCTGCCTGGAGGAAATAGACATCCCCATCACCGAAAGCGAGCTGATGGATCAGATGGAACTGGGCTGGATCAACGATACCCCCCCGGCGGTTTCTGCGGGGCCGGAACTGCTGATATGCAACAGCCACAGCATCTTTAGAGACCCGTACGAAAACCTGCTGCAGTTTGGCTACGATTTCGAGCTTGCAGACCCCGCGGCCCTGATCTTTGTCATTGACGGCATTGCGGGCTACGGACTGCTTCCCATTGACACCTGCGGCGTGGTGCGCATGCCCGGCACCCGGGCGTTGTGCAACGGAGCCACCGGCAGCAGCCTGCGCATTGATGTGCAGGGAGCCCTCATCACCTGGGACCTGGCGGTGGGCGGCTACCAGCCCTTTGGCCTGACCATCGACTGCCTCTAAAGCCGTGGGTTACAGCACCCGAATGCTAACCGATATCTAACATTCCCCTACCATTACCGTAAATATCGCCTGCCACAGTATCAGCGTAAAACTGAAATTGCTGTGTGTACAGGATCGATTATGATTGAGACATATCGGATACTGGTGGTGGACGACGAGGTGGATATTCTTGAGCTTCTGCGTTTCAATTTGCAGAAGGAAGGATACGGCGTGGAGTGTGCGGACACCGGCGAGCAGGCGGTGGGCAAGGCCCGGCAAATGCAGCCGGACCTGATAGTGCTGGACTTGATGCTTCCGGGCATCGGTGGCTTGTCGGTGTGCCGCATACTCAAGGAAGACCCGGACACCAGCGGTATTCCCATTGTTATGCTGACAGCAAAGACCGAGGACGAGGATATTGTGGCGGGGCTGCGGCTGGGGGCTGATGATTACGTCACCAAGCCCTTCAGCGTCAAGGTGTTGCTGGAGCGGGTACGGGCGGTGCTGCGGCGTCGCAGAGTGGAGCGCTTGCGCAACGGAGAGCCAGTGAACATCCATGATCTTGAAATTGATCCCGGCAGCAACCGGGTGCTGGTGGGCGGCGAACCCCGTCGTCTCACCGCCACCGGGTTTTCCATCCTGTATTATCTGGCGCGGCATCCGGGGCAGATCATCACCGACGAGCGGCTGGACAAACACCTGCAAACCACCGGAGCTCTGTTAAAGGACAAACCTCTGTACCTTGAAGTTGCCGCCCTGCGGGATGCCCTGCAACCCTGCGACGAGTGCATCGATATCCTGCGGGGCGTGGGCTACCGCATGGCCGAAGAAGTATACGAGATCGACTGAGCTCCCTCCCCCTTACTCATACGCTATCCGTGCCTGGGTGATGTAAAGTGTATCGCCGCCGCCGCCGCAATAGCCGTTCTTACCGTAGGCCACAGACAGTACGCCATCCTGATAGATAACGTCTTCCAGGGATATTTTGCACTGGGAATCATAGTAGGAATATATGGTAACCGGCTCGCTGCGGTAGCCGGTATCAGGGTTCAGTATCAGGGCATACAGGGCATGCATGTCATCAGGGGTATACAATACCGCAATGTCCCCGTAGTCCAGAGCAACCGCCCGTACTCCGTTGGGGGCTCCATCAAGATCCGGCATGTCCAGCAGCCGCAATTCCTGTGCTTCGCAGTCATAGGTAAGAGCACTGATTTTGCCCCGGCTGTAGTTGTATTGATTCGTCATGCCCACCACCAGACAAAAGGAGCCGTTGCTGCGCCGCAGCGGAACTCTTGCGGAAATGAAAAAGTCCCCTGAATCGGGAAAGGGCATGGGGCTGCTCCAGCTTTGTCCCTCATTGTAGGAATACATGATCCCCTCCTGAGCAGTGCCAATCATGGTGTGCTCATCCAGCCGCGCCATCTCACCGATCCAGCCCATCTCAGGAGAAAACTGCACATAGGGCCATTGCCCGGTTGATTCATCATAAAACAGTATGCCCCGCTGGTAGTTTTCGTTCGTCAGTGTTATCATGGCAAAGCCTTTGCCCAAGGGACCCGGCTCAACAAAACCATACCATATATCACTGCTCCCAGACAGGTAAGAGCTTGGATACTTTTGCAAAAAGGGATCGCAAACCATCATTTCCAGCGGCCCGGGGCGTTCCCCGGCCATAACCGATGCCCAGGAGCCGTAACAGGACAAAGCCATGCATCGTGTTTCGCGGCTGTCTCCGCCATTGCTGGCATTTATGTCCGGCCATGTCACCATGCAGGGACGTCCATCCCAGGTAATCATTTCCATCATTTCATCAATCCACACCGGCTCCACCGGTGAAAGAGCATAGTCATTGTTCCCGTACAACTCCGGCAGATTGTACAACCAGCGGGCATGCTCACCCGCCCGGGCCTGCTGCAGGGTGTTGGCCCATATCGCCACCGATTCACCCTTGCCCTGCATGACCACCCCCACATCGCCACCGGGCAGCCCTCCCAGTTTCGCCACGGCTTCATGGCGCACACGGTTCATACCATCGTTGATAATGCCGATGGAAAGCATTTCCGGGGGCTGCGGCACGCCGGAACCGCTGATATGATGGCTGTAGACCCGGAGATTGTAATACTCTTCAGGCTGCCACCAGATATCATCAGCGTAACTGCGGTCCTGCAAAACGAGCCGGGAGGTCACAAACCCCAGCTTTTTACCGGATTCCAGAAGCAGGCTGGCGGTGGCGGTTGGGTTGACGTTGGGAGACTCGGTAAAGAACTCAATAAAGTTGGTAGAGTGTAAAGGCGTTTCCTGGTATCCAAAAATCAGTTTATTTCTGCCGGTAAGAGAATCGGAACATGAAAAGAGATAGGATATCCGGCCATCCCGGTTAAGATGCATATCCGGACCGGCAACGGGAACGCACATATTTATGTAGCGGCGATACATTTCAGAGGGTTCCCCAAAAGAATGGGAGCCCATGTTATAATCACTGCGCTTTGTAATTTCATGGTTGGAGCCCGTTGCCAAAAGCGCCACATGCACTCCGCTGCGCTGCACGCTGGTAATTTCCTCAATTGCAAGATCCTGCTGTGTCCATGCCCCTGCAGAAGTAACATCGTTGGGATCAATTATCCGATGCTGAACTCCGTTGCCCGTCGCGGGTTTTGCCACCTGCAAAAAGCGGTTGTCCGGCAGGGCGCAGAACCAGGAGGGTTCATGGTGAATAATGCCGAAGGGAGACGCGCCCCAGTCCGCTGCCACGGCATGGTGTTCCACCAGACCGCTGCCGGATTTCTTCACATAGACCATGATATGACCGTCGTCCGTCACCGCCATTGATCCGGCGGCAAAACCGTACTGTACACCGGGACGGTAAAATATTACCGAGGTCTGAATCTCCGTCTCCCAATGCGGACGGGCAAAATTGGTCACCGGCAGAGGCAAACGGATAAAGTAACCGGTGCCCTGTACGGTAATAAACACCACCGCAGCGCTTTCACTCACCGCCAGATCATGAAGTTTTATCAACTCATCATCGACATCCTGGGGCAGTCCCGGCAGTTCACGGTTGTCCGTCCATGTTTCCCCGTTGTCTTTGCTCAGGGCGTACATAACCGGACATCGGCTGTCCTCCCACAGGGCCAGTATCACGCCGTTGCCGCAGTCTACAACCCGGGTGTGTTCCAGCGTATCAGTACCATAGTCAAATGAATTCACCAGCACCGGCTCATCAAAGACCAGCACCGGGCTGTGCTCTGCCCCATCGCTTTCGGGCAACTCCGGTTCTTCCACGCATTCCGGCGCGGCAAGCTCTGCAAATCCGCTGTCCAGATACTCGTAGTCCCGGATATAATCTTCATCCAGCGTATCCTGCTCCCAGGGAAAATCCCTGTCATCGGCGTCATCATCGCTGTCGGGCCTGTCAGGACTGTCGGGCATGTCCAGCAAATCCATGCTGTCTGGCAATTCGATACCGTCGCTTACATCGGGGTCGTCATCCCTGTCACCATCGGGAAGAACCACGTCGGCGCTGTCCCCGTCCGGCGCAAGGTCACCGTCTCCCCCGGGCATGGGACCGATATGTACCACTTCGGTTCCGCATCCGGCGGCGACAATACCCATCCATACGGCAAACAGTACAAAAACAGCGTTTTTCAGCGGCATGGCATACCTCCGTGGTAGAAAGGCTAACCGGAAGCTCCCGCACACCTTGCAACTCCTCCACGTCCCATCATGATTCCGGTAGCACACTTGTCTCAATAATTTACCATACCACAACCATGATGCATCGTCAATATAACATCATATGTCGCCCCCAATCACCGGCACGCATCCGATTGCAGGCCGATTATAACAATGCCGGATCAATATTCCAAACACTATGAATTGCCGGTTTCATGACAAACGCCATTTCCGTCCAAAAAAATCGCATGAATTCCCAAAAAAATTATATTCCGCTTACATGAAAAACAAAAATCCGCTATACTCTTAACCAATCGGGAAACCGGTTGCAAGGTGAACACAGACATCAGGGACGTATACATCTATAAAGTTGGCCTTTGAGCTTTGGAAACACTGCCGCTGACACTGCCCCCCGGGCCCCAAAGCGGCGCAACGTTTAAACGCAGGATACGGTATGAAACGGTTTCACACAGTGCTGACAGCCATGCTCCTTTTGGGAGGACTGGTCCTCTGGGGCGGCTGCGAGGGAGGAAAGCTGTCCATCGCCACTGACGGCGATACGGACCAGGCCGACACCGTGGAACAGGAGGCCGAGCAAGAGGCCGAGATCGAAGCCACGGAGACCGACGGCGACGCCGAAGAGCAGGACAAGGAGCCTGCGGAGATCGAGGCGGACCCGGAAATCGACGGCGATGACGAGGAAACGGCGGACCCGGAGCCCGAACCGGAGCCGGAGGCCGAGGAAGAAGCGGTCATTGACGGCGACGAAGAAGAGGCCACAGAAGAGGAAACCGACACGGTTGAAGAAACCGAGGCAGACCCGGAGATCGACGGCGACGCCGGGGAAGAGACCGATCCGGAACCCGAGACAGACCCGGAGCCGGAAGCGGAACCCGAGGAAGAAGCCCCGGACCTCTGCGATCCCAACCCCTGCGACACCGACAACCACGAAGTCTGCATCCCGGCGGACGGCTCCTGCGGCTGCGACACCGGATACTGCCGCATTGACGGCCTGTGCATTGCCGACGGCGCGGCAAACCCGGAAGCGGTCTGCCAGATCTGCGACGTTGACCGCGACGAAACCGGCTGGAGCGGCGCTCCTAACGGCAGCCCCTGCGCCGACGCCAACCTCTGCACCACCGACGGCGTGTGCATCGCGGGTCAGTGCAACGGTCGGCTGGTTGACTGCAACGATGACGATATCTGCACCGACGACAGCTGCGAACCAGCAGTAGGTTGCGTGTACGCCGACGCCCCCCGGGACGAATGCGACGTATGCCACGGCGACAACACCAGTTGCGCAGGCTGCGACGGCGTGCCCAACTCCGGCCGTATTCTTGATGCTGCTGACGGATGCTGCCTGCCAGAGGAAATGGACTGCACCACCATCTGCTTTGGCCCTGCGGTAATCGACGACTGCGGCGTTTGTGACGGCTTTAACGCCGATAAAGACTGCCTTGGCGAGTGCTACGGCCTTGCCACGGAAGATACCAACGGCGTGTGCTGCATTCCCGACGACAAAGACTGCGCCGGTATCTGCGGCGGTCCCAGCGTTACGGGTTCCAATGGCGGATGCTGTCTGCCGGAAGAACAGGACTGCGCCTTTGTGTGCAACGGCACCAATGTGACAGACCCCCAGGGCGGCTGTTGCCCGCCGGAAGCCCTTGACTGCGGCGGCATTTGCGCCGGCCCATGGATCACCGATCCCAATGGCGGCTGTTGTATGCCGGAAGACCTGGACTGCGCCGGTATCTGCAACGGTCCCAGCGTTACCGGCTCCGAAGGCGGCTGCTGTCTGCCCCAAGAACAGGACTGCGCCTTTGTGTGCAACGGCACCAGCGTGACAGACCCCCAGGGCACCTGCTGCCCGCCGGACGCCCTTGATTGCGGCGGCATTTGCGCCGGTCCATGGATCACCGACCCCAATGGCGGATGCTGCATGCCCGAAGACCTTGACTGCGCAGGCATCTGTAGTGGCCTGTCCGTCACGGACCCCAACGGCGCGTGCTGCCTGCCGGAAGAACAGGACTGTCAGGGTATCTGCAACGGCCCGGCGGTCACCGACACCAACGGCGCGTGCTGTCTGCCGGAAGAACAGGACTGCGCGGGTATCTGCAACGGTCCGGCCCTTGAAGACGAATGCGGCGTGTGTGAAGGCGGTAACGCCGACAAAGACTGCCTTGGCGTGTGCTTTGGTGACGCCACGGAAGACACCAACGGTGCATGCTGCGTCGCAGCCGAAAAAGACTGCGCCGGTATCTGTAATGGCCCGGCGGTGGAAGACCCCGAAGGCACATGCTGCCAGCCCGCCGAACTGGACTGTGCAGGCATCTGCAACGGTCTGTCCGTCACCGACACCAACGGCGCGTGTTGCCTGCCGGAAGAACAGGATTGCGCGGGCATCTGCAACGGTCCGGCAATCACCGATGGCGATGGCACCTGCTGTCTGCCAGCTGACCTGGACTGCATTGGCTTCTGTTTTGGCCTTGCAGAGGAAGACGACTGCGGCATCTGCGAAGGCAACAATGCGGATAAAGACTGCCTTGGCGAATGCTTCGGAATTGCTACCGAGGACATCAACGGCACCTGCTGCGATCCCGCGAACCGCGACTGCGCAGACATCTGCTTCGGCCCGGCGGTGGTCGATCCCCAGGGCGCATGCTGCCAGCCGGAAAATCTGGACTGTGCCGGTATCTGTAACGGTGTATCCGTCACCGACACCAACGGCGCGTGTTGTCTGCCGGAAGAACAGGACTGCGCGGGCATCTGCAACGGCTTGTCGGTCACCGACACCAACGGCGCGTGCTGTCTGCCGGAGGAACAGGACTGCGCAGGCATTTGCAACGGCCCGGCGCTGGAAGATGACTGCGGTGTGTGCGAAGGCACCAACGAAGACAAAGACTGCCTTGGCGTGTGCTTTGGCGACGCCACGGAAGACACCAACGGCGTGTGCTGCGTCGCAGCCGAAAAAGACTGCGCCGGTATTTGCAACGGTCCTGCGGTGGAAGACGACTGCGGCGTGTGCGACGGCACCAACGAGGCAAAAGACTGCCTTGGGGTGTGCTTTGGTGACGCCACCGAGGACATCAACGGCGTATGTTGCACCGAAGTGGATAAAGACTGCGAAGGCATATGCAACGGCCTGAAGGTGGAAGACCCCGAAGGGGCCTGCTGCCTTTCCACGGACATGGACTGCGCCGGAATCTGCTTTGGTATCGCCACCACGGATATGTTCGGCGACTGCTGCCAGCCTGATGAAATCGACTGTCACAATATCTGCTGGGGCACCGCAACCTTTGATCCCAACGGCGCATGCTGCGAACCCGAAGAAACCGACTGCGAAGGCTTCTGCGACGGCCCGGCGGTGGAAGACGCCGATGGCGTGTGCTGCTGGCCAGAGGAACTTGACTGCAACAACATCTGCTGGGGAACCGACGTAGTTGACGATTGCGGTGTATGCGGTGGGCTTAATGCTGACAAAGATTGCTTGGGCGTATGCTATGGCAACGCCACAACCGACCTTGAATTCAACTGTTGCCTGCCGGAAGAAATCGACTGCGAAGGCTTCTGCAACGGTCCGGCGGTTGAAGACGCAGAAGGAACCTGCTGCTGGCCGGAAGAAATCGACTGCAATGCTATTTGCTGGGGCTCTGCTGTTTCTGACCCCGAAGGCACCTGCTGCCTGCCGGAACAAACCGACTGTCTGGGCATCTGCCTTGGCACCGCGGTTACCGACGGCAGCGGCGTGTGTTGCCAGCCGGAGGAAATCGACTGCGCCAACGACTGCTTCGGCGGCCTTGTGGTGGATGTCTGCGGCGTGTGTGGCGGCGATGGCACCTCCTGCACCCCGGGGGCGGCAAACCTCTACGCACTGGTGCTGTCCGGCGGCGAGCACATGGGCTACTTCACAGAGTCCTTTAACTTCGGCAGCAGCCAGGAAATCACGGTCCAACAGATTGTTGACCCCGACACCGGCCAACCTGTGTGGATAAAAATCCCCGGTGACACGGTGCTGAACAACGTCACCTTCAGCCGTGGCATCACCTCCGGCACCATGCTATGGGACTGGCGGCAGCTGATTGAACAGGGCGACCTGGAAAATGGCCGCAAGGACAGCTGCGTTGTGGAAGGCTACGACGACATGGGCGTGCCCACGGTGCGCTGGCACATGACCAACTGCTGGCCTGCCACCATGGTACAAAGCCACAGCGACACCGGTGAAGTATCTGAAACCGTAACCATCGTATTTGAATCTATCGTACGCGAACTATAAGGAACAGGTATCGTTATGAAACTCCGTAAAACACTGCTGCTGACCGTTGTTATGACCATTGCCGCCACCGCTGCGGCACTGTTGTTTGCCGTTAACAGCCCCAGCGCAAACGCCGCAGATCCCATACCCCCGAT
>Ga0070729_10002071_pt1 | contig 27256 bp, 18 predicted proteins | sample tdDd472_FD_66725 | JGI IMG/M metagenome (GOLD analysis project Ga0070729, IMG submission 66725) | Marine sediment microbial communities from the Atlantic coast under amendment with organic carbon and nitrate - tdDd47.2 | ecosystem: Environmental > Aquatic > Marine > Coastal > Sediment | place... | reverse complement strand
GTCCACGAGCGGCGACGAGGACGACGCGTGAACTTCCGGTCGCCCCAGCGCCGGCGCGGCGAGCCGAACCTCGACCTGACGCCGCTGATCGACGTGGTCTTTCTGCTGCTCATCTTCTTCCTGGTGACGGCGACGTACGCACAGCGCGACACCCGCGTAGTGCCCGTCGACCTGCCGCAGGGCGCCAGCGGAGAGGCCGACTCGGCGACCGTTCGCGTGACGATCTACGTCGAAGCCGACGGCACGTTCACGTTGCACGCCGAGGACGAAGAGCCCGTCGCCGGGCTCGATCGCGCAGGGCTGCAGACGGACCTGCAGACCCTGTACGACACGGCGCCCGACACGCCGCTCTACCTGCGCGGCGACGAGGACGTGCGGTACGGCGAGGTGATGGACCTGCTCGACCTCGCCCGCACCATCGGGTTCCGCCGCGTGTTCAACGTGATCCGGGATGCCCAGTAGCGGTGCCGTGTTTCATCGGCATTGGCGGGCACGGGGGGTTCGGGCATCGGCATTGGCGTGCACGGGCGGTTCGGGCATCGGCATTGGCGTGCACGGGTGGTTCGGGCATCGGCGGCTTCGCCGCCGACCCGCATCTTCGATGCGGGGCTGCAGGGGGGCGGATCGGGCATGAGGTGGTGATTCGCAGGGTGCTGTTACCATCGGAAGATACCCGATCGACCCCACGAAGCCCGGCATCGATCGATGCCGGCCCGCGGCGAAGCCGCGGGTGCTCGAATCGGCGGTGGCGTACACAGGTGGTGCGTGCGGCGCGGTGTCGCACCGCGGTGCACCGCACATCACGGCACCCTGCGGCGGCGTACGGTGCAACCCGCCGAATTTCCAGGAGAAACGATCCCCGCCGGCGCGGACAACGATCTTCGTGTAACCTGCCGACGTGCAACACGAAAACAAACTTGACGGGGCAGATCCCGGGGGCGCATACTGCCGAACAGGGCACGAAACCTGCTATCCCGCGTCCGGGTCACCCGTCGTCATGTCGTCCGCTCACCGCATCGCTGTTGGCCTCGTGCTCGGCACGCTGCTGCTCGTGATCCCCCGGTGGGTCATGCAGCACCCGCTGCGCGCCGAGGTCGATGCGGACCGTGCGCGTGTCGAAGCGCTGCGCGCCGAGGTGGACGACCTGCGAGAGCGCAACGCGCAGCTCGTGCGCGAAGTGAACGCCCTGTCGACGGACCCCCGCAGCCTCGAGCGCCGCGCGCGTGAAGAGCTGTTCTTCGTCGACGACGACGAGATGGTTCTCGTCTTCCCCGAGGAGCCCGATGCGCCGTCGACGCCCGACACGCCGTAGCGTTCGGCGCGTCCTGGCCGTCGAGGTCGGGGGTGTGGCCGTGGGCGGGCTCGCTCTCGGCGGCGCCGCCCTGCTCGGCCCCAACCGCTGGGCGCTGCTCGTCTTCGGCGCGACCCTCGCGACGATGGCCGCCGTTCGGCTGCAGCCCGAAGTACGCACGTCGCGCTTCGACCTGCGCGCGTGGGCCGCGTCGAGCCTCGGCGCGGCGAGCTGTGCCGCCTGGTACGCTGGCGCCGGCGCGACCGACGCGTCCCTCGCTCTCGCCGCCCTCGGACTCGTCGCGCTCGTCGCGACCCACCGCCCGCCGGTATCGGCGATCGCCGGCATGGTCTCTGCGGTCGCCATGGCCGCCATCGCCCGGGACGGCGGTGTCGGCGCCGTCGCCACGGCCTTCGCGATCGCGACGGTCGGCGTCGCTGTCGGTGGCGCCCTCGCCGCCCGGCCCGGCACCGAGCGCGCCGGCGACGAGCCCCTGACGCGGTCCCTGCTGAGGCGGTCGACCTCTGCGCGTACCCCGGCCCGCGCCACGCAGGAGCGGATGATCCGCGACGCGGGCCGGTCCGTCCGCGAGTCCCTGCGGCGCACCCTCGAGCTCACCCGCGCGGCCCTGCGCGGCCAGACCGCGATCGCCCTGTGGATCGACCACCGCGCCGGGCTCGCCCGCGTCCGCGGCGCCGAGACCGCCAGCGACCATCTGCTCGAAGGCCCGTTCAGCGACCGCGCCGGCATCCTCGGCGTGCTGCGCAAGCGCTCGACGCCGCTCGTGCTCAACGAGATGGACTTCGAAGACGGGTTCCTGCCCTGGTACGCGACCGGCGCGGGCCCCACCCACGTCGTCGGCATGGGGCTGTACGACGAGGGGCGCCTCGTCGGGTACCTGCTCGTCGACCGCGCCGAGGGCCAGCCGGCGTTCGACGATGTCGACGCCATCGCCGTCCGCGCTGCGGCCGAAGAGGTCATTGGCTCGCTGCACACCGAACGACTCGTCGTCGACGCCAGCCGCTCCCGGCACGAGATGGCCGTCCTCTACGAAGCCGCCGACGCGCTGAACCGATCGCTGACCCCCGAGGACGTCTGCGCGACCGCCGCCGACCTCGTGCGCCGCATCGCCGATGCCGACCTCGTCGTGGTCACCCGCGCCGAGGACGCCGAGGCCCAGACGGTGGTGCACGCCGACGGCTACGGCGCCGAGGACCTGCGCGAGCTCTCGTTCGGTGCCGACGCCAGCCTCGCCGCGCTCGCCCTGCGCCGTCAGCACGCCCTGCCCTACAGCGGGCGCCTCGAGAACCCCGACACCGCCTTGTTCGGTGAGCAGGTCCGCCTGCCCGAGCTGCGCAGCGTCGTCGTGTTCCCCATGACGATCGGCCAGCGCTGCATCGGCACGTTCTCGCTCGGCTCGCTCGACGCTGGCGCATGGGACACCGAGCAGCGGGACCGCCTGCGCCTCGTCGTCACCTACGTCGGTGCTGCCCTCGCCAACGCCTTCGCGTATTCGCACGCCATCACCCTGGCGACGACCGACGGCATGACCGGGCTCACGAACCACCGCACGTTCAAGGACCGCGGCGCGCACGCCCTCGACCGGTGCGAGCGCAGCGGTCGCCCGCTGACCGTCATCATGACCGACATCGATCACTTCAAGAAGGTGAACGACACGTACGGGCACGCGATGGGCGACGAGGTGCTCAAGGCCGTCGCCCACGAGCTGCGGGAGTCGCTGCGCAAGGTCGACATCGGCGCCCGCTACGGCGGTGAGGAGTTCGCCGTCGTGCTCGAAGACACGACGACCGAAGACGCCGCGCGCCTCGCCGAGCGCATCCGTGAGCGGGTGCAGGGCCTCACCTTCGAGAGCAGCCAGGGCCCGTTCTCGGTGACCCTCAGCCTCGGCGTCGCGACGTGGCCCCGCGACGGCGCCGACCTCGCCGAGCTCGTCGACGCCGCCGACCAGGCGCTCTATCGGGCGAAGCGCGGCGGGCGCAACCAGGTGGTCCGCGCCGACGACCACGCCCTCGCCGCCTGATTCAGCCGCCGCTCGAGTCGCGGCCGCCGAAGTGAATGCCGACCGAGCGGGCCGCCGCGACGAGGTCGCCGTCCGGCGGCACCGTCTTCAGCTGTCCGATCGCGTCCGGGATCGGCACGTCGCTGATCGTCGTGCCGCGGATGTTCACCATCCGGCCGAACCGTCCATCGGCGACGAGCCGGATCGCGTGGTGCCCCATGCGGGTGCCGAGCAGCCGATCGAAGTGCGTCGGCGTGCCACCGCGCTGGATGTGACCGAGCACGGTCACCCGCGTCTCGAAGTCGCCGTGCTGCTCGAGGGCGTGGGCGAACCGATGACCGACGCCACCGAGGCGCGCGACCGTGCCCGCCCCGGCGCTCTCGATGTACGACACGTCGCCGTCGACCGGCACCGCGCCCTCGGCGATGCACACGATCGCGTGGCTGATGCCGGCACGCCGGCGCCGCGTGAGATGCGCGGCGATCGTCTCGACGCAGTATGGGATCTCGGGGATGAGGATGACGTCGGCGTCGCCGGCGATGCCCGCGTGCGCCGCGATCCAGCCCGCGTGGCGGCCCATCACCTCGAGCACCATCACCCGGTCGTGGGACGCAGCGGTGGTGCGCAGGCGGTCGAGCGACTCCATCGCGATGTTCACCGCGGTGTCGAACCCGAACGTGTAGTCCGTCGCGGCGAGATCGTTGTCGATCGTCTTCGGCACGCCGACGACCTTCAGCCCCTTCTCGGCGAAGCGCCACGCGATGGACTGGGTCCCGTCGCCGCCGACGAACACGAGAGCGTCGATGTCGAGATCCTTGATCCGCTGCATGAACTCGTCGGACCGGTCGACCTCGATGACGGACCCGTCCGCCTGTTCGACCGGGAACCGGAACGGGTTGCCGCGGTTCGTCGCGCCGAGGATCGTGCCGCCGCGGGTGAGGATGTCGCGCACACGCGCCGGCGAGAGGGTGATGAGCTTGTTCGGCTCGATGAGCCCCCGCAGCCCGTCCTCGATGCCGATGACTTCCCAGCCGTGATCGACGACCGCGGTCTTCACGGCCGCGCGGATGACCGCGTTGAGTCCGGGGCAGTCGCCGCCGCCGGTGCTGATTCCGATTCGCATGATGCCTCCTCGATGGCCCCCGGTGGGTGCACCCCACGACCGCGAGCGCGCCGAAGGTACCGTGGCCGCCGGTCGGCGTCACGCCGGGGCGTGCCCTGTCCGCATCGGCAGTTGCACGCGCCCGCGTTCGGTGCTGCAATGCGGCCCCCCACCGACCCGACGCGCGATGACGCTCGAAGTGCAGCACCACACGCTCGAATCGACGGACGGCACGCGCATCGCGTGGCAGTCGGTCGGCACCGACCCGAGCGCGACCACGGCGATCGTCATCGTGAACGGGCCGGGCGCGGACCTGTACGCGTGGCGCGGCTTCGTCGAAGAGTTCGCCCCCCACCTGCGCATCATTGCGTGGGACTACCGCGGGTTCTTTCGATCCGGACCGCCGCGCCGCCCGGGGCCGATTCGCGTCGAGCACCACTGCGACGACCTGCGCGAAGTGCTCGACGCCGCCGGCATCGAGCGCGCGGTCTTCGTGTCGTGGAGCCTCGGCACCCAGGTGGCCCTCGAGTTCTATCGCACCGACCCCGAGCGCTTCGCCGGCATCGTCTCGGTGAACGGCACGTACGGGACGCCGTTTCGCACGTCCCGCGCGGTGCCCGGTCAGTCCCTGCTCGGCCTCGCCCGGTCGTTCGGCCCGGGCAGCGGGCGCGTCATGCGCACGATGGTCAACGCCCTGCGCGTGCCGGCCCTCTTTCGCCTCACCCAGCGGGTCGGGCTTGTGTCCGCGACCGCGGGGCAGGACGAGTTCGTGCGCATCGCCGACGCGTTCGCGGTGCAGGACCCGGCGCTCTACGCGCGCCTCATCGACGGGTTCAGCGACCACGACGCCGAAGACGTGCTGACAACGATTCGGTGCCCCGCCCTCTTCTTCGCCGGGCGCCGAGACCCACTCGTGCCGTCGACGTACTCGCTGTACATGGCGGCGAAGGTCCGCAGCGCGGACCTGCTGGTGATCCCCATCGCGTCCCACTACATCCCGATCGAGTTCGCGGAGTACCTCAACCTTCGGGTCGAGGCGTTCCTCGCCGAACGGCTCCCCGACGTCTGGTGCCCGTGATGCGTCGCCTCAGTCTGCTGGCTCTTCTCGTCACGACCGTGGCCTCGACCACGGCGTTCGCCGGCGACGGCGACACCGTGCTGTCGTTCGTCCCGCCCGACACGCGCATGCTCATCGGTGTCGACGTGAGCGGGCTCGCGAGCACCGACGCGTTCGAGCGCCTGTACCCGCTCGCCGAGCAGGCCGAGGCGTTCGCCGATCAGGACCTTGCGACGCTGCTCGGGATCGCCCCGGACGAGGCGCTCTCGTCGATCGTCATCGCGATTGACAGCCTCGAGTCCGACGGCGGGCCGCCGCTCATCATCCTCGAACACGCCGCCGACCCGAGCGCCCTTGACCAGCGCCTGTCGGATCTCGCCACCCGCGAGGCCAACCGGTTCGGCGCGCCGTGCTGGTCCGCGGCCCCGCTCTGGCTGTGCCGCCCGAGCGCGACGACGATCGTCGTCGGCACACCCGCGGCCGTCACCCGCGCCACCGCCCTCGCCTGGGACGCCGCCGAACGGCCGGAGCTCGAGGCGGCGCTGTGGCCGGACTCCGTGCACGCCGCGGCGGTCGCCGACGCAGAAGCCGCTGCCGCTGAAGCCGCCGCGGATGCGGACGAGGCCGCAGCCGATAGCGAGGACGACGATGACGACGCGGCGGACGACGCCCCGACCGAGGCATCCGATCCGCCGGCCGCACCGCAGGTCGTCGACCTCGCCCCCGTCGAACCCGGCGAAGCAGCCGTCGAGGACGACGACGCGATCGACCAGCTCGACGCCTGGCTCGAAGAGCCGATGCCCGAGACCCTCGCCACCACCATCGCCGGCCTCGAGCGCGGTTCGGGGGTGTGGATGGTCGTCGTCCCCGGCGAGGACGCGCCGGAGCCCTGGATCGCGTCCATCGACTCCATCACCTCGACCGTGCGCCTGTCCGACGCGCTGCGGATTCGCCTGCGCATCACGTACACCGACGCGGCGCTCGCAGCGACCCAGCGCGACGTCATCGACGCCGGCCTGACCGGACTCGCCGGTCGCCCCGAGCTGCGTGCCGTGGGCCTCGCCGACGCCGTCGCCGGGTTCACCGCCACGGTCGAAGGCACCGTCCTCGCCGTGCGCCTCGACGTGCCCGGCGAAGACGTCGACGCCCTCGTCGAACAGGGCGCCGCCATCCTCACCAGCGAGCTCGAATGAACCGCGCCATCGCTCTCGCCGCGCTCACTGCGTGCATCACGCTCGGCGGCGCGGTCGCGACGGCGCAGCCGACCGGCGACCTGTACACGCCGACCACGACGCCCTCGATGCGGGCCGACGCGTTCTCGGCGCGGGTCAACCCCGCCCAGCTCGCCTTCGTCGACCGGTTCGGCCTCGGGTTGCTCGTCGAGCACGACGCATCCAACGACCGTGACGTGTCCGTTGGCTGGGCGAACGCGTTTCGCGCCGGCCCGGTCGGCGCCAGCATCGGCGCCGACTTCGTCGATGCCGGCGACGACGCCCGGTTCACCCGCGTCGCCCTCGGGCTCGCCGCCGGCTCGGACCGCGTCGCCTTCGGATGGGGCTGGTCGGGCTACCGCAGCGCCCACGATCGCGCGACGGACCGTTTCGCCACGTCGACCCTCGGGCTGACGTGGCGCGCCGCGCAGACCGTCGGCCTGTCGACGACCCTCGACCACGTCGGTCGTCCGCGGTTCGCCGGGTCCCCCGTGCAGCGGGTCTGGGGCCTCGGCATCGGCGTGCGCGAGCCGACGGACCGCGCCAGCCTCGACGTGAGCTGGCGCGGCCCGGTGGACGACTGGGTCGACGCCGGCCACGTGCTCGCGCACCTTCGCATCGAGCCGCTGCCCGGCTGGGCCCTGTACGGGCACGCCGACCTGCGGCCCGTCGACGGCACCCTCGACAGCGCCGGTGGCGGCATCGAGCTCGTCGCCGGTTCGCTGCGCTCACGGGTCGGCGCATGGGCGCCCGACGGCGCGTCCGCCCGGCAGACGCTCGCGTTCGAGATCACCCGGCCGCCCCGCGGCATGGTCGGCAGCAGCGACGTTCTGCTGCGCATCGACCTGGCCGGCAACCTGCCCGAGCGCCCCGGCGTCACGCTCTTCGGCTCGCCCGGCCCGGTGCTCACCGATCACCTCGTCACCCTCGACGAGATCGCCCGCAACGGCCACGTCGGTGGTGTCTACGTCGTCCTCGGCGGGCTGACCGGCGGCGGCGCCCAGCTGCAGGAGCTCCGCATGGCCCTGCAGCGCGTGCGCGACGCCGGCGGGCTCGTCGTCGTGTACCTCGAGCGCGCCACGATCCGCGATCTCTGGATCGCGAGCGTCGCCGACCATGTCATCGCGTCGCCGACGGTGAACGTGCTCGACACCGGACTGTCCACAACGCGGACGTACCTCGCCGGCCTGCTCTCACTGCTCGGCATCGAGGCCCAGTTCGTCCGGATCGGTGACTACAAGACCGCCCCCGAACGGTTCACGCAGCGCGAGCCGTCCGACGAGGCGAACGAGGCGCTCGACCGCTTCTTCGACGTGCTCTGGCACACGATGCGCGACGACCTCGCCGAGAGCCTCGAGATCGAGACGGACACCCTCGTCGCGGCCCTCGAAGACGCCCCGCTCGCCCTCGACGAGCTCGACGACCTCGGCCTCGTCGACGCGGTCCTGCCCCCGGGTGACGTCGGCGAGCACCTCGTCGAGACCTTCGGCCGCCCGCTACGCCCGGCCCGCGCCCTCGACAGCCCGACCGGCCCGGCGAACTGGTGGTTCGACCCGTTCGAGGTCGCGGTCCTGCACATCACCGGCTCGATCGTCAGCGGCCAGAGCAGCCCCGGGTTCTTCACGGTCAGCGCGATGACCGGCGACGCCACGGTCGAGGCGGCCTGCCGCAGCCTCGCGAACGATCCGACGGTCGACGCGGTCATCGTGCGCATCGACAGCCCCGGTGGCTCGGCTGTGGCCAGCGACCGCATGCTGCGCGCCCTTCGCGACCTCGCCGATGCGGTGCCCGTGCACGTGAGCATGGCCGACGTCGCGGGTTCGGGCGGGTACTACGTGGCGGCGATCTCCGAGGACGTCCCCGTCCACGCGTCACCGACCACCCTGACCGGCAGCATCGGCATCTATGCCGGTACGTTCGCGCTCGATACGCTTCTGGCGCGCCTCGACGTGAACCGGGTGCACGACGAGCGCGGCGGTCCGTCGTCGTTCTATGACGGCCGACGATGGACCGAAGAACGACAGGACCAGGTGCTGGCGTCGATCACGGTGTCGTACGAGCTCTTTCTCGACCGCGTCGCCACGGCCCGCGGCTTGACGACGGACGCGGTCGACGAGGTCGGGCGCGGGCGCACCTGGCCCGGCGTCGACGCCCTCGAGCACGACCTCGTCGACGAGCTCGACGGCTTCGTCGGCGCGGTCCACGACCTGCGAGAATCCCTCGGCGTCGACCCGCGCATGCCCACCACCCTGCGCCACGTCGCGACCCCCGGCATCGGTGGCGTGGCCGGGGCGCTGGCGTCCGTCCGCGCGAGCGGGCCGACGACGCCGGACCTGCTCACCGCGTTCGCCACGCGCCTCGGCGCGCACGGCGGCCTCGCCCTGCTCGACGCGTGGCTCGTGACCACGCCGGGCGAAGCCATGGCGATGATGGACGTGGCGGTCGAAGGGCTCTGACCCCCACGTCGTCGCGCTAGCGCGGTGCGTGGAACGTGAGCGTTCGGCTGCTGCCGGGCTCGACGCGCACGGTGCGCTCTTCTGAGAACTGCCGGATCGGCGTGAAGTAGACCTTCACCTGATGCACGCCCGCCGGCAGCGGGTGGTTCATCAGCGGCGTCTCGGACGCGACCATCCGGTTGTTCACCCACACCTGCCCGAACGGGACGGCCTGCACGCTGATGTAGCCATCGCCGGCCGTCGCGGTCGGCTGCGACGGTGCGGTGCCGGACGGGCGTTCACCCGACGGGCGGCTGCCCGACGGACGCGACCCGGACGGACGGCTGCCCGACGGACGCGAGCCGCTCGGCGGCGTCGCCGTCGCGGACGGACGGTCGCCGGACGGGCGTTCACCCGACGGTCGGGTGCCGGACGGGCGCGAGCCGGACGGACGCGTGCCCGTGGGCGCACTGGCGGTGCCGGACGGACGCGTGCCCGACGGGCGAGTCGTCGACGGGCGCGTGGTCGACGGACGCGAAGGCGTCGACGCCGATGGACGCGCCGTCTGCGACGAGGTCGCCGAACGGGTGGTGCTGGGCGCGGCGGCGGCCACCGCCGGTTCTTCGGTCTCGTCTTCGGGCGCCTCGACGTCCTCGGGCTCGTCCTCGACGATCGGCGTCAGGGTGATGGCGATGTTCTGCTCGCGCGGCCCCTCGGCGTCCCAACGGACGGTGCGCGTGACGGGCTCGTAGCCGTCCAGCGCGGCGGTCACGGTGTAGCTGCGGCTCATGTCGAGATCGTCGAGGGTCGCGGGCGCTTCGCCCTGCTCGTCCCCGTCAATCGTGATGACCGCGCCCGGCGGCTGACTGGCCACCGAGATCGTGCCGGTCAGCGCATCGAGCTCCCACGACTTCTGCACCGCGTCGGCGCTCTCGAGGGTCACCGAGTCGCGAATCGGCTCGTGTCCCTCGAGGCTCAGGGTGATCGCGTAGTCGCGGCCCACCTCGAGCCCGCCGACCACAGCCGGCGTGACCTCGGCCCACGCCTCACCGTCGATCTCGATGGTGGCGCCGGGGGGCGTCGTCATGATGGCGACGGAGCCCTCGACCACCTCGGGTGCGCCGGGCATCAGGAAGAACCGGATGCCGAGCCCCGCCACGCCGATGAAAGCGAGGAGCACGAGGACGAGGAGCGCGATCTGCACGCCGCCCATGCCGCGCTGCTCGGGCTGGGCCCGCGGCACCGCGATGACGCCCGGCTGCTGCCCGGTGTGCGGGCGCACGCGCTGCTGGCCCTGCCACTGCCCCTGGGGCTGGGCCTGGGGCTGCTGCGCCGGCGCGCCGCCCTGCCACTGGTTCGGCGCCGGAGCGCCGGCCTGCCAGTTTCCGGACGCGCCGGGGGGATATCCGGCGGCCTGCTGCTGTTGCTGCTGCTGAAAGGTGTGGATGTCGGTGACGACGGTCGCCTCTTCGGCCATCTCGTCGTCGACCCGTGGCGCGGCCACCTCGGCGACGCCCGGCGTCCCGTGGTGCAGCCCGGCGCGGGGCGGCCCGCCATGATGGGCGGGCGCCTGCGGACGCTGGGCCTGCGGGCGCTGTACCTGCGGACGCTGGGGCGCGGCGTAGCTGCGGGCCGGCTGCGGCGCGGCCTGCGGACGCGCCGGCTGGGGCACGACCGCCGCCTGTGCACGGGACGGGCGCGGGGCGTTGCCTTCCGGCGGCACGAACGGCGCGTACGCCGGATCGTCCTCCATCAGCACCGTCGTGGCTTCGTCCTCGTACTCGCCGGCGTCGTCGCCGAGCGCCCCCTCGGACGACCAGTCGTCGGGGTGCGAGCCGTGCACGTCCGCCTGGAAGACGGCCGTCGCCTCGTCCTCGAATCCACCGTCGTCATCGTCGAGGAACTCGCCCTCTTCGAGCAGATCGGCTTCGTCGAGCAGGTTCGCCCCTTCGTCGAAGAAGGGGTCGTTCGCCATCGACGCCTGGATGCGTCGCGAGCGGTCGTCAGAGCGGTTCGCCATGGGACTCGGCTGGCATGGGGGACACCGGACGGGGACATCGGTGTCAACGCAGCGCACGCAACATCGATCTGCGCGCGCGGGTCGGGACCCGGAGCATACCGGAGCCCCCGCAACCACAGCAAGTCGGATGCGACCTCGATCCCCCCTGCCTCGGCGGGCCGCGTTGGAGGCCCCGGATCGCCGGATCCCGCCGGATCCCGCCGAGATTGCGCCCACGAACCCGCCGCGACCGGTCCGACCCGGGAGTCGGTCCAGAACGCACCGCGGCGCGTCGTGGTCGTCGATTGACACCCGCGAAACGGGCGTGCAAGCATCCCCGCACCGACACGAGACCCCGCTCAGGCGTGTGGCGCCTGCCTCCCGGACCACGAGTACCGTCATGCACTTCCGTACCCGACTCGCCGTCGTCTTCGCGATGGCCACCCTCGCCGGGCCCGCGTTCGCCCAGACCGACGCGGCCGACGAAGCCGCCGAGGCGGCGGACGACGCGGCCGAAGCGGCCAACGACGCCGCCGAGATCGCGGACGGCGCCGAAGACGCTGCGGAGGAAGCTCGCGAAGTGGCCGAAGCCGCCGAGGTAGCAGACGCCGAGGCGGAGGCCGAGGCCGAGGCCCCCGCGCCGTCGACCCGCACCTTCGAGTCGTACGCAAACGAGAACCCCGCCCCTTCGGGTCCGTCTGCCCAGCCGTGGCGCCAGATCACCGAGGCCGAGCTGCTCGAGCCGTCCCAGTCGTACCCCTACGTCGAGTGGCACGGGTACTTCCGGTTCCGCGCCGACAGCTTCTGGAACCTCGACCTCGACACCGCCGGCACGAGCCCGATCCTGCCGCCGATCGAGGCGCTGCTCGACCCCGACACCGACACCCAGTGGTCGTGGGACAGCGACACGAGCGTCGACGAGGACGGCACGTCCCGCGACAACCTCGCCCAGTACCGCAACAACGGCGCCGAGCACATCGCCGGCGCCAACATCCGGATGCGGCTGCGCCCGACGTTCCACGTCACCGAGAAGGCGCGCATTCACCTCGAGATGAACATCCTCGACAACGTCGTCCTCGGCTCGACGCCGGACGGGTTCAACGAGGGCGCCGCGGCGCGCGCCGGCGGCGACGGGCTGCGCATCGACATGCCCGTGCTCGCGTTCACCGGCGGGCAGGAGCCGCCGAACTGGTTCAACTCCGGCGGCTCGTCGCTGAGCGTGACGCAGGCCTACGGTGAGGTGAACTCGCCCTTCGGCACCATCCGCGTCGGCCGCATGGCCTCGCACTGGGGCCTCGGCATGCTCGCCAACGGCGGCGGGTCGTACTCGTCGCTGAACGAGCCCCGCACGAGCTACCGCGGCGTGTCGATGGCCGGCCACGGCTGCCTCGACTGCGACTACGGCGACTACGTGGACCGCGCCATGTTCGTCACGAACATGTTCGACCACTACATCGCGCTCGCGTGGGACTACAACTACTCGGGCCCGACCGACATCTCGCCCTTCGACTACTACGGTCAGCCCCGCGAGATCTCGAACTACGACGACGTCCGCAGCTACGTCATCTCGATCTTCAACCGCCCCCTGCGCCCCGAAGAGATCGCCATCCGCAACCGCGAGCTCAAGGAGCTGCGGCAGCCGGCGTTCGACTACGGCGCGTACTTCGTCATTCGCCGGCAGGACATCACCGCCGAGGCGACCTACGCGTACGAGAACGTGACCGACTACACGTTCATCGCCCGCGACGCGCGCGCCTTCATCCCCGACGTCTGGTTCCGCCTGCAGTCGGAGCCGCGGTTCCGCCAGCGCCTGCGCCTCGAGGGTGAGTTCGCCGCCATCCTCGGCACGATCGAGAACGCGAACCCGGATCCGCAGTCGGCGCACGACCCGATCCGCCCCCGCGAGATCCGCCAGTTCGGCGCCGCCCTCGAGTTCGAGTACGTCAACGCCGCGCTCGCCACCGGTCTCAACGGCGGCTTCGCGTCCGGTCGGACCCTCGACAACCTCGACGAAGGCGACCCGGTGCCGTGGGGCTTCGGCGTCGAGGACGAGTGGGTCGTGAGCGACGTCGAACCGACGCTGACGAACTTCCGATTCGACCGGAACTACTTCGTCGACAACATCATGTTCCGCGAGATCATCGGCACGATCACGAACGCGATCTACGTGAACCCGTTCTTCCAGTACGACCTCTTCGCGAAGCAGGACGACACGCTCGGCATGCGCCTCGACCTCATCGGTGGCTTCGCGGCGAACCCGGACGTCACCCCCAGCGGCGACGGGTTCTACGGCGTCGAGACGGACCTCACCCTCTTCTGGCGTGAGCCCCGCTTCGGCACCGACCTCACCGCGGGCCTGTACATCCCCGGCTCGGCGTTCGACGGCGTCGCCGGCCGCCGCCGCATCAGCTCGGTGGCGAACACCCTCGGCGTGAACTCGGTGTACGAGGACGGCGTGTCCGCCGGCACCGCGTGGACGGTCCAGGGTCGGTTCTTCTGGGCGTTCTGATGCCCCGGGGACCGGCCCCGCGCCGGTCCCGCCGCAGGCCCCTCCGTCCACGTCCCGGACGCCCGACGAGCGCCCGATGACCCGGTACCACGCCCGGTTTCGCAAGATCGCGAACTCGCTGCACCGCGTTGAACTGACGCGGCGCACCGAGGCCCCGACGTGGCCGACGACGGAGGACGCCTGGTTCGCGTCCGAGCCCGACGAACGCCGGTTCCTCGACTTCTACAGCGAGGACGGCATTCGTCTCGCGCTCGACCGGTACGGCGTGTACGCCGCCCTCGAGCGTCGCGGGTGGGTCGAGCCGTCGATCGAGACCCGCGCCGAGGACAACCGCCACCTCGTCTTCGTCGAGGCCGCCCACCCGAACGTGGACGACCGCCGACGCATCCTCGAGCTGGCGATGCGGCGTGACTTCCTGCACCCGGCCAACGAGGTCGGGCTGCCCGCGGTCGAGCCGATGTACGAGGTGCTGACGGTCGATTGGATGCACCTCGCCGACCCGTCCCGCCGGTTCACCCCCGACCGCCCTCGCCTGCCCGGCCAGCGCTGGCCGGGGCTCGGCATGGGCGAGCGGGTCCTCGAGCTGATCTACCGCATCGTCGACCGCCTCGAGCTCGACGCGATGCTCACGGTCGGCGAGCGCTTTCACAACGCGGCGCTCTATGTCCGCGAGATGCCGTTCTTCGAGCCGTTCTATGCTGCGCAGCTCTCGGCGCTCGAGGACGAGCTGTTCGGTGCGCACGACCTGAACCTCGCACAGGCGGCGTGGGCGATCGAGTGGGGGCTCGTGCGACGCGAGGACGGCCAGCCGTTCCGGTGGCGCGGTGAGGCCATGCTGCACGCCCACGCGAGCTCGCTGAAGCGCTACTTCAACGCGCGTTCGTGGCGTGCCCGGGTCGACGCCTGGCGGATCTGGTTCGGGTTCAGCCTCGACCGCGCCGCGTTCGACGCGCGCTGGGCCGAGGCCGCGCCGGCCCTCACCGGCGCGCTGTCGCCGGATGAGGCGGCTGCAGCCGCCGACGAGGCCGGTGAACGGTAGTCGACAGGCTGTGACAATCGAGTGACGGGCGCGATCGGCACTGGCCCCACGCGCGACCGGCTGCTAGCCGGGTCTCGGCTGCCCCCCCTGCTGCACCGAATGACGCCACGATGAGCGACGCGCCCTCGAACGACGAGACCGCGAACTCCGGGTCCGGTCCGAGCAATCGATTCGTCTATTTCGCATTGCGCGAGCGGATGTTTCTCGGGTTCATCCTCGTCGCCTTCATGGCGGCGGCGCTGACGTCCGGGTCCCCGCAGCTCGCGATGTGGGTCGGATTCCTCTTCGCCGGCTACGCGGCCGTGGCGAACGACTCGATCCAGACGCTCGGTACGTTCATCGGGTCGAACAAGGAGCAGAAGTGGTGGCTGCTCTGGCTCTTCATCGGCGGCATCTTCATCGCCACGATGACGATCAGCTGGCTGGGGCACGGCGGCGGCCTGAAGGTGCACTACTTCGAGAACGCCGCGGCGCTCGACGCCGACGAGGTCCTGACCGAAGAGCTGCTGCCCGGCACCCGCTACGAGTGGGTCGAGCACCCGGCGCCCCCCGAGGTCGGTGACACCTTCGTCGTCGTCGCCGCCGGTGACTACCGGGCCCGCGAGTCCGGCACGCGAACCCTCGCGATCGACGGCTGCGACGGTGCCATGCACCTGACCTTCGCGCCGCCGACCGGCGACCCGATCGAGTTCGACTACCTCGACGCGACCGAGCCGGTGTTCGACCGTGCCGAGGTCGAGGTCGAACAGGGGATCCGCTACGGATTCCGCCTCGAGTACCACACGACCGGCACCGAGGCGCGCTGCCCGATCGGCTGGGTGGGCGAGGACGACGACGGCGAAGAGGTCGTCGAGTCGATCGCGACCGAGAACCTGTTCAACGACTGGTACGGCGGTGACGTCTCGTACGGTCGCCTGTCGTCGAAGGGCTTCGACCGCACGCCGACCGAGCTGTCGTTTCTGCAGATCGCGGCGCCGATCTTCCTGATGATCCTCACCCGCATGAAGATGCCGGTGTCGACGTCGTTCCTGCTGTTGACGAGCTTCGCGACGAAGACGTCGGCGGTCGGCAAGATGCTGATGAAGTCGCTCATGGGCTACGGCATCGCCCTCGGCGTCGCCCTGCTCGTGTGGGGTCTCTTCGGCCGGCTGATGAAGAAGTACTGGTCGGGCACGAAGCCCGCCGCCTTCTGGCGCCCGCTGCAGTGGGCGTCGACCGGTCTGCTGTGGGCGATGTGGCTCGCGCAGGACGCGGCGAACATCGCCGTCTACCTGCCACGCAGCCTCAACCCGGTGCAGTTCGCCTTCTTCGTCGGCGTGATCTTCGGCGGCCTCGGCCTGCTCTTCTTCATGCGCGGCGAGGCGATCCAGGAGGTCGTCGACGAGAAGTCCGACGTCGTCGACGTGCGCATGGCGACGGTCATCGACTTCGTCTACGCAATCATCCTCTATTACTTCAAGATCATGAGTAAAATCCCGATGAGCACCACGTGGGTGTTCATCGGCCTGCTCGGCGGTCGAGAGCTGGTGATGAGCCTCGTGAAGGCCTCGGACCGGTCCCCGATGTTCGCCCTGCGGATGATGGCGAAGGACCTCGCAAAGGTGACGATCGGTCTGATCGTCTCGATGGTGATCGCGTACGCCGTGAACCAGCCGTTCCGCGAACAGATCCACATCTTCGTCGGGCTCGAGTCCGAGTCGTCCGAGGTCGACGCACCCGCCGGTGGGGACGACCCGCCGTCCAGCGAGACGGCCACCGACGGATCCGCGGACGACAGCGCCGAGTGACGAGGTCGGGTTCGGCGCATCGCACGGGCCCGGGATTGACTTCGACCGGTCCGCCGGTTACCCCCCACGGACGTCTCGAACCTGCCGACGAGCCCGGTTTCGTCGGCTCATCCGTGGAGCTCGTGATGCGGAAGCTGACCGCCTGGACGCTGCTCGGCGCCGGACTCGTTCTCGGTGCCTGTGGGGGTCCCGACGTGCAGGACAGCACGTCATCGGCCTTCATGGCTGGCGACGAGGATCGCCACTTCAACGCCGCGATGGAGCACCGCGCTGCCGGTGACCTCGGCGCCGCCGAAGACTCGCTGCTGCTGGCGACGCAGGCGAACCCCCGGTACCTCGCCGCCCACATGGCGCTCGGCGACCTGTACCTGTCGCAGGCGCGGTACGCGGATGCTCGCGCGCGGTTCGAAGAAGCCGTCAACCTGCGCGACCGGTCCCTCGACGCGCACCTCGGGCTCGCTCGGGCCCTGCGCGGGCTCGACGAGAACGCGCTGGCGCTGGTCCACGCCGAACGTGCCTGGGCCCTCGTCGACGACTTCGTGACCGAGGACCTGCGGTCCGAGACGCTGCTCGTTCTTGGCGACGCCCTCGTCGCCAATGGCGACCGCGAGCGCGCGCTCGAGACCCTCGAGCTCGCGCTCGAGACGAACTCGACCGCCACGTCGGTGCGCATCGCGCTGGCCCGCCTGCACGCCGAAGCCGGCGAGATCGGGGCGGCGGCGGCGCTGCTGACGCGGGTCGAGACGTACGAGGACGATCCGGTCCTGCTGCACGAACTCGGCGTCCTCTTCTATGACCTGCGGCTCTTCGACCGCAGCGTCTCGACCCTGCAGATCGCGCAGGACGCGAACCCGCAGGACGACACGCTGTACTACCTCGCCGCGTCGAACATGAGGGCGGGTAACCAGGAGATCGGCATCCAGCTCGCGTCCGAGCTGCTGAACCGTCGACCGGACTACGTGTACGCCTACACCGTGCGCGGCCAGGGCGAGCTCGAACGAGGCTACGTCGACCGCGCCCGGCAGGACGCGCTGCGCGTGCTCGAGGTCGAGCCGACGAACTACGAGGCGCTCGTGCTCGCCGGCGACGTCGAGGTCGCCGCCAACAACCCGGGCAGCGCCGCCGACCGGTATCGCGCGGCCCTCGAAGCGAACCCGATGGGCATCGACGCGATCGATCACCTCGCTTCACTGCACTACAACCGGTCCGAGTGGGCCGAGTACGTCGCGCTGATCGAGCCGCACCTCGATCGCGACGACGCCGTCGCCCGGTGGCGCGAACAGATCGTCGACGCGCTGCTCGCGCAGGGCGAGGTCGAGCGCGCGCTGACGTACAAGTCGGCCCTCGCGAACGCCCGTCCGCGCGACTACGAGCTGCACCGGGACGTGGCGCGCCTCGCGCTGCAGAACCCCGGTTCGCTCGACGCCGAGACGGTGCTCGATCACGCCCGCCGCGCGGTCGAGTTCAGCGGCGGCAGCACCCTCGAGTACCGCATCCTGCTCGTCGACGCGCTGATGGCGAGCGGTCGGATCGACGAGGCATCGACCCAGCTCGACACCGCCGAAGAGGCGTGGCCGAACAACCCGGACGTGCAGGAGCGGCGCCGCCAGCTCCGCAACCGATGACCGCCCGGGCCACGGTCGGACGCTGCGCGCGCGTCGCGGTCCTCGCCCTCGTCGGGGTCGCGCTCGCCGCGGCCCCTGCGGTGGCGCAGCCGTCGTCGGACGGCACCGACCCGATGTGGGGCAGCGGGGGCGTCGTCCCCGAACCCGGCGAGGTCGTCGCCGCGCACGCCGCGGTTGCTGCGGACCACCCGCTCGCCAGCGCGATTGGCGTCGAGATGCTGCAGCGCGGGGGCAACGCCGCGGATGCCGCGGTCGCCGTCGGGCTCGTGCTCGGCGTCGTCAACCCGTTCGCGTCCGGCCTCGGCGGCGGTGGATTCCTGCTCTGGCACGACGGCGCGACCGGCGAGGTCGTCGTTCTCGACTTTCGCGAGGTCGCGCCCGCTGCGGCCCACCGCGACATGTACGTCGTCGACGGCGAGCTCGTCCCGGGCGCATCGCGCGACGGCGGACTCGCGGTCGCCGTGCCCGGTGAGGTCGCCGGATGGTGGGCCCTGCACCAGCGGTACGGGCAGCTGCCGTGGGCCGACGTCGTCGAACCGGCGCAGCGGCTCGCGTCCGGCGGATTCGAGGCCGGCACGCTGCTCGAAGACCGCCTCGCGTCGAGTGATCGCGTCGCCGCCAGCCCCGCGCTGCGCGACCACTTCTCGATCGAGGGCGAGCTCGTCGCCGCTGGAGATACCGTCGTCCGCCTCGGCCTCGGCGAAGCCCTCGGGCGCATCGCCGAGCTCGGCCCCGACGGGTTCTACGCCGGCCCGGTCGCCGCCGACATCGTCGCCGCGGTGCAGGACTCGGGCGGCATCATCACGCTCGAAGACCTCGCCGCCTACGCCCCGACCTGGCGCGATCCGGTCGTCAGCACCTACCGCGGCCACACGGTGTACGGCATGCCGTCGCCAAGCTCCGGCGGCACCGTGATCGCCCAGGTGCTCGACGTGCTCGAGGCGTGGCACCTCGATCGCCTCGCCTGGGACGACGCGATCACCGCGCACCTGATGATGCAGGCGCTCATGCACGCCTTCGCCGACCGCGCCCGGTTCATGGGCGACGCGGACTTCGTCGACGTCCCGGTGGACGCCATGCGGTCCGACGAACGCGTGGCCGACGTGCGCGACGCCATCCTGCCGCACACGATCCTGGCTCCGGACGCGTACGGCCCGCCGTTCACGCAGCCCGACGACGACGGCACCTCGCATTTCTCGGTGGTGGACGCCGACGGCAACGCAGTCGCCTGCACCACGACGGTCAACCTGAGCTTCGGCTCGGCCGTGCTGTCCGAAGCGTTCGACATCGTGCTGAACAACGAGATGGACGACTTCGCCGCGCAGCCGGGCGTGCCCAACGCGTTCGGGCTGGTCATGGGCGAGGCGAACGCCATCGCCGCCGGCAAGCGCCCGCTGAGTTCGATGTCGCCGACGATCGTCACCGACGACGACGGCGTGGTAGGTGTGCTCGGCGGCAGCGGCGGCCCGATGATCATCACGGGGACGCTGCAGACGATCCTGCAGATCATCGACCACGGCCGGACGCCCGGCGAGGCGGTCTCAGCGCCGCGACTGCATCACCAGTGGATGCCGTTCCAGGCGTTCGTCGAGCCGACGGCGTCGGCGTCGTGGCTCGGTGCGCTGCCGGACTTCGGCTATGACGTCGTCGAGCGTTCGTTCGGCTCGGCGGTGCAGGCGATCTGGCGCGTCGACGGCGTGTGGCGGGCGGCCAGCGACCCGCGCAAGCACGGTGTGGCCGCGGGATACTGACGGCCGATGCGCCCGCGGTCGTGTTCGCGCCCGCCGATGCGGGGCCGACCCGCGCCGCACACGCCGTGTTCGACGCCGAACGCGTCGCCTTCGACGCGACGTGAACTTGCAGCGGCGGATCCCCGCGGGTACCACCGGAGGTGCACCGCCGCAGGTTGCGGTGTCGCACGGTGTACCGCCGCCTCGTCGCAGCGATCGCTCCGTCGCGCCGACCGCATCGTGCCGCGCCGCCTCGCCCCGAACTCGACGTGTCCGAACTGACCGGGAACCAGATCGAGCTCGACCACAGCTACGTGGTCGGTGACCCGGTGCACACCGGCGGGCTCGCGACGTTGTACGAGGCGACCTGGACGGTGTTCGACCAGCCGGTGTACGTCCGCGCCTGCGACGGACTGCCCCGTCTGCGCCTGCGGTACCGCACGCAGACCCGCATCCGCGAGACCGTCGAAGAGAAGGTCGGGCGCATCCGCGGACCGCACCTGCCGGACGTCATCGACGCCGGGCACCAGGACGAGACGCGGCCGTTTCTCGTGATGCGCCTGCCGAAGGGCGCCCTGCTCTCGCGGCGCGTGAACGCACGCCAGCGGATGGACGCCGAACCCGTCGCCACGATGCTGGACGCGGTCGCCACTGCGCTGGACGGCTATCGCGACGCCGAGGGGCCGCACCGCGGACCGACGCCGGACCGGGTGTGGGTCGGCGACGACGGCGACGTTGTTCTGCTCGGCTACGGCGAGGTGCTGTACCGGGACGACACGCTGACGATGTCCGGCCCGGCGGAGTCCGCCCACGTCTGGCATCTGCCGCCGGAGTCGTTCGCCCGCGACGAGCCCGAGCCCGAACCGGGTCAGACCCGCACGGGGCGCCTGCGGGCGATCTCGGCGAGCGAGGCGAGCGCCGTGCGTGCGCTCGAAGACGACCCGCGGGCCGAGGTGTACTCGCTCGGATGCCTCGCGTACTTCGCCCTCAACGGCCACCACCCGTTCTTCCTCGACGCGCGGGACCCCGGGGCGGGCATCGCCGCGACCCTGCGCGACGACTCCCTCGAGTTGCGCGACCACCCGGACGGCTCGCCGGTCGCCGAGGTCCTGGCACAGGCGATGAGCCGCGATCCCGACGAGCGCTTCGCGACGCCGCGGGCGTTCGCCGACGCGTTCGCTGCCGCGGTGGCGCCAGCGCCTGCGCCCGACGAAGCGGTCGCCGAGGACGAGGCCCCCGAGGCCGCAGGCCCGTCGCCGGTGGTCGCCATCGACGACGAGGCCACCGACAAGGTGGTGCGCGACCTGACCGCGGCCGTGTGGCTGTGGCGCTTCGCCGCGCTGGTCCTCATCGTCGGTGTGGCCGGCGCCATCGTGTTCCAGCGCATGCGCTCGACGACGATTGTCGTGACGTCCGGCGCGTCCGACGTTGTGCTCGAAGAGGTCATCGGTCACACGGCCGAGTCTCGGGGCCAGACGCCGGTGCTGCTGCGCGGCCGGCCGTCGGGGCAGCCGATCACGCTGCAGGTGGTCGGCCCGGACGGCACCCGCGGCGAGCCGTGGAGCTTCCTGCCCGCTGAGCTCGAAGACCTCGGCCGCTGCCGGGGCATCGATCTGCACCTCGCGTTCGACGACGGGACGGTCCGCAGCGACAGCAGCGACAGCGGCGAGGACGACGGGGCCGACGAAGGCTCCGGCGCACCGTGAGCCGCACGACGGCGACCCTGAGCGTCGCAGTCGCGCTGTGGATCGCGCTCGTCGTCATCGGCGGCGCGACCGGTCTGCGCGCCGCGCTGCCGTTCGACGACAAGATCCACCACGCCGCCGCGTGGGGCGTCCTCGGCGCGCTCGTCGCGGCCGCCGCACGCCACCACTGGCCCCGCGCCACCCCGGCCCTCGTCGGGGTGTTCGCCGTCGCGCTCGGGCTCGGGTTCGGCGCGCTCGACGAGTTCGTGCAGTCGATGGTGCCGGGCCGCGACGCCGATCTCATGGACCTCGCCGCCGACAGCGTGGGGCTGGTCGTGGGCGTGGCCCTGTCGCTCCTGGTCGTCCGGCCCGAGGCGTCTCGTTCATCGAGCGCCGCGTAGGGGTTGGCGCCGGGTCCGGGTCGTGTCACCGTTCGCGCATCGAACCTCGATGTTGCCTGCCCCGGACCCGACGATGACGCGCTGGTTGCCCGGCCTCACGCTCGCCCTCGCCCTGCCCCTCGTCGCCTGCGGCGACGACCCGAACCCGCCGAACACGGACGCCGGGGACGCCGGCACCGATGCGGCCGACGCCAGCGACGACGTCGCGGCCGACATCGCGGTGGACGGCGACACGGGCACGACCGACACCACGCTCGACGTGGCTGCCGATGCGGACACGTCGCCAGACGCGACCCCCGATGCGACCCCGGACACCGGGCCGCCGCCGCCCTGTGAACCGGTCGCGCTGAGCGAGACGCTCGAGGTCGCGCCCCTCGGCGAGTGGTCGGTCCTCACCGATCCGGTGAGCGGCGCGTGGGGCATCGCCGCCCCTGGCCAGAACCCGACCTGGGACGACGCCGGCCTCCGCAGCGCCGGTGCCTGTGCCCAGGTCGGCGACCGCGTCGTCCCCGGCCTTCGGTACGGTACCGGGGCGCCCGAGGTCGAGATGTTCTTCGGCGCCTGGCGTACCTCGCTCGACCCGCTCGTCTGGGCCGACACCGTCGCGGACGCCTTCGACGTCGACGCCACCGCGGACGCCGTCACCCTGACCTGGGCGCTGACCGACGGCGGCCGCATCGCCCTCGTCTTCACCCTCGAAGACGGTGGGTTGCGCATGGAGGTCGAGACCACGGCCACCGAGGACGCCGGGTTCGAGCTCAACATGGGCTGCGACGCCGAGGGGTACTTCGGCCTCGGGTCGCAGGTGATCGGGATGAACCTGCGGGGCAACAAGTTCCCCCTCTGGACGCAGGAGCAGGGGAACTCGAAGTCCGAGCGCGGCGAAGGGTTCCCGCTGCAGAACATCCTCGAGGCGGCCTACGCGCCGATGGGCGTGCTGCACACGACGGACGGCTGGTCCGCGGTGGTCACCAGCGACACGTGGCAGCAGCTCGACGTCTGCGAGACGGACGACGCCCTGCTCACCCTGCAGGCGTGGCACGACGCCCCCGGACTGTGGCTCGTCGCCGGCACGCCCCGCGAGCGCATGGCGACGATCACCGCGCGCATCGGGCGCCTCGCCAGCGAGCCGGCGCCGTGGACGTTCGCGCCGTGGAACGACGCCGTCGGTGGGCCCGATCGCCTCGCCACCGTCGCGGAGACCCTGCGCGAGAACGACATCCCATCGAGCGCCATCTGGTCGGAGGACTGGATCGGCGGCGACCAGACGCTCGCCGGATTCCGGCTCTCGTACGCGTGGGAGTGGGATCCGGCGACCTATCCGGACCTGCCCGAGACGATCGAGGCGCTGCACGCCGAGGGCTTCGCCTTTCTCGGGTACTTCAACACGTTCGTCCCGAACACGACGCGCATGTACACGGAGGGCGAAGAGGCCGGGTACCTCGCCCTGCGCGAGGACGGCAGCGTCTACACGATCAGTGACCCGGCGTTCCGCGACGCGGGGCTCGTCGACCTGACGAACCCGGATGCCGCCGCGTGGTTCCGCGGGTACATGGTCACCGCCGCCGACGAGCTCGGCATTGACGGCTGGATGGCCGACTTCACCGAGTGGATGCCGCACGACGCGGTGCTGTCCGATGGGCGCGACCCCTGGCAGTACCACAACCGGTGGCCCCTCGACTTTCAGCAGCTGAACCGCGACGCGATGACCGACGTGCACGCCGACGAGAGCGTGCCGAACAACTGGTCGTTCTTCGCCCGATCGGGGTGGGCGTCGACGGCGTCCGGCGGGTCGAGCGGGCGCGTCGCCACGATGTGGTCCGGCGACCAGGAGACGGACTGGGAGTACACCGACGGGTTCCCCACCATCGTGCCCATCGGTGTGAACCTCGGCCTCGCCGGCGTGTCGATCTACGGCAGCGACATCGCTGGATACACGTCGCTCGCGGTGCCCAACACGACGAAGGAGCTCTTCTATCGCTGGTCGATGGCCGGCGCCCTCATGCCCCTGATGCGTACCCACCACGGGTCCGACGAGTGCGGCAACTGGGCGTTCGATCGCGACGCCGAGACCCTCGTCCACTACCGCCGCTGGGCGGGCGTGCACGTGCTGCTCTACCCGCTCTTCGACGAGCTCGTGACCGAGTCGATGGCGAACGGCATGCCCCTCATGCGCCACCCGTGGCTCGTCGAGCCCGACGTGGCCAGCCTGTGGGACGCCGATCACGACTTCCAGTGGTTCATCGGCGACGACCTCCTCATGGCGCCGGTCTTCGAAGAAGGCGCCGCGACCCGCGAGGTGATCGTGCCGAGCGCCGACTGGTGGCCGCTCTTCGGCGACGCACCTCTCGACGGGTGGTCGGCGACGCCACGGGGCGACGCGGTGGTGCAGACCGTCGCCGCGCCGGTCACCGAGACGCCGGTCTTCGTCCGCCCGGGCACCGCGCTGCCGCTGCTCGCGGAGGCCGTGGACTCGTTCTATCCGCACGACCACGACACGTGGACCTCGCTCGCCGACGTCGACGGGCGGTACCGGGTGGCGCTCTACCCCACGGCCGACGGCACGATCGACGACGCGTCGGTCGGCGCGGCGACGGTCGCCGGCACCGGCTGGGACGACGCGAACCTCGGCGCCGTCACCCTCGACGACGTACCGATGTCGGGTTGCGAAGAGACCGAGGGCGCCCTGCCCTGCGTCGACGTGACGGCCGGCGTCATCCGCTTCGCCGCCAGCAGCGGTATGCTGCGCGCCGGCGACGCCACGCTCACCCTGACCGGCGACACCCCGCAGGAGTGGCACGTCGGCATCGGTGGCGCGGCCTGGGGCGAGTACGCCTCGACGGATCAGGTGCCAGACCTCGACGTCGTCGTGCCGCCGCCCTGCGAGGAGTAGCACGCAGCGGCGACGCGGGTCGCACGGCCCGCGTCAGCGACGGCGACGCGGGTCGCACGGCCCGCGTCAGCGACGGCGACGCGGAGCACAAGGACCGCGTCAGCGACGGCGACGCGGGTCGCACGGCCCGCGTCAGCGACGGCGACGCGGAGCACAAGGACCGCGTCAGCGACGGCGACGCGGGGCACAAGGACCGCGTCAGCGACGGCGACGCGGGGTGCCAGAACCGCGTCAGCGACGGCGACGCGAGAAGCCGAGCCCGATGGCGAGGGTGACCAGCGCAAGAGGCGTCGCGGGCGCGCTGCCGGACGCGGCGCAACCACCGCCATCCGCCTTGTTGCCCGAGGCCACGGCCTCGTCGGCCGGCTTGTCGGCGTCGGCGTCGCAGACGAATGCGTCTGCGCACAGCGCACCGGCCTCGACGTCCGCCGACGCCGGCAGGCAGAGCATCTCGCCGTCGACCGCGGTGCAGACCGTCTGGCCGGGGCAGTCGGCGTCGGCGGTGCAGGCGGCGGTGCAGATGCCGGTCTCTTCGTCGCCGATGCGGCACAGCGCGCCCTCGCCGCAGTCCTCGTCGGCGTAGCACGGGTCGCACACGGCGCAGCTGCCGCCGCGGCCGTCGAGCGGCGGACGGCACGCGTCGCCGACGCCGTTGCCGAGGGTGTCGACCTGATCGGCGTTCGCCACGTCGGGGCAGTTGTCGCGGTGGTCCCGGATCCCGTCCCCGTCGGCATCGACGAGTGCCGGGTCGCTCGACCCCTCGGTGACCCACGGCGGCGCCTCGTACCCACCGAGCTCGGCGGCGATCTCGCCGATCTCGCGGATCCACTCGCCCCATCCGGGCACCGAGCCGTACACGGTCTCGCCGCAGCCGTCGCCGCCACGCGACACGACGCCGATCACCTGCCCGTCGATGTCGAGGGCCGGGCCGCCGCTGTCGCCCTGGCAGATGCCACGGCTGCCGAGAAACTCGCGGTCCGAGACCTGCGTGCCGAAGCCGCACTCGTCGTTCACGCACTGCACGACGCGGTCCGTGAGGATGCGCCGCACCCCGCTGTCCGTCCCGTCGCCGGTGTGCCCGTACCCGATCGCCGTGTACGTCTCGCCCGGCTCGACCGGGATGTCGATGCGCGGGATGAGGTACTCGGCTTCGTCTTCGGGGATGTTCTCTTCGAGGATCAGCAGCGCCACGTCCTGGCCGCACAGGTCCCCATCGCCGGGCGGCAGGTGCAGCTGGAGCCCGCGGTAGTTCCGCTGGTCGAGCTCGATCACCGGCTCGGTCGTGACCGTGAAGAACTGCGGCGCGATGCGGCTCGTGAACGGCGCCGAGCCGCAGAGGACCCGCGGCGACGCCGTGTTCGCGACGCAGTGCTGCGCCGTGAGCACCAGGTTCGGCGCGATCAGCGATCCGGAGCAGGTGCCGAACACCGCGCGGGACATCCCCAGCACAGACGGGTTGCCGTCGCCGTCGAGCTCGCCACCCGAGATTCCGGCGGTCGCCGTTCGCAGGGGTTCGGCGGCGCAAAGCACCGGATGCGCTAGAAAAGCGGCAAAGATCGCACAGAAAATGAGTCGATGCATGTCGTCCTTCGACGCGAGAGCGGCGGCATCCTGGCAGATCCCGCGGGTCGGCTACAGGCCATCGCGGGTTGTCGTGGACGCTCGGTCGTGCGACACTTTGCGCTGCACGAGGATCCGAGCGCACCGCAGTACCATGATGTGGCGAACGTTCGACAGGGATCTCGCGAGCGCAACGGTTGTTGCGGTTCTCGCGGGCTGGATGCTGGCCGGTTGCGGCGATGACGCGACCGACGGCTCTGACACCGACACCGACGCGGGCACGACCCCGCAGGTCGTCGAGGTCGAGGGCACGATCGTCGACTCGTTCGCCTGTGAGGCGTGCGGCGGCGGATGCACCCGCGACTCGCTCGACTACCCGTCGCGCAGTCACCTCGACGCGACGATCAACTACGTGGATCCACCGCCAGCCGGCGGCGACCACAACCGGTGCTGGGCGCGCTGGGGCGTGTACGACGAGCCCCTGTCGCCGATCCACTGGGTCCACAACATGGAGCACGGCGGCATCGTCGTCCTCTACGACTGCACCGACTGCGACGCCGAGATCGCAGAGTTGACGTCCTGGGTGGCGTCGCTGGGCGACACCGCGATCCTCACCCCGTTCGAGGGGCTGCCGACCCCGTTCGCCGTCGTCTCGTGGGGCGAGCGCATGCTGATGGACTGCGTCGACGTCGACGCGATGCGTGATTTCTACGACCAGAACTTCGACAACGCGCCGGAATCGACCCTCTCGGGTCCGCCGTCCGGCTGCATGGACTGAATCCCGAGGACGATTGATGAACACCGCCCGCACCACCCTTCTCTCGGCCCTCGTGGCCGCTACCGCCTTCGCCGCCCCCCTCGTCGGGTGGAACGGCGGCGAAGAAGAGACGGCGACCGAGGGCGACGGCGTCC
>Ga0070729_10002067_pt1 | contig 27291 bp, 22 predicted proteins | sample tdDd472_FD_66725 | JGI IMG/M metagenome (GOLD analysis project Ga0070729, IMG submission 66725) | Marine sediment microbial communities from the Atlantic coast under amendment with organic carbon and nitrate - tdDd47.2 | ecosystem: Environmental > Aquatic > Marine > Coastal > Sediment | place... | reverse complement strand
TAAACAGCTTTCGTTATTTTATCCAATCTTTCCTGTCCGGTAAATTTTCTCAACTATTTTTCAAATATTAGTTTATATATAACCTTTTTCCCCTGGCGTCTTGCCCGGTCAACTTTAATCTCGTTATCCTCCGGAACATTGGCGTAAAATCGTACCAATTCCAGACTTTTTTCAATAACATCTTCCTCCTTGTGCGCCCAGGAGTCACACCCTTTTATCGAGGGTATATCTGCCACGTAACCATCATCCGTGTGCGTCACCACCAGATCAATAACCATGTCCTTCGCCTTTCTCTCCGGCTACTATCTTCACGCTGGCACTTGCGCCTATTCTGTCGGCACCGCTCTCGATCATCGCAAGGGCATCTTCCTGAGAACGTATTCCGCCCGATGCTTTTACACCAACGGTACTTCCTACAACATACTTCATCAAGGCAACGTCACCTGCTGTTGCACCCCCGGTACTAAACCCGGTAGATGTTTTTACATAATCAGCCTTTGCAGCTTTCGCGATCACACAAGCTTTTATTTTTTCCTCATCTGTAAGTAGCGAAGTTTCAATAATTACTTTAAGAATGGCATTATGTTTTTTCGCTGCCAGAGCAACCTGATTGATGTCATTAAAAACGTAATCAAAATCCTTATCTTTTACTTTACCGATATTTATCACCATATCAATTTCTTTAGCACCGTTTTCGAGCGCCTCCTCAGCTTCCATACGTTTAATTTTTGTAGTATTTGCGCCAAGCGGAAATCCTATCACGGTACAAACTTTTACCTTAGTGCCTCTCAATTCGGAAGCGCATAGCGGTACAAACGAAGGGTTTACACAAACGGAAGCAAACACATGTTCACGTGCCTCCGCACAAAGTTTTTTTATCTCTTCGGTTGAGGCATCCGCCTTCAGGAAAGTATGATCAATTTTAGATGCCATCTCACGATTGGGCAAAATATTCCCGATACCATATCCGGCAGCAATACGGTCAGCCCCTTTTTTAACGATATTATTTACCGCCTCGGGTTGATCCACCACATTGGTTTCCCAACCAACGCATGTATTACCTTTACAATAAAAATCATGCAATGCTTTTTCTGTAAATACTTGCGATACTACTCTGTCAATCGTTTTATTGTCCATATTCTAACGCTCAGTTTTTCTCAATTTTTAAGAATGCTTCATACGTGTTATAAAGCAACATTGTTATGGTCATTGGTCCAACGCCGCCCGGCACGGGTGTAATATAAGAGGCTTTTTTTGATACATTTTCAAAATCAACATCACCGGTAAGTCTGTAACCTTTATCCGTAGAAGGGTCGTCAACGCGGTTGGTACCAACATCAATGACAACAACTCCATCCTTTACCATGTCAGCCTTGATAAATTCAGGAACACCCATCGCCGCAATTAAAATATCGGCTTGTTTCGTGAAATAACTAATATCTTTTGCGGCAGAATGAACCACCGTAACAATAGCATTTGCTCCCACTTTTTTCTGGAGCATCATGTTTGCTACCGGCTTGCCTACAATATTGCTCCTGCCAACAACTACAACATGTTTACCTTTAGTTTCGATGTTGTATCGTTTAAGTAATTCAACTACCCCGAATGGTGTACATGGCAGGTATGTATCCTTCCCTATTACCATGTTCCCGGTTGAGATAGGATGAAAACCATCTACATCCTTCTCGGGTGAAATTGTTTCAATTACCTTGTCTTCACTGATATGTTTCGGCAAAGGAAGCTGCACGAGTATCCCGTGGAAATCAGGATTCCGGTTATAACTCACCACTAGTGCGAGCAATTCTTCTTCTGTTGTTTCAGCAGGGAGTTTTTCAATTTTTGATAACATTCCAATTTTAATACAGGCTTTCGATTTCATGTTTACGTAAACCTGTGATGCAGGGTCTTCACCAACTAAAATAGTTACAAGCCCCGGTACTTTTTTACCAGCCTCTTTTAAAGGAAGAATTTTTTCGGCTAATTCCGCCTTAATTTCGTTCCCAACTTTTTTACCGTCAATTAAAATCATATTCTCTTAAATTTATTTATAATTGATTTCATGTTTATCTGATAAATAACTCAAAATTTCTTTATCCGCAAGAATTTCCTGAACAAATGGATTGGAATTCTGCCATCCTGTTTTACCTTTTTTACGATAATTTTCCAAACGTCGTATGCTAATTTCGCAATAAACCGGATCTATATCAATCGTAAAACAATTACGAGCGTTCTTTTCTGCAGCCAGCAGAGTTGTTCCGGCATGGGCAAAAAAGTCTATTACCAAATCTCCCGGGCGGCTGGAAACATTTATTATACGCTCTATAGATTTTAACGGTTTTTGTGCAAAACAGCCGTTTACATTTTCCTCCATCAGGAAAAATACCTGTTGTATATCCACCCAAACATTTCCCGCCCTGATACTTTCGGATTTACTCCTCTCGAGGTTCTCGGTCTTCTTCCCCGCTACCTCTTTATAATATCCGCGCAATATTTTGGGAATTTCAGTATATACATGCTCTATATTAAATACCGGGTCACCTTTTATATAATAAAGAAGTTCCTGCCGGATTGCCATCCAGTTTTTTTGCGTACCATACCCTCTCTGGTTTCGCATCGTTATAAAACTTTTCGAAACGAAACCCGAATTTTCCATCATGAGGATAAACCTTGCGAAAGGTTCAAAATTGTTATTCTGATCAGCACCGAGCCAGATATACAGCGCCGAATCTTGACCCAGGATTTTTCTGGTAGATTTCACCCAGCCGGAAGACCATTTCACGAATTCCTCCGGCGATAGTAAAGAAAATGCAATCAGGTTGTATGGCGGGTCCTGAATTGCCAGTGTGGGTTTCTCATCCCCAACAAATTCAATCAACTTATCCTCGGAAGCTACATCAAGACAGCCGACTTTGTGACCACCTTCAGCGTCCACCCAAATCTCTCCCGGCTTGAGTCTGCAATACCGGGATAGCATGTTCCTGAGAAATTCATCTTTATCCAATCTCGGGAGAGGATATTTATCCATTTTTTTCAACTATCTTATCAAACTCAGGGATAAAAATCCTTTCAATTTCAACTGCTTTGCCGGTAGCAGGATTTGCCTTGATAAACACACCGGAAAGATGCCTGTTATCGGTTGCAGGCATATATTTTTGAGGCGTCTGGTATAAAAACCTGTTCACGGCTGCCTCTGTTTTCATGCCTATAACAGAATCATACGGACCTGTCATTCCACAGTCTGTAAGAAACGCAGTACCGCCCTCCAGAATTCGTTCATCGGCGGTTTGAGTATGTGTATGCGTCCCTATTACAGCCGTAACTTTACCATCAAGGAAATGTGCAAGCGCCATTTTTTCTGCAGTCGCTTCAGCATGAAAATCTATAAAAATCACTTTGGTTTCTTCATTCATCTTCTTTATTGCCCATTCCGCCGCCCTAAAAGGACAATCAATCGCGTTCATGAAAGCACGCCCCTGTAAATTTAAGACTCCAACTTTTCCTTTCGTGGTATCAGCGATATAAAACCCGTTTCCATAAGTTCCTTTGGGGTAATTTAACGGCCGCAATGCCCGGGGCTCTTTCTTAAGGTATTCCTGTGACTGGTGTTTATCCCACGTATGGTTTCCACCCGTGATAACTTTTGCATTCAGGTTGAAAAAAAACTTTCCTTCTTTTTCTGTACAACCTTTACCATCAGCGGCATTTTCGCCATTTATAATTATTATATCTGCTCTGTATTTTTTCTCCAAACTGGGGAGATATGTATAGACTATATCCATGCCTGGCGTTCCTACTACATCCCCGATGAAGAGTATATTAATATTCATTATGCTCCTGTATTAAAAGGGTAAATATATTGATTTTAACGGACTTAAAAAACTGCGTGTATCGATTAAGATGTTAATTGGAGGTGATTAATAAGTAGTATCTATTGTTGAAAGAAAAGAGGAGCATCGCCTTACCTGATCGTAATGCTCCTCATTTCACAAAATCTTCTTACTGAAAGCCGCCGTAAATGGTTAGTTTCGGCGCATCTGGTCCATCGATCGCACGGAGGTTATCCATCGCATTCTCCTGAAGCCGCAAAAACTTAAATCCAAAAAAGTATGGTTTTTGAGAAATAAGTCTTTCCTCATCCGGATGAGGCTGCCCACCGTTTTTAGCCCGCAGCTTCGCGTTTTCAGCAATTATTTTTTCATTCTCTTTGGCAATCTCGGCATTTTCAATTTTCCGTTTTTCAGAAAGCTGCAAAGATTGCTCCATGTATGAAACTAAAGTTTGTTTTTTAACCTCTGGTGATGTAGAGTGGATAAAATATACAGTACCATCTTTATCAACTGAAATTAAACCTACATGCCCTACATAAACATTTTCAGGTGAAGAACCTCTTACAACATTAACAAAATCACCTGTTTTTAACTCCCCTATAACAGATTTCACAAACTCTGCCGGGATATAATTCCAATTAAGATCAATCTCGGGGGTTGCATAATCAAGCCCGTTTCTCCTGAAAAAATTTGTTTTGTTGATCATGCTGTTCACGTACTTGGTATTTTCTCCGGCAAGATCAATGGTCATATCTTTAATAAGCCAACTATTATTTACAATCCAGTCTGCTTCAGTATAGTGGTTACGTGTTGTGAAACTGATTACCCCGTCCTTGTAACGGATACGCTGGAGCATTGCCATGAAAGATTTCCAATCGTGCGAAAGCGCCATCGCGTATGTATGCTCACTAAATACCACACAATCACTTTGTTCAAGACAATAGAGAGGCTGCTCATCATAAACTTCAAAAGGAAATTCCCCTAACAAATAAATATCGTATTCCTGTCCGATATTTTTGTGTGCGAGAAAGTTAATACGCTCTCTCAAATCAGGTATTTGAACCTGCAGATATCCAAGATATTTATCAACTTCAAGCTCTGAAAACTCGTACAATGGTTTTCCTTTTAGCTCAGAGAGCAATTCTGTATTCATCCCAACTTTGGAAGCGGATGCCAATTCATCTTCGGTGAGTGGTTCATCACCGGAAAATGCTGTACAAGCCTGCATCACGCTAATAAAACCAAAGATTAAAAAAAGATTTTTCAAATAATATTTCATTTAATACCCCTGTTTAAGTAACTGGTCGATTGTAACAAAATTATACCCTTTCCCCGCGAGAAATCCAAGCAGTTCAGGTAATTTATGATAAAATTTGTCGCTCCGTTCCGGATTTGTTCCAACATGCATAAGCAAGATAAACCCGTTTAATCCTCCATTATCTTCAGCATTTTTAATACTTGCCAGTATGCTTTCGCTATCCCTGTATCTTTCACCCATTGAGGGGAAAGTATAATCCGCTGTTGATATTGTACCCGGGGAAAAATTTACAAGCTGCAGCCCAAGTTCACTACTCCATTTACTCACATCTTCATTATACCACTCGTATGCCGGCAGAAAATATTTTGCATCGGAAGGCAGAACTCCAAATTTAACCATAGCCTTATAATTTTCCTCGATATCCACGAAAAAACTATCACGGGTAACAAGCGTGGAATCCCTTTTTTGCCAGTCGGCATATAGTAGATGCTTGTCAGAATGAGCACCGAGATAATGCCCGTCGAGCACGATATCATCAATCAACGATGAAAACTCGGGATTGCGATAAAAATCACCGGTAAAGAAAAAACTCGCATCGGCATCATAATTTTTAAGGGTTTCTAATATTTGAAAGCCCCCTTCACCATATTCATGCCCGGTAAAAACAATCGCAATATCTTTCTTCGATTTATCACCCCTGATTATTCCACCATTATTATACATAAACTTGTCAGCTTTTTTTTCCTCCAAAGACCCAATGTAGAAAGTCAATGAAGCCGTCCCATCCATGGTTGGTTCATTCGTGGAATAATCACCCCAGTCATCATGGTAAACAATATAATCCGATTGATAATTTTTATACTCATCTTCCGAACCAAGCTTTAACCCCTTTAATTTACCGAAAATAGCAGTATAAACAGGTCCGTCAACAAGTCCGCCATTCACCGGATATCCATAAACATGTGTAAATGCGGAATGCGGATCAAGAGGGTAATCATCTTCTTTCGGGAAACCAACAATCATTGAAGTCCCCCAGGGATTCGCCCCGAAAAGCCAGTCACGGTGAACAGCCTCATGCTTATCAAAAGTATTTTCACCTGTTAGTTTTTTGTAAATATATATCTGGTTAAGAAGTTCGCTAACGAGATTATTGCTGCACCAGATAAACGGAACTCCTATTCTGAGCGGATTTACCGATGCTTTTTCAAACGTGAGATTTATTCCCTGCTTGATATAATCCAAAAACTCTGAGGAGTTGTTCCCTTCTTTTGAAGCGATTAAATAATGCCCGAGGTTACTAAATGGATACCACTGGTAGTGATTAGCTGTATCTGCGCCCATCCACGGGGTAGTAAGCTCCATCCTGCCATATTTTACCGCCTCCGAAGCATAATCCCTGGCTCCCGATATCCTGTCGAGAGCAGCGGCGGCAAGTTCCATATCATCCACCCAATTATCCTCCTCGTAAAAATAAGGAGAACGGCAGGGAGCCGTTTGGCAAACACCCGGGTTTTCTTCACCCCACCGGAATGCATCTTCGGCTTTAACGGCTATCAGTGATGCAAAATCGGGATAATATTCTGCAAGTAACTCGCTCCCCAGTGCAAATGAGGATGCATACTTTGCCGCGGTCGAAGCAATCCCGTCAGCCCGGTTCTGGTACTTTCCAATTCCTTGCGGCTCGCCCGTGCAAAAATATACAGGTCTGCGGTTATCCATACCGTAATAAACTGTATCTTCCGTGGGAAGCCTGAACCCCAGGTGGTCCCTGTCGTCAGCAATCTGGTTGTACATCTCACCATACTGCGGATTCATTTTAACAAGCCAGTCCAGGCCCCATTTTGCCTCATCAAGTATATCCGGTATTCCGTTTTTCCCGGGTTTACCATTTGCCATGTATTCATCCCCGAATGATCCCGGATGTTCCCTGTAAGCAGCTAGCATACGGTAAGTTGCATTCGCTGAGGTGGTAACATATTGCAGATAATCTGAAGCATCATGCCAACCGCCGGTTACATCAATCACACTTGAATCTTTCGTGGGATGATATATTACAAAACCGTCGCCGGTATGGCAAGAGTCATCAAGATAAGGGTTATAACCGCATCTTTGCTGACGCATATAATTTAAAAGGTAATCAGCGGAGCCGTTATAAATATGCCTGCTTACAGTGATACTCACAGTATCCAAACCGGTAATATAAACCCGGTATCTTGCTTCCTTTTTTAAGTCGCCAAAATAAATATGATAAACATTCTCAAAATTTCCATAAGTGCCTTCACTATTCCCTATTTGTTTTTTCATGACAACCTCATCAGAAAGCAGTTCATGAAAGATGATTTCCTGACCATCTATATTTTCTGTTGACAGGATCAATAATGATTTTTCGGAATCGGGCTTGTACCCGAGTTGATTTACCCTTATTACCCCTTCCGCCGAAAGTGATATGACAAACACAAACAAAAGTATAAGCACTCGTTTTAACATTATTGCCTCTATTTAACCAATATTTTTTTATGATAAGGAAGTGAATGATTACCCCTTACATTTTTACATATTACTCTTACCATGTGCTCACCTTTCGCCGGGTTTGCCAATTCAATCGTAAGCTTGTTTGTTCCCTGATCATATAAATAATTTGATTGTACAGAATCAACAAAAGTTTTAATAGAAAAAGGGTCAATTCCGGTTTCATCTTCAAGCAAATAATGCAAAGTCAATGTGTCATTTTTCAATCCGCTTGTTTCTTTCAGGAAGTTAATTTTTGGAGTACCGGTCATAAAATATTTCCCTATACCCCTGAAAATTCCCCATGCCTGTATCTGGTTGAACTCTTTACTCTGTAACCTGATTTCCTCAAGCCTGTTGCTGAAAAATGAACATTCAACAAGTATCGCCGGAATCTCAGTCTTACGCAACACAGAAAAACCATCACCCGGATAAATCATGTAATCAGAGTAAGTGCCGTCAAACGAGCCTAATCCTCCCGGGTTATCCATCACGTAGGCAAGGTCACGCTGAACAAATCTTGCCAAATCCTGATCAGCGGGTTCATATTCATAATTTTCCGGTCTCGCATGATAATAGGTTGAAGTATAATTAGTCCAGTATGCCTCTGCTTTTCCCGGCGCATTATGGTGAATACTAATAAAAAAATCAGCCCCGCTTTTATTGGCTAATTCCGACCTGTACCCTAAATCAACGGTTGAATCATCCTCCCGGGAGAGGATTACCTTTGCACCTGCTTGTTTGAGATAATCTCTCAATGATAGTGCAACGTACAAGTTTACATCGGCTTCAACAACTTTACCCGACCTGCTTTTATTTCTCCTGTCTTCCCCCCCATGCCCAGGATCGATGAAAAAAGTCAAGCCCGTTAAATATTTTTCGTATCTCTCGATTGTTTTTTCCCGGGCATCCAGGTCTTTCCAATCTTCCGGCAATTCATACAATACTCTCTCGGCATAACCATAATGGTCAACCAGATTTTTTTCATCTTTTACAAATTCTTTTGTACACCCGGAAAATAATATCAAAGCGAATAAAACAAGTATTAGTCGTTTCAAATTTATCCTCTATTTTATTGGACATTTCCCTTTTTCAGAAAAATAACAAGCGAAACAGTGATCTAGATTTTTCTTAAAATTACCTGCTCTTATATCATAAATAATAGATTTAATCTCATCACCAAATTCTTTAATCTCCATAGGCTCAAGAATCTGGCTCCGGCTAAGCTCGGGACGTTTGAGGAAAAGTAATTTAACTTCTGTCTTTTTTACTCCGCGAAGAAGATTCACCAAAACTGCATAAAATTTCAACTGCGGTAAATAGCGCACTAGTTTTTCTTCAGCGTTTTTTTCAGAAACTTCGTCGGTCTTGTAATCTACTATTATGTAACGGTCGTTCGTATCGATAAATTTATCAATAATACCGTAAAGATAATAATCTTCGGGTTTAACGTAAATCTCAAATTCATTTTTATATTCACTAAACGAATTTAATTCCTCTGCAATTCCTGTTTTCAAAAAGTTTTCTATTATCCCTGAAACACTCACTCTAATTGCTTCGGTTTCTGATTTGGTAAGCGAATGTTTATACTCCTGAACGGTAAGATGTCTTTCTAGAAATTCATGTAAGTTTTCTAATTTAACATTTTTTTCCAATAGAGCATGAGCTATAGTACCTGCTATATCAGCGCGGAGAGGCTGTTCTTCACTCTTCTCCTCAACTGCCGGTTCAGATAGCCGCGGGAAATTTTCTTCCTCCAGTGAAGCAAGTAATCCCGAGTAACCCAGCTCGTATGTGAGCTTGTATTTTACCGGGCATTGTTTATATATCGCTATTTTTGTCGCGGATATTATCTCACCGGATTGTGTATCCCCGATTTTCTCCACGTGAATGGTTTGCTCTACCACGGGCTGTATTTCAGATTGAACCGGCTCAAAACTGTATAACGGGTCTTGCTTAATTTTTATTTCAGTACTTACGACAGATTTAGATCTTTTAAAATTATCTTCTGCCGGACCCATAAATTCAATTTCACCGGAGAGTAAACTATTGTCACACGCCGGGTCAATCCCTGTCCCCTCAACGAAATACCCCAGGAAAGATCCTTTGGCAATACTAAAATCTTTATGGGTTGAGGAAATGATAAGATGATTTACAGCCCTTGTAACAGCAACATAAAAAAGGCGTTTTATTTCAGCAATATTTTTTCTTTCATTAATATAATTATACACTCCGTTAACAGGTGGAGAAACATACTCCGCGAAATAATCATCTCCCGGAGGTACTTTTGTTAACACCCCAAAAGCCGGGTCAACACTTACACCCCGCGAGCGAACATTGTCGTTACGCAATGTATCATTCGCCCCAAACAAGATCACCGTGTCAAACTCCAATCCCTTTGACTGATGTACCGTCATTATTTTTACGGTATTTTCATCTTTTACAATATCCGCTTGAGGTTCCTCGGTCATGTTCTGAATTGCATCCTCAAGATAAAAGACAAAATCATAAAGTGTTTTCATCCCCTGCCCGGCATAAGTTCCGGCAAGATTTATAAGTTTTTCCAGATTTGCAATTGTCAATCCCGATGGGTCATTCGCTGCCGCTGATGCCCAATACCCTGTTTCATCAAGAAATATGGAAAGCAAACTTCTAAGATTTATCCTTTTAGCAATTTTTAGATGTTTAGATAATATTGCAACAGGTGAATTATCCGCACTATCGTAAAAGTTCGCCATCTTTTGATAAAATGAAGAGCCTTCCATTGTTGAAATTTTATACAACTCCATATCCGTAATAAGGAAAAATGGAGAACGTAATACTCCCACCAACGCTGCATCATTTTTATCATTTAATAAAAACGAGAGATAATTGTAAATATCATATACCACCTGATTTTGATAAAATCCGCGCCCCCCCATTATTGTAAAGGGTATTTTATGTTTGATGAATGAACTCTCGAGCGCACCGAAGTGAACTCTTCTTTTTGAAAGAATAGCAATATCGCCAAATTGTCTTTCACCCGATTTTACAATCTCGAGTATCTCCCCGGCAACTGCTTCACTCTCGGCTAGTGATTCCTCATTTTTCGCATTATTCAACAAGAGGGTTATAGAACCGGCTTCATCCTTTCCCCGGGCGACGAGCAGATCAGAATGCCCAACTTCATTGAACAAATCAACCGGATTTGCAAAAAGATGCGTGAATATTTTATTTACCAGCAGTGCTATTGGTGGTGATACCCTGAACGAGTGCGGCAGATTTAAAATCCCCTCCTCGTTTTTTGCAGAAATTATATCATCCCGCGTCTGCCTGAAAACACTTAAATCAGCGTCCCTGAACCTGTAAATACTTTGTTTTTCATCCCCAACAACAAACAAGTTATTTTTTTTGAGATTGTCGAGCATAGGCATGAATATTTCATATTGTATTTCATTTGTATCCTGATACTCATCAATCATTATATACCGGAATTTTTGCGCCAGCACCTCCTGAACTTCCCGTTTTGCAAGAAGCTCACGTGTGAATAATAAAATATCTTCAAAATCCAGATACCCCGAGCGATACTTTTTATCAGTGTACCCATCGAGTATTTTTCCAAAAAACCATAAGAAATTTTTTCCGAACTCAGCGAGTTTCAGTTCGCTTTCTTCAACATTTTCCGGAATTTCCAGCTTCCCCAGGTCCCCGATAATCTCCGAGATAATCCCAGACTCATATTCAAAATCTTCTCCTTTTACTTTTTTGGTATAACCCATTTTTTTAAGGGTATTGCCGGAAGTGGTAATACTATCACAAAGGTTCAGTACAAGGGATGCCCGCTTGAGTGGTTCCTTTGCTCCGGCTAAAACACCGAGCAGTGAATTTACGTGTTCAGCGATCTCATTTTGCGGGTCAGCGGATTCAACGGCACTATTTATTTTTTCTATCACTTCTGTTAAAATGGAAATAGATGGTTCGAAAATTTCTGTAAACAATTTTTCAAATATTTCCCTGAATCTCGAGGCTATTTCTCCCGCCGAGAGGTCATATAAATTTCTTGATAAATCAAAATATTTTTTTCTCGATCCTAACCCGGTTTTTAACTCCTTGAACAGCAATGATTTAGAGCCTAATAACCTTACCAGATTTTTTAATCTTTCGCTTTCATTCTCATCACCCAGAGTGTCACGGTAAACTTCGTCCAGCGTCAACTCGATAAGTTCATCCGCCGTCTCAGGATCAAGGGGAATAAAATTGGCATCAATCCCCGCTTCAGGAGAAAACTCTTTTAGTATATTTATGCAGAATGAGTGAATAGTAGAAATGTTTGCCGAAACTAATTGTCTTCTTAGCGATACCAATTTTTTACGTGTCGCGGGCTCAGTTTCGGTTGTCGCCCGTTCTTCAATTTCGTTTGATATTTTTTTTGAAAGTTCGCCGGCTGCCTTCTCTGTAAAAGTTATTGCAACCATTTCATTGAGTGATTTAACCTTAGTAAGGGCTATGTCAACATATCTTTTTGATAATACGAAAGTTTTACCGGAGCCGGCGTTAGCGGTAAGCGAAATATGAATATCACTTTTTAATGCGCTCTCTTGATACGGTGTTAATTTTGCCATTTTATACCTGATTTATAGGCATCTCAATTTTTATAGTGCTTCCGGAGGAGGAAGTATCAGAAATGTATATCCTCCCTCCAAGGCTCTCGACAAATCTTTTTGCCATACTCAGACCAATTCCCATACCGGAATCTTTGGTCGTGAAGTTCTCGTCGAATATCCTGCCCGATATTTCAGGAGGTATTCCTTTGCCGTTATCCGTAACACTAATTTCGCAAAATTTTTCACCAATTACATAATTTAACGATATTTTTGTTGCACCCGCCTGAATTGCATTCCTGATAAGGTTTACAAGTGTACGCTGCAACTGGTCTTTATCAGAATCAATTACGCCGTCTTTATTATCAAATCCAACCGTGATATCAGCTTTTTCCTCGATAAACAAACCCGAGGCATAATCTACAACTTCAAATACCCTTACTTTTTCAACATTCAACCGGGGCATCCGTGCAAATGCCGAAAACTCCGATGCAATATTTTTTAAAGTTTCAATCTGGTTTATCACCATCACCGTAACTTTATCGAAAATCATCGGGAACTTTGGAGACTCGTCTTGCCGGGCAGCAATTAACTGTTGAACAGCAAGTTTCATAGGGGTAAGAGGATTTTTGATCTCGTGTGCTACCTGTCTTGCCATCTGCTTCCACGCAGCTTCCCTTTCCGATTCTGCCAGCTGCATCTGGTTCTGTTTTAATTTTTTTATCATCAGGTTGAACCCGCGAATAAGCTCTTTAATCTCACCCCCGGCATTTTCATCAACCTCCAGACTTAAATCACCTCCTGCAACCGATTTTGTAGCCTGTGTTAGCTTGCGTATTGGTGAGGATATTTGATTTGCAATAATTGTTGAAAAAATAATGATAAGGAACACCGCCAGCGAGTAACTCCCGAACAGGAAAATATCAACTTCAACACCGGCGAATGGCAATAATATATTATTAAAGGAATCACTCACCCTCAGGATATATTTTTCTCCGCCAATCTCAGTTTTATAGTAGAAAGAATGGTAGAAATAATTCTCTATATTTTCATCGACAACAGTTTCTTTAACACCTTCAAGTTCAAGTTTAAGAAATACCTCCGGATTCATTCTCCTTGGCATTATACCAATTTTATGATACTCTTCAAGGCTGCTGAACACGTAATCCTTCCCTTTGAACAGCGTGAAATTAACCCCCAGATCAACAGCTGCCTGCTTAAATATCACATCTTTAGTTTTTCCCGTGGTGTTGAGATAAGCATTGATATATTCCTCAACGCGGTAGGCGCGTTTACCCAGCTTGTAAAAAATTGCCTCATCATTTTTTTCAACAGTAAGATTTCTGAAATAAGCGGCAAGCAACAACAACGGGATGATTGAAATAACTAAGAAAGCCATTAAAAGCGTTGTTTTGAAGCTTACCGTTATTTTTTTCACTTTCCAATAATGATAAATGCCAAACAAAGTGATAAGTATTATTATAAAAAGTGTGTGAATAAAAAATATCTTGAAAAAATCGAACAAGCTCCAAGAGGTATCTTTTGCTTTTAATGCTACCGCGAGAATATCCATCGGAACATTTTCATTCTTTTTCAAGAGGTAGATAAGATGCTCTTCATGGTTTAGTTCAGTCCTTAACCATGCCTCATCGTATTCGGTGAATTTTGAAGTAATAAGTTTTTCCACCTCTTTTTCCGAAAGTTTCACATCGGAAAATTCCTTGGTGATCTTATTCCCCTTAAATTCAAATATTTTCAATTTTTCCAGATCAATCGTTGAGTTTATATACGATTTTCGGGATGTTAAAAAGCCGGGGATATCATTAAACCCAAAAGTATTAACATCATATAAAACAGAAACCTGAATAAATCCGTTTTTAGTACCATTATTTTTGAGAGGGGCTATACCACGAATGATTTTATTCCCGCTGTACAGAAAATCTTCTTTGTAAACTTTTATATTGCTGATTGAATCAGGGTTTTCATCAGTCCGGTCATAAAAATCACTCAACTTGAACCGGAAAACCCCCTGTTTATGCATACTACTATCCAGAAGCATGACACTCCCTGAAACCGATTCGCGGTGTAATGCACTGTTACACCATATCTTAAATGCTTCAGTATCGTAATTTGTTATCTCAGAGTGTGATCTGGTATCAAGATTTGAGTGTTCAAGCAATGTTTCACGAACCAAAAATTCGAGCAGGAACTCATTTGGTCTTGTCAACTCAAGAGCTGTAGTTTTTAAAGATTCCCTTTCAAGCTCCGAATTATAATAATTCAGCATCCCGGCAGAAACAAGCGAGCCGGCGAACAACACATAAATAAATTGAGAAATCCGTAAGTCTGTTTTTATTAGGTAAAAGTACGAGAGCGCAAAAATAAGTGTTATAAATAACACTCTTATGGTTGGGGTACCCTGTGGCTCTTTTTGTAAAACATCAAATAAAAGCCCTGCTATTTGGAAAATGAAAAACAAGCCAACAAATTCAAGCGTAAAAGTTTTTTTATATTTTCTTCCCAAATAAACGGCAATCCCGGAAACAAAAATCATGGAGGCCACTACCAGAGAGACACCCAACAATAAAAGGTTCAATTCCATCAGGGCAGCTGGAAGTTCCGGGATAAGTGTAGGTTCCTTGAAATACCGAAGTGTGGAATCGAAGATCATGCTCCGCGTTGATGCCCCAAAGCCTCTTAAAGAGAGCAAAAACATCGGGAGTGCAAATAAGAGGGTAATTCCGGCCTTCCGTAAATCTATTTTCCCGGTTTTTGGCATATTTGTGTTGTATTCATTAAAATATCTGAACCCGATGATACAAACACTAAGGAGAAATATAGCCGTGATCGTGAACTCAAGGGGTGATTTTACAACGCCAAATCCGAATACAGATGAAAAGAATGCAGAATTCGTAAAATCATTCTCGAGATATGCTGATGGTATCCCAAGGAAAAACAATATTAGTCGGAGTATCGCCAAAAAACTAAATACACCCGCAAACTTCACCCAGTAACTTTTTTGCGACCATAAATATTTTGAAAGACCTGTTATGAAAAAGATAAATATCAACACGAGTGCTATCGATTGAATCATATTAAAGAACTCGTTTATCTCTATTAATGCCTGCCTGCGTGTAGGCTTCAGGTATTCAATATAACCTATTAACGAATTGTTATTATTATAGACCGGGAGATTATAATACCTGCCATCGGGTGAAAGGAGAATATCGGGACTGAAAATGATTTTAAAATCACTCCCATATTTTTCTGCAAATTCGCTATTTAAACTAAGGGTGTTATAATAGCGGTTATCAAGCGCATACTCTTTTTCAATTGGCAAAAACAAGTATAGCGTGAAAGTAGTGTTGTCTGTTTTTAAACTTCTTTTAACAGAAAGATAATCGACTAGGTTATCGGTATAAAAGATAACTTCCTTTTCTTTTCCATTGTAACTAACATTGTCAAACTCAGACAAACTCTGCTTACTCCAAACAACAAGTTCACCATCAGAATCATATATATAATAAGTATAACCCGATATATTCTTTTTCGATAGGTTATCAAGAATTTTTTCGTAAGATAAATTTTTGTAATTTGAAAAATCAGAGAGCAATTCCTCAGATTTTTTATCAACCTGGGATTCGAGAAGTTTTAATTTTGCGGAAATACTAACATTTATTTCGGTAAGTTCTTCGTTTAATATTTCTTTCCAGTTATCACGGTAATGATCAAGAACCACGGGTGCAAAAATTCCGGATAGAAGTAGCAAAACTGCAGTGATAACCGCAAAAGCATAAAATTTATTGAAACCCGCAAAAACTTTTATTTTCACCGTATTAGTCGATAGTTATCTGTGATATGATCCAATTATCTTTTTGTTTTTTAAGAGAGATAAAAACGTTGCTGTTCCGTAGTATCCCCTTGTGAAAATACTTAAACTTTCCCGAGGCAAACGGAGTATCTGTATCACTTTTTTTCGAAATGTAATAAAACCCGGATGATTTATAATATGTAAACAAATCATCCAGCAATGAAATGGCATGATTCCGGGAAAAATATCCTGCCGTTCCGGTAAAAAGACTTATAAATACTTTATCTTTTATGTATGGCTCTAATTTACTAATATCCCCCTTGATAAATCCTTCCTCCATTTTATTGAAAACAACCTCAACATCTTTATTTTCCCCTTCCGGATACCCGGTTGGGACCAATAGAAAAAAGCTGTTAAAGAAAAAAAGGATAATTAAAATAGAACGCATAAAGCACATACCTTTCAAATTCGATCATTAAGATAATTAAATAGATGCAAAAAAGCATACCCCATCCCAGGGGTATGCTTTGATATAATATTTTGGCTCACTATTTACCTGTTTTTCCACTTTTTATAACTTTATCTCTGGCTTTTATTACCACATCTGCTCGTTTCAGACTTCTTTCACCTTCAACGAGTTGATATGCCCAGTCAAAAACTACACGCTGTTGTGTCATATTGGAAATTCTTATCTTCGCGTAATGGTTGTCAACCGTCCAGATTATATATGTGTGTCCTACCTGAGCAGTAACATATTTTACATTATCACCTTCAACTAGAGGAATCCATCCCGATGTTGGCGCAAGAGTTATATCAAGAATATCATCGGTCGGACCCATATCCTGGATATCTGCTTCTTCCCAAACGTTTAGATAATAATCACCTTCATAATTTTCAAAGAAAAAATCGGTCATTAAATCATTAAAAGGATAAACTTTGTTCTCAGAAAAACTATAACCGGCAAGATCCGGGAAGTTTATATAGTCATAAACAATTCTGCCGTACCCTTCCGGACGTGCTACACCATAAACCTCATCATAACTTAACTCACTCTCGTTACCATCGTAATCATAAGCAGCAACACCATAATAATATATTGAACCGTTAACAGCATCGTTATCAACATAAACCGTGTTGGAAGTTGAGCCAATCATCTCGTATCTGCCATAATATTCTGTAGCATAATACACATTATAACCGGCAACATCACGCTCGGCATTGGGAGACCAGCTTATGTCAACCCTGCCATCTCTGGCGAATGTTTTTACATTTATCGGGGGATTAGGTGCTGTTGTATCCCTGAAATGTTCCTCATCATCGCAACCGGTAACCATAACGATCGAAACACCTAATAAAAGTAGAAGCCAAATTTTACGTATCATTTTATACTCCGTTTTTTATTTTATTTATAACAATCTTAGTGCCAGTTGCAATTGTTCGATTTTAGCGCGAAATGCCTACTTTAAAATAAAAAAGTGTCCCCCCTTGTATACAAGAGTGAACACTTTTATAGAAAAGCAGAACAATATTATCTAAATTTCAATAAAACCTTCAGAAGTATACATCTTACCTTTGTTAATAACTGCAACACTTTTACCATTCAGTAGTTTTTTATCGAATGGTGAATTTTTAGATTTAGATTTGAATTTTTTTACATCCACGGTCCATACTGTATCCGGCTCGATGACAGATAGATTTGCCATCTCCCCTTCTGCTATTTTCGGAACTGGTATCCCCAATATTTTTCGCGGATTTACAGCCATAAGGTTCACCAATTGTTCGAAAGTGATATGCTTTTTATGCACAAGTTCACTGAGAGCGAGTCCTAACGAGGTCTCAAGTCCTACAATACCATCAGGTGCGTAGATAAATTCTACATCCTTTTCCTCAATCGAATGAGGGGCGTGATCGCTCGCGATACAATCAATCGTACCATCCTTGATTGCCTCAATTACAGCATCCAGGTCTTCCTTGGTTCTAAGAGGAGGATTCATTTTCAAGTTGGTATCAAATGATTTTACTGCTTCATCGGTTAAGGTAAAATGATGTGGTGTTACCTCTGCTGTTACATTTACACCTCTGGCTTTTGCGTCCCTGATTATCTCGCAGGATTTTTTTGTACTTACATGTGCTATATGAAGTTTTCCCCCGGTATATTCTGCAAGAGAAATATCTCGCATCACGATAATATCTTCAGCAATAGATGGTTTTGAAGGTAATCCAAGCATTGTTGAAACCAGACTTTCATTCATTACACCATCCGCAAGAGAGGGGTCTTCGCAATGTTCAATTATCGGTACATTGAACATCTTTGCATAATCGAAAGCTCCCATCAATACTGCCGAATTCTTGACAGATTTGCCATCATCACTCAATCCAATTGCACCTGCCTCCACAAGCTCGGCTATCGGCGACAATCCCTCACCTTCACGACCATGTGTAATAGCTGCGACAGGGTACACCTCAACAAGGTGTTTGTATGATTTTGCTTTAATTGAACTAACTATCTCTGCAGAGTCAATGGCCGGATTAGTATTCGGCATACATGCAATTTCAGTAAATCCCCCTGCAGCCGCCGCGTTACTTCCGGTATGGACAGTTTCTTCATCCTCCCTGCCCGGTTCACGCAAATGAACATGCATGTCAAACAATCCCGGTACAACAACGGCCTGCTCATACTCGAAGATTTTAGCGCCTTCCAAATCTTTTTTCTCTAAATCACCAATCCGGGCAATCTTCCCGTCTTCGATCAACAGATCGGTTGTTTTATTCAAATTTTGTTCAGGATTTAATAGGTTTACATTTTTTAATACAATTTTCATTTCTCACCCGATTTCTTAATTCATAGTTCCAAGCAGATACAATACCGCCATTCTTATTGCCACACCGTTAGTTACCTGGTCGAGGATAATCTGGTAAGGACCATCGGCTACTTCTGAAGATAATTCAACACCCCTGTTTATTGGCCCGGGATGCAGTATCAAAATATCTTTGTTATACTTTTCAAGACGTTCTGCATTTACACCAAAATAATTATGGTATTCTCTAAGCGAGGGTATCGTTGTACCGGCTTTTCTTTCCAGTTGAATTCTTAAAACATTCAGTACATCATTTTCAGCTATCGCCTCATCAATACTGTGGGTAACTTTCACACCAAGTTTTTCAATGTTTTTTGGAATCATTGTCAACGGTCCGCATACCGAAACTTCAGCTCCAAGCGTTTTAAGTGCGTAAATATTGGAGAGCGCGACCCTGCTGTGCGCGATATCTCCAACAATACAGACTTTCAATCCTGCTATTTCCCCCAGTTTCTCCCTGATAGAATAAATATCAAGCAAAGCTTGAGTTGGGTGTTCATGCCTGCCGTCGCCGGCATTAATAATATTTGCATTACTAATTTTTGTAAGATATTGCGGCACACCTGCAGATTCGTGGCGGACAACAATCATATCAACTTTCATGGCTTCAATATTTTTTACCGTATCCTTAAAAGTTTCCCCTTTTTTAGTACTGCTCGTTGAAGTGGAAAAATTTATGGTATCGGCTGAAAGTCGCTTTTGAGCCAGTTCAAAAGAAATTCTGGTGCGTGTTGAATTTTCAAAAAAAAGATTAACAATTGTTTTCCCTTTTAAGGTAGGAACCTTTTTAATTGGTCGTTCCAAAACTTCCCGGAAAGTAACGGCTGTATCCAGAATCAGGTTTAAATCTTCTTCAGGCACACCATACATTCCCAATAAATGTTTACTTGCTAAAGGCATATACAAACTCTCTCTTACTCATTAGAAATATCAACTAAATAAACGGCGTCTTCACCGTCTTCCTCAACCATTTTAACCCTAACCTCCTCGTTAATAGAGGTTGGAATGTTTTTGCCAATAAAATCGGCTTTAATTGGCAATTCACGATGCCCGCGGTCAACCAGTACGCAAAACTGAATTGTACGTGGTCTTCCTAAATCCATCAAAGCATCCATTGCTGCGCGGACGGTTCTCCCGGTATATAAAACGTCGTCAACCAGAATGATATTTTTCTCGTTGAGGTCAACCGTAATATCCGTTACGGAAATTTCAGGTTGTTTCAAACGTTTCCTGAAATCGTCACGGTAAAGGGTAGAATCCAATACTCCAAAAGGGGGTTCGCAATTGTCAATTTCCTTGATCTTATCCCACAACCTTTTAGCAAGAAACTCGCCCCTGGTTCTAACACCTATCACAACAATATTTTCCGAACCCTTGTTACGTTCGAGAATTTCATGAGCCAACCTTGTGATAGTACGGTTCAGCCCTTCCTTATCGATTATTTTAGCTTTTATGTCCATATACAAAAAATCCCCCTTGACTAAATAGTCGCGGAGGTCTCCTATCTTATTGTTTTGTATTTTATTTTCATTCCCTTTTTTATCTCCCGGATAAAATTAAAGGATTATAGAATATTTACTACGTTAAAGTAATCAATCGAAAGACAAAAAAAAAGGGGGCTAAGCCCCCTTTCAAAAATTTATTTTAACACCTTGAATTCAATTCTCCTGTTTAGTGCTCTTCCTTCTGCAGTTTTGTTATCTGCAAGTGGATTGCTTTCGCCATAACCAACTACTTCAAGTCTGTTAGGATCAACACCCTTAGAAACAAGATAGTTTTTCACTGCATTTGCACGTTCTTCAGAAATCTTTTTGTTGTATTTGTCAGAACCGATATTATCTGTATGTCCCTGAATTTCAACTCTCATTGAAGGATTCTGCAATAATACCTGAACAGCGTGGAAAAGTATCGGGTAAGATTCCGGAGCTAATTTAGTGCTGTTGAAATCATAGTTAACACCAACTAATATCCAGTTATCATATGATGAATTCTGATTTCCCTGATTATTATTCATGGCAACCGGTTTTTCAACAACAACTTCTTTAACAACTTCTTTAGGTATGTATTTTTTTACGATACCTTCAATTTTATCATAGTCAACATCGCTATTTGCTGTAATACCTGTATAAAGTTCGCATAGACGTGATTCTTCGCCACGGTCAAATTCATAAAGCATTCCCAATTTGAACTGTACATAAGAATCATAACTACCGCCAATTATAGTACTTGACTGATTCTGTGCAGGGTTACCATCTAATTTCCATAGTGGTGGAACGAAGAAATTCATTTCAGTAGTAAGTGACCATTCTTCATCAATTTTAAGCTGCCCGCCAAAACCCGCTGCAATTTCAAATTCGAAGCCCATATCATCATTACCATTAACAGAGTTGTTGGGGAAATATAAAAATCCACCAACACCTACCGAAATAAATGGATGCAATACCTCGCAAGGTGCAAGATGGTAAATGTAATCAAAATTTCCACCGATTAGGTCGGTTGTTACTTCGGGTGAATTTGAGTTTGAATTGTATCTGTTATTGAAATGTAAATATTTCAATGTTCCTCTCAAGCCGGAAGATTCTGTAACATCATACTGTAATACACCAAATGCACCGTAATTAATCACTTCCTGGAATACATTTGTGTTTACAAGTCGAGGATATGTTAAACCGAATCCTACTTTCCAACTATCCTTATATAGCTGGGCTTGGGTAGTCATACTAAAAACAAACAACGTTATCAAAACAGCGTAAATGAACTTTTTCATAGAAATCCCTTGTATTGAATTATTTTATTTTCAACTATTGTGTATATAACAAAACTGGATAAATTTGTCAAGTTGTTTTTTTGAAATTTTGAAAATATTTTTGTTGTAATTAAAAGATTTACATCTTTTCAGTTAAAGTATATCTTGATAAAGAGCAAACTATTTATATAAAAAATTGAAAAATCTTGATTCAATATAATGAGATTAGGGAAAAGGGTCGGTAACAATTTATGTAATTATTTTGTAGCAAAATATGCGACAAATTTATCTTACGACCTTAAAAAAAATTCAATGTAAATAATACAAAAATATAAATGATAATTAAAGGTTATTATTTGTTTCCCTTTTAAATGTTTGTTATCTCGCAAATTATTTGTTCTAAAAAATACTTATATTCAATTTAAACAAAAATTCAAAAATTTATGACCGTATTTTATGAAACCCTTTTTCCTTAATATTTCTTATTTCATAAACTTCTGTGCGGAAGTTTTAGTTCAATTCCGGAAAATTATCCGCAAAGGTCATGTTGGAATTTCTGTACTGCAAAAACAAGTGTTGTTTACAGGTATTGATGCATTTACAATTGTTTCCCTAACTGCTCTTATTGTAGGTGTCCTTATTATTATTCAGGGAAATACAATCTTTATCAATCTTGGTAACAGTTCTATTATTTTTACCGTGCTTGTATCTGTTGTTACAAGGGAACTTGGCACATTTATTCCCGCACTGATTATTGTTGCCCGCTCCGGTACTGCAATCACTACCGAACTTGGGAACATGGTTGTAAATAACGAGATAAATGCACTTACTTCTATGGGAATTTCTCCAATTGGTTATTTGGTTGTGCCTCGAATTGCCGGAGTTGTACTTTCCGTATTCCCGCTCAGTATCTATTTTAACGTGATCGCCCTGTTGGCTGCAGGCGCAGTTTACCAGATTTTTTTCGATGTCATCTTTTTCGATTTTTTCCTTAATTTAGCCGCCGAAATTCAACTGACAGATATCCTCATAATTCTGATTAAATCTGTCGGGTTTGGCTATATCATTGCTCTTTTAGCCTGTTATCACGGGTTAAAGGTAAACACGGCAAGCACGGAAGTTCCTCAACAGACGTCAAAGGCAGTAGTACATGCAATTGCATCTGTTATAATATTTGATATCGTGATCACTGTAATTTTCTATTTTATCTGATATGGCTGAAATAATCTTAAATTCGGTTTCTGTTAAAAATGAACAAAAAGTTCTCTTCAAGAACCTTAACCTCAAAATACCCGCTAACAAATTTACTCTGGTAACCGGTCCCAAAAGTGCCGGTAAATACCTGTTATTAAAGATTATCGGTGGAATTCTCAAACCGGATAGCGGTACTGTTACACTCGATGGTATTGATATTTACGATTATCAACTAGCCGAAAATATTGATTATGTGCCTTTTGGCTTCATATTTCAGAATGGAGCACTTATTTCTAATCTCAATGTGGAAGAAAACCTGCTCCTCCCTCTCGATTTCCATTTCCCCCAAATGTCACAAAATGAAAAAAGTGAAAAAATTAATTATTATCTCCAATTGTTTTCCCTTGATAATGTGAAGAAATTACGACCATCGGCACTTTCTGCCGATATTTTAAAAGTGATAGGCGTTATAAGAGCATTTATTGTGGATGCTAAATTAATTATTATGAACGAACCACTTGATAATTGCGAGCCTGAACATGAGGAAATTATCTCCGGAATTATCTCGGAAAAAATGGCAGAGAATACTGCATTTATTATGGTAAGCAGAAATAAAAATAAACTCGATAAATATGTTAATTATGTTGTTGAACTTAAAGCCCATGATTTAGTATTTTCCGGAAACTATGCTGATTATCAGATTAAAAGTAACGTGACCAAACAGCAAGGATAAAAATTGAAACTTAGAATGAAATATACCGGCGTATTTGTCTCCATTTTCGTGGGAATCTCAATCATCGCCATTGTTACCGCCTTCATTTTCCTTAGCATGGATAAACGATTTTTTGCTGATAAATATGTGTTCGAGACAAAATTCAAAGATGCGGTTGGCCTCTCCACCTCAACGAAAGTTGTTTTTAAAGGTTATAATATCGGCAGAGTTAAAAGTTTTGAGCTCGATGAAAAAAATGAAATATACACCGAGATATATATTTACGACGACTTCCACGAGAAAATCGTGGAGAATTCTGCCTTCAATAAAATACTTAATCCTATCACCGGCAGTAGCTCAATTGAGTTTTTAAGCGGTCCCGCCAACGGAAAATCACTTGAAGAACACAGCTTTTTACCTTCACTTAATTCTCACGAGGGGGAACAATTAGTCATTGCAAACCTTATTGAACCTTCCAGTGAACTTCTCTTCTCGATGATTAGTAATCTTAATACAATTCTGATTGATCTGAATAAACGTGAAATCCGCGACGAGAGAATTTTCTATACGCTTGTAAAAAATATTGCCCATCTTTCCGAAGATGTAAAACCTTTCCCCCAGAAAATCGATTCGCTTCTCGTTCTTCTCGGTGAAGATTATCTTGGTGAATCAGGCAGACTAAAGTACACTGTTGATAACTTCAATAACCTTATTAAAAACCTTGACGGGTTTGCAGTTTCCCTTGGCAAGATAGTTCCGGGGCTTGACACGCTAATTCATAACTATAATGACCCTGAAAATCTTATCCAAAAAATGATCGATCCGGATGGGAAAAAAATTCTTTTACCGGCCAGCGAACTTATCCACAGTGCCGATTCCCTCGCGAAAGGCTCGGTTGATCTTATAAATTTCCTCAACGAGAATCGTTACGAATTAAAGCTATTACTTGAACAACTTAACTCTTTAAGCGGTGAACTTAAAAAAACTATCGACGCACTAAATACCAATCCGCTAATTACTCCGGGAATTGAAAATGAAAAGGATAATTCTGAAAAGAACATATACAAGCGTTAAATATTTCGTTGGAATTGTAATCCTGTGTTTTCTCGTTTCCTGCACTGCGGATAAACACATTGTTAATACTTTCCAGCTTGATAGAGGAAATCTCGCATATAAAACCGGGAATGAACTACTTATGCGTGGAAGTTACGAGTACGCTTTAATTAAATTTAACGAAGCATATTCTTTCTTTCTCCTCTCCGGTTCAGAATATAACGTGATTGCCTCTGCTCTAAAAAACTTTAAAGTCGCCACGCTGTTGAAGAATGTAGAAGTTGCCAACGAATGGCTTGCAAAGGCTAAAATTCATTCTGCCGCTTCAGGAAATAAGTTCAATAGCCTGATACTAATCGCCGAAATTTCTGCTTATTCAAATAAAGGCGAATATGACAAAGTTCTCGATAGTTCTTCAAGCATTAATTTATCGAATCTGAATGATGATCAAAAGTTTGAAACAATTTCTCATCAACTAAAAGCAAGCTACCACACAAATAAAGATTATTCAGAGCCGTTCGAGAAGCTGGCTGCGCTTCTTCCATCCCAATATGAATTTTGCATTAGAAAAGAGCACTCGAACCCTTTAATTGTAAGCGCCGGCGCTTATTTGCTGGCATCAATCTCCCTGGACAAGAAAAACCTCCTGAAGGGAATTGATTTCGCTCAGATGGCGGCTGATATAGACTTATTATTTGGTTTTATTGAAGGCTCGGCTGAAGACAACCTTTTACTTGCCAAGTTATACAATGGCGTGGATGATACAAAAGCCAAAGCACACTATTTGCGAGCTAGGGAGTTTTTTATAGCGATTGGCCAGCAGGAAAAAGCAAATGAGTGTTTATCTTTTCTTGATGGTATAAAATAAAGATGGTCAACAATACTTTAATTTAACTCAAAATTTATTTTAAGGGTATCTAATTCAGGTTTGTTTTTGTCTCCCGCGATGTACTCGATAAAATACTTACCCGGTTTGAATGTTTCGTCAAGTTCAACCTGCAGCTCAATAACCATCTCGGTGCCTTCTTCAATACCAGAATAATTTAACACTCCAAAATCGAGATTTTTTATAGTATCCTGCCCGGGAGTATAAAAATTCACATGGTATTCAACTTTCCCAATATAGCCGCTATCAGTTTCAATATTTTTAAAACCTTTAACTCTGGCACTACTGTTAAGCTCCCAGGTAGTATCAAGCTGGAACGCGAATGCCTCGGCACTGAAAAGCTCTAATTTAGGTTCTTCTTTTGAGCAGGCAAATACGAACAAAAGCAGGATAAATATTATTTTTTTCATAACCACATAAATTATTAAAAAAAGGGGAGAGAAACTCCCCCCTAAATTACTAATGTTTTGCTTTAAAGTCTTTCATAAATTCAACAAGTGCCTCAACACCCTTTTTAGGGAAGGCATTATATATTGATGCACGGCAACCGCCAACAGATCTATGCCCCTTCAATCCGGAGAATCCTTTTTCAGAAGCTTCGGCAATAAATGTTTTCTCCAACTCCTCGCTCGGAAGTCTGAATGTAACATTCATTAAAGAACGATCAGCTTTATTGGCAACTGTTCCTGTAAAATAACCTTCACTGGCATCCATGTAATCATAAAGAATTGCTGCTTTTTCGTTATTCATTTTTTCCATTACGTTCAATCCACCAAGATTTAGCAACCACTTGAATACCAATCCCATGATATAAACAGAAAACGCCGGGGGAGTATTATACATTGAGGCAGCACCTGCATGTGTATTGTAATTTAAATATGTATGCAAAGATTCAGGACTTCTTTCCATTAATGATTTCTTAACAATAACAAGTGTACATCCTGCCGGACCCATATTTTTTTGTGCGCCTGCGTATATCAACCCGTATTTGTTTACATCAAGAAACTTATGAAGCATATCTGATGAAGTATCGCAAACGAGCGGTACATTTCCAACTTCCGGTTCTGTTCTGTATTGTGTTCCAAAAATTGTATTGTTCGAGGTGTAATGAACATAGGATGCTTCAGGATCAAGTTTCAATTCTGCCTGAGTTGGTAAAACATTAAAATTGTGTGCCTCGGAAGTTCCCGCAATATTAACCACACCAACTTTTTTTGCTTCTTTGGCTGCTTTTTTCGCCCATGAACCGGTTACAATATAATCGGCTTTGTTTGCCGGCGGCATCAAATTAAGTGGGACCATGGAAAACTGCAGCGTTGCACCACCCTGTAAAAACAAGACAGCATAATCATCACCAATATTCAGCAATTTTCTTAAATCAGCCTCGGCTTCTACAATAATTTTATCATAAGTTTTAGACCTGTGACTCATTTCAAGAACCGACATTCCCGCACCCTTAAAATTCATCAGGTCGGTCTGTGCTTCTTTCAATACTTCCTCCGGAAGAACTGCCGGGCCAGCGCTTAAATTATAAACTCTGTTTTCCATATTTCATTGTCCTTTTTATGTTTGAATTATCTCTTCGCAAATTCATCTCACCCCCGGAATGATTAACCGGGGGCGGTAAAATTTTTATATCTCGTGAACCACCAAACCATCTCTTAATTTTGGCTCAAACCATGTAGATTTAGGCGGCATTATTTCGCCGGCATCCGATATATTTATTAAATCATCAACTGAAAGGGGGTACATCGAGAATGCCACTACAGCTTTTCCGGAATCTACAAGTTTTTCCAACTCCCGGGTACCCCTGATACCACCAATAAAATCAACATTATTGTCAGTGCGGGGATCTTCT
>Ga0070729_10002064_pt1 | contig 27320 bp, 22 predicted proteins | sample tdDd472_FD_66725 | JGI IMG/M metagenome (GOLD analysis project Ga0070729, IMG submission 66725) | Marine sediment microbial communities from the Atlantic coast under amendment with organic carbon and nitrate - tdDd47.2 | ecosystem: Environmental > Aquatic > Marine > Coastal > Sediment | place... | reverse complement strand
CTTGATCGACCGCCTGTCGGCCGCTATTGACCCTGCGGACCGTGATGCCTCGGCAGGCTTGCCGGTTAAAGATTTATCAGGGATTTTCCTGTAGGCACACAGGCTGGCGAAGACAAGCGCTTGATTTGCCAGACGGACCGAAAGGGGGGAGTCGGGAATGGCTGGAAGCGGCGAGCCGGACCGGTCGCCGAAACGCAACGCCGGCCGGGACATGGCGACGTCACCGGTCCTGACCGCCGAACGCGTCCGGGCGCTGTACCGGACGAGCCGGGGGCCGCTGCTCGGCAATCTGGTCGTCTCCGCGCTCGTCGTCGGCGTGCTGTGGAACGCCGTGCCGCTCGCCCATTTGATCCTTTGGGTCGCCCTCATATACGGGGTGACCCTGTCGCGAATCGCCCTCGTCGTCGCCCATCGCCGACGCCTCCCCGACCGCGCGGCCGAGGCGCGATGGGGACGCCTGTATGTCGCGGGGGCGTTGGTGTCGGGGTGCGTCTGGGGATCGGCCGGGATCCTGTTCGTCGATTTGCAGGCGCTGGCGCCGTCCCTGTTCGTGGCCTTCGTGCTGGGCGGCATGTGCATGGCGGCCACCGCGTCGCATTCGGCGCTGATGCCCGCCTTCCGCGCGTACGTCTATCCGACCCTCGCGCCGATCACGGTCCATTTCCTCGCCTTGGGCAGCGGGGTCGAACTGGCGCTCGGCGCCATGTTCGCGATCTTCATCCTCACCCTGGAGATCGTCGCCCGGACCATCAATTCGATCGTGACCGATTCGGTGAATTTGCGCTGGCGCAACGACGAGCTCATCGACAACCTGCGCAAGGCGCGCAAGGAGGCCGAGGACGCCAATCGGGCCAAATCCGAATTCCTCGCCAATATGAGCCACGAACTGCGCACGCCGCTGAACGCCATTATCGGCTTCTCCGAGATCCTCAAGCGCGAGATGTTCGGCCCCCTGGGATCGGACAGCTATCGCAGCTACGTCTCGGACATCTTCGCCAGCGGCAACCACCTCCTGCGCCTGGTCAACGACATCCTCGATCTGTCGAAGGCGGAGGCCGGCCAGATCGACCTGCGCGAGGAGGCGGTCGATCCGCGCACCGTCACCCATGCCGCCTTCAAGATGATCGAACCCGAGGCGCGAAACGCGCGAGTCGCGGTCGAATGCGATCTCGACGCCGGCGATACCCTGCTCTGGGCCGACGAGCGGATGGTCAAGCAGATCCTGCTCAACCTGCTGTCGAACGCGGTCCGTTTCACCGAATCGGGCGGCCGGGTCACGGTCCGCGGCGCCACCGACGCCGCCGGCGGCTTCGCCTTGACGGTCGAGGATGACGGCATCGGCATGACGGAAGACCAGGTCCCGATCGCCCTGTCGAAGTTCGGACAGATCGACGGCGGCCTGACCCGGCGCCACCAGGGCACCGGCCTGGGCCTGCCGCTGGTCCGGCTTCTGGCCGACCTGCACGGCGCCAGGCTGAATATCGACAGCGCCCTCGGCCAGGGAACCCGCGTCACCGTCGCCTTCCCCGCCGAACGGGTGCGCCCGGCCCTCCCGGCGGCGGCCCTGTCCTGAACCGGCGGCGGCGCCCGGCGGCCGGGGCGGCACAGGAAGGATCGGACCATGGATAGACGCGCGCTTTCGGACGCCGAACGCCTGGACTGGCTTCGCTTGATCCGCAGCGAGAATGTCGGCCCCGTCACCTTTCGCCAGCTCGTCGCCCGCTTCGGGTCGGCGGCGGCGTCCCTGGACGCGATCCCGGAGCTCGCGCGGCGCGGCGGCCGGCGGCGGCCGATCAAGATCGCCCCCCGCGCCGAGGCGGAGCGGGAGATCGCCGCCCTCGACGAAATCGGCGCCCGCCTGGTCGCGCTGAGCGAGCCGGCCTATCCCGCGCCGCTGGCGGCGTTGGACGACGCACCGCCGGTGATCGCCGTCCTCGGCAACCCGCACCTGCTGGACCGTCCGGCGGTCGGAATCGTCGGCGCGCGCAACGCGTCGCTCAACGGCCGCAAGCTCGCCCATGGGATCGCCGCCGATCTGGGCGCCGCCGGCTATGTCGTGGTCTCGGGCCTGGCGCGGGGGATCGATTCGGCCGCCCATGCCGGGGCGCTGGAAACGGGCACCGTGGCGGTGCTCGCCGGCGGCGTCGATATCGTCTATCCGAAGGAGAACCGCGACCTGTACGACCAGATCGCCGCCCGGGGCGTCCTGGTCAGCGAGCAGCCCCCCGGCACCGTTCCCCAGGCCCGCCATTTCCCGCGCCGCAACCGCCTCGTGTCCGGCACCGCCCTCGGCGTCCTGGTCGTCGAGGCGGCGCGGCGGTCGGGATCGCTGATCACCGCCCGACTGGCCGGCGAGCAGGGCCGCGAGGTGTTCGCGATCCCGGGCTCGCCCCTCGACCCGCGCCACCAAGGCACCAACGACCTGATCCGCGACGGCGCGGTTCTGACCCGCGACGCCCAGGACGTCATCGACGCCCTCGCCGGCATGACCGCCCCGAGCCTGGAAGAAGGGCGCGGCGCCCCGCCGGCGCCGGCGGCCCCCGCCCCGCCCCTCGACCAATCGACGGTCGACGCGGCCCGCGCCATGCTGCTCGAACTGCTGGGGCCGAGCCCGGTAACGGTTGACGAACTGGTTCGCGAATGCCAATTGTCACCCGCCGTCGTCTCGATGGCCCTCCTGGAGCTCGATCTGGGCGGCCGCCTCGACCGTCATCCGGGCAGCCGGGTGTCGTTGCTGATCCAGGCGAATTGAAGGCAGTGGGGACAATGCGCCGCGCGCGACAGCGCCGGCGCCGGAACTAGGAACGCATGGACGTCGTCGTCGTCGAATCGCCGGCCAAGGCGAAGACAATCAACAAATATCTCGGCAGCGGATACAAGGTGCTGGCGAGCTATGGCCATGTCCGCGACTTGCCGGCGCGCGACGGGTCGGTCCAGCCGAGCGACGATTTCTCCCTGAGCTGGGAGGTCGATCCCAAGGCCGAGAAGCATCTGCGCGAGATCGCCACGGCGCTGAAGGGCGCCGATCATCTGTATCTGGCGACCGACCCGGACCGGGAAGGCGAGGCGATTTCCTGGCATGTGCGCGAGGTGCTGGCGGCCCGCAAGGCCCTGGACGGCGTCGACGTGAAGCGGGTCGCCTTCAACGAGATCACCCGCGACGCCGTCCTGGAGGCGCTGGACCATCCGCGCGAATTGAACGACGAGCTGATCCAGGCCTATCTGGCGCGCCGGGCGCTGGATTACCTGGTCGGTTTCACCCTGTCGCCGGTGCTGTGGCGCAAGCTTCCCGGCGCCAAGTCGGCCGGCCGGGTGCAATCCGTGGCGCTGCGCCTGATCTGCGAGCGCGAGGCCGAGATCGAAATCTTCCGGCCGCGCGAATACTGGTCGGTCGACGGCGCCTTCAAGACCGGCGCCGGCGACGCCTTCACCGCGCGGCTGACCCATCTGAACGGCCGCAAGCTGGACAAGTTCGACCTCGCCGACGCCGACGCCGCGGCCGCCGCCGTCGCCGCCGTCGAGGCCGGCGCCTACCGGATCGCCAAGGTCGAGAAGTCCAAGGCCAAGCGCCACCCACAGCCCCCCTTCACCACCTCGACCCTGCAACAGGAGGCGTCGCGCAAGCTGGGGTTCAGCGCCACCCGGACGATGCGCACGGCCCAGCGCCTGTATGAAGGCATCGATATCGGCGGCGAGACCGTCGGGCTGATCACCTATATGCGGACCGACTCGACCCAGATGGCCAACGAGGCCATCGCCGGCGCCCGGGCCCTGATCGCCGAGTCCTACGGCAAGCCCTACCTCCCCGATCAGCCGCGCGTCTATCGGCGCAAGGCCAAGAACGCCCAGGAAGCCCACGAGGCGGTGCGGCCCACCGACATGCGCCGCCGGCCCGACCGGATGGCCGGCCATCTGGACGACGACCAGCGCCGCCTGTACGAACTGGTCTGGAAGCGGGCGGTGGCCAGCCAGATGGAAAGCGCCCTGTTCGACCGCATGGCCGTCGATATCGAAAGCGCCGACGGCGCCGCCGTCCTGCGCGCCACCGGCCAGGCCGTCGCTTTCGACGGGTTCCTGCGCCTGTACGAGGAAGGGCGGGACGATCCCGGCGAAGGCGAAAATGGCCGTATCCTGCCGCCGCTCGCGGAGGGCGAGGCGCCGACCCTGACGAAAGCCGCCTCCGAACAGCATTTCACCCAGCCGCCGCCGCGCTACAGCGAGGCGAGCCTGGTCAAGAAGCTGGAGGAATTGGGGATCGGCCGGCCTTCGACCTATGCCTCGATCCTGGACGTGCTGCGGCGGCGCGACTATGTGCGGATGGAGAGCCGCCGGTTCCTGCCCGAGGACCGCGGTCGGCTGGTGACGGCCTTCCTGTCCGCCTTCTTCCGCCGCTATGTCGAGTATAATTTCACCGCCCAGCTCGAGGACGGCCTGGACGAAATTTCCGACGGCCGGATGCCCTGGAAGCGCCTGCTCAGGGATTTCTGGGACGCCTTCAGCACGGCGGTCGACGGCACCAAGGACCTCACCATCACCCAGGTGATCGACGCCCTGGACGAGGCCCTGGGGCCCCATTTCTTCCCCGAGAGCGCCGACGGCGCCGACCCCAGGCGATGCCCCCAATGCGGCGACGGCCGCCTGGGCCTGCGGCTGGGCCGCCACGGCGCCTTCATCGGCTGCTCCAACTATCCCGACTGCAAGTTCACCCGCGCTTTGGAAGTGCCGGCCGAGGGCCAGCCGGGGGCGACCGGACCGCGCGAGCTGGGCACCCATCCGGACAGCGGCGAGCCGGTCTCCCTGCGCAAGGGACCCTATGGTTTCTACGTCCAGCTAGGCGAGGAAGCCGAAGACAAGAAGAAGAAACCCAAGCGGGCGTCACTGGCCAAGAGCACCGATCCGGCCTCGATCGACCTGGAGACCGCGCTGAAGCTCCTGTCGCTGCCGCGCGAGGTCGGCCGGCATCCGACCGACGGCGAGGCCATCGTCGCCGGCATCGGCCCCTACGGTCCCTATCTGCGCCATCAAAGCCGGTACGTGTCGCTGCGCGGCGACGACGACGTGCTGACCATCGGCCTCAACCGGGCCGTGGCCCTGGTCGACCAGGCCCATGAGAAGGCGCGCGCGTCCCTGCTGCACGAGGTCGGCGCCCATCCCAAGGACGGCAAGCCGATCACGGTGAACAAGGGCCGCTTCGGCCCCTACATCAAGCATGGCCGCGTCTTCTGCCCGCTGCCCAAGGGCCGCGAGCCCGACTCGGTCGGCGTCGAGGAAGCGGTCGAGCTTCTTGCCGCCAAGGCCGCCAAAGGCAAGGGCAAGGGCAAGGGCAAGGGCAAGGGCAAGAAGGCGGCCAAGAAAGCGCCGGCGAAGAAAGCCGCCAAGAAAGCTGCCAAGAAGGCCCCGGCGAAGAAGGCGCCCGCGAAGCGGGCCTGACGCCCCCGTCTTGACCGACCGCAGACCCAAGAAAAACCCGCTGCCGACCAAGGCCGAGCTGCTCGACTTCATCCGCGAGAGCCCGGCGCCGGTCGGCAAGCGCGAGATCGCCCGCGCCTTCCAAATTCGCGGCGACGACCGTCAGGCCCTGAAGACGATGCTGCGCGAGCTTGCCGAGGAGGGCGAGCTGGGGCGCCGCCGCGGCGGCCGCCTGGCGCGCGGCGACGCACTTCCCGAAGTGACCGTCCTGGAGATCGTCGGCCCGGACAGCGACGGCGAGCTGCGCGCGCGCCCCGCCACCCGGCCGCGGGATATCGACGAAGACGCCGAACCCGCGCCGATCTTCATCCATCGCGACCGCCGGCGCGGGCCGGCGCCGGGTCCGGGAGACCGGGTGCTGGCGCGGCTTTCGCGTCTGGACGGCGGCGCCTACGAGGCGCGGATCATCCGCCATCTGGGGGGCGCGCCGCGGCGCCTGGTCGCCCTGTTCTCGCGCGGCGACGCGGGCGACCGGCTGCTGCCGGTGGACCGCCGCGACCGGCACGAACTCGTCGTTCCCGCCGGATCGGCGGGCGGCGCCAAGCCCGGCGAGCTGGTCGAGGCGCGGCTGCTGCCCGGTCGCCGCCTCGGCCTGCGCGAAGCGGCGGTCGTGGCCCGGCTGGGCAAGGCCGACGACCCGCGCAGCGCCAGCCTGATCGCCATCCACCGCCACGAAATTCCCGTCGAGTTCGACGCCGCCGCCTTGCGGGAGGCGGAAACCGCGCCGCCCCCCACCCTGGACCACCGCGAGGATTTGCGCGCCCTTCCCCTGGTCACCATCGACGACGCCGACGCCCGCGACTTCGACGACGCCGTCTTCGCGGAACCCGATTCCGACCCCGAAAACGCCGGCGGCTGGCATCTGGTCGTCGCCATCGCCGACGTCGCCTGGTATGTCCGCCCCGACGGCGCCCTGGACAAGGCGGCGCGCCTGCGCGGCAATTCGGTCTATTTCCCGGACCGGGTCGTGCCCATGCTGCCGGAACGCCTGTCCAACGACCTCTGCTCGCTGCGCCCCGACGAGGAGCGGCCCTGCGTCGCCGTCCATATCTGGATCGACCGCGACGGCCGCAAGCGGCGCCATTTCTTTACCCGCGCGCTGATGCGCTCGGCGGCGCGGCTCACCTATCTACAGGTCCAGAACGCCCGCGACGGCCGTGCCGACGCCGACACGGCGCCGCTGGTCGAGCCGGCACTCGCGGCGCTGTTCGGGGCCTACGATGCCTTGCAGGCGGCCCGGGCCAAGCGCGGCACCTTGGAGCTGGACCTGCCCGAACGGCGCGTCCGGTTCGCCGAGGACGGCGCCGTCGCGGCGATCGAGCCCCGCCCCCGCTACGACAGCCACCGGCTGATCGAGGAATTCATGGTCGCCGCCAATATCTGCGCGGCGGAGACCCTGGAGCATCGCCGGCAGCCCTGCATGTACCGGGTGCATGAAGAACCGGCACCGGCGAAGATCGAGGCGTTGCGCGAGTTCCTCGACGGGCTCGGCCACCGCCTGGCCCGCGGCCAGCGCCCCCGTCCCGGCCAGTTCACCGCCCTGTTGCGCAAGGTGGAGGGCACGCCGCACGCGCCGGCGGTCAACCAGGCCATTCTTCGCGCGCAAAGCCAGGCCGTCTACAGCCCCGAGAATCTCGGGCATTTCGGCCTCGCCCTCGAACGGTACGGCCATTTCACCTCGCCCATTCGCCGCTACGCGGACCTGCTGGTCCATCGCGCCCTGATCCGCGCCCTGGGGGCCGGCCCCGGCGGCCTGCCGAAGACCGCCGACGCGGCCTTCGCCGAGATCGCCGCCCATATCTCCGATACCGAGCGCCGCGCCGCCACCGCCGAGCGCGAGACCATGGACCGATACGTCGCCGCCTTCCTGGCCGACCGGGTGGGCGCCCAGTTCGCCGGGCGTATCTCCGGCGTGACCCGCGCCGGCCTGTTCGTCGCCCTGGACGAAACCGGCGCCGACGGGCTGGTGCCGCTGAGCAGCCTGACGGACGACTACTACCTGCTGGACGAAAAGACCCATTCGCTGGTCGGTCGCCATGCCGGCCGCCGCTTCCGCATGGGCGAGGCCGTGCGGGTGCGGCTGATGGAGGCCGTCCCCCTCACCGGCGGCCTGATCTTCGCCCTGGCCGACATGGCGCCGGGCGCCGACCGCCGGCCAGGCCGAAATCCGCGCGGGCCACGGTCGGGCAAGGGCGGGGGCAAGGGCGGGGCCAAGGGAAGGAAGGGCAAACGGCGGCGCGGCTAGGGGCTGTGCGGCCGGCAGGAGGCCTCGATCAGGTCGAAGCGGCGCAGCGCCGCGTCCAGATCGTCCTCGAACCGGGCGCCGGCGCGCAGGACCGCCGCGCAATCGGGCAGCTCGTCCAGGCTTCGATGATCCGGGGCATGGCTCGTCGGCAAGGCGAAGGGCAGATCGCGGGTCACGCGCATGGCGGCGAAGGCCCGCGCGATATCGACCCCGCTGACCGGCTGCTGGACCGAGGAGACGATGACCAGGTCGGGACGCGACGCCACCGCCAGGAAGATCGCGCTGGCGGCGGAATGGCTGGCCACCACGCGGAAGCCGCGCTTCTGCAACAGCCGTTCGACCACCGCGCCCGTCACCTTGGAGGGCGTGACCAGCAAGACCTCGAAATCCGCGAATTGAGCCGCCGGCGCGCCCGGCGACCATTTCGCCGGCAGCGACCGCAAGAGACGCTCGCGGGCCGCCCGGTCGGGGTTGACGCCTTCTTCCAGGACCGCGCTCAAGGCGTCGACGAACCGCTGGGCATCCTCCACTTGGCGCGGCTCCAGCGCCGACGTCTCGGCCAGATAGTCCTCCGGCCTGTGCGCGATGAGGGTGACGACCGGGAAGCCGAAAGCGGCGCCGGTTCCCTTCAAGTTGTGGGCCTCGCGGCACAGATGGGTGACGGCGTCGCCGTTATCAAAGCGTGTGGCGAGTTCGTGTTTTTCCCTCATGGCGCGTATGCCGCCGGCCATATCTTAACAAAATGCCTATGCCGCCGATTCGGCCTGGAAAACGTCCGGGAAAGGACCCATAAAGGATTATTCGGGATATTTCGGGCATGAAGATGATCGATCCGCCGCCGGATTCCGCCGCCTTCACCGCCACCACCGCACCGGTCCGGTCGCGCCGCCGAAGCTTGATGCGTGGATTTTGCCGCCGCTGCCCCGCCTGCGGCGGCGGGGCGCTGTTCGCCGGCTATCTGCGGGTCCGCCCCGCCTGCACCGATTGCGGGCAAGTTCTGGAAACCTTCCGGGCCGACGACGCGCCGGCCTATTTCACGGTCGCCATCGTCGGCCATGCGGCGGTGTTCGGCGCCTTGCTGTCCGAGCAGAATTTGGCGCCGCCGCTTTGGGCGCAGGCCGGGTTCTGGCTGCCGGCCACCTTGATCGCGACCCTGGCGTTGCTGCCCCGCGTCAAGGGCGCGCTGATCGGCCTGCAATGGGCGCTCGACCTCAAGCCCTACGCCGCGTTCGACGCCGAGGAGTAGACCGATGCCCCGCCGATATCGGGCCGGACACCGGCGCTTGGGCGTCGCGGGCCTCGGCCGCCTGTTCCGGGCCGCGGCGATCCCGCTGCTGCTCGCCGCCTGCGCGGTCGGCCCCGGCGACGCGCCGACCGGCGACGCCCTGGCGCAGAAGATGTTCGCCACCGGTTACGGCCATGTGGCGGACAAGTATCTGGAGCCGGTCTCCCTGGCGCCGCTGGCGCTTGCCGGCCTCAACGGGCTGCGCGAGATCGAGCCGGCGCTGGCGTTCGACGCGCAAGACGGGTGGGTTCGCGCCACTCATCGCGGCGCGGAGGTCGATCGGATCGCGGCCCCCGGCGACAACGACATGGACGGCTGGGCGCGGGCCACGACCCGCCTCATGGGCGCGGCGCGCGCCGCCTCGCCGCGCGTCGGGCTTACCGACCAAGAACGGCTGTTCGAGGCCGTTTTCGCCGGCGCCTTGGCGACCCTGGACGGACCGTCGAAATATGCCGGCCCCGCGCGCGCCGAACGGCAACGCGCCGCCCGCAACGGGTTCGGCGGCATCGGCGTCACCATTCGCGTCGCCAGGGACGACGAGCCGTCGGGACCGGTTCTGGTCGACGTCATGGCCGGCGCGCCCGCCGACCGCGCCGGCCTGTGGCCCGGCGACCGCATCCTTGCCATCGACGGCGCGCCGACCGGGAATATGACCCTGGACGACGCCGTCGACCGGCTGCGCGGCGCCGCCGGCTCGGGGCTCACGCTGCGCGTCGGGCGCGACGGCGAACCGGCCCGCGAGGTGGCGCTCATCCGCGAGCATGTCATCGCCCCGACCGTGACCTATCTGCGCGACGGCACCATCGCCCGGATCGTCGTCTCGCGGTTCAACCAGGGAACGGCGCGGGGCGTCGTCGCCGCCCTCGAGCGGGCCGAGCGCGAGATCGGGCATGCCTTGTCGGGCTATGTCCTGGATCTGCGCGGCAACCCGGGCGGGCTGCTCGATCAGGCGGTGACCGTCGCCGACCTGTTCCTCGTCGACGGGCTGATCGCCACCACCAGCGGCCGCCATGCCGGCAGCAACCAGACCTTCCGGGCCGGCGGCACCGATTTCGCCGGCGGCCTGCCCCTGGCCGTCCTGATCAACGGCCGCTCGGCCTCGGCGACCGAGGTCCTGGCGGCGGCGCTGGGCAATCGCGGTCGGGGCGTTCTGATCGGCACCACGACCTACGGCAAGGGCACCGTCCAAACGGTCCTCGCCTTGCCCAACGACGGCGAGCTGACCTTGACCTGGTCGCGCCTTTTCGGGCCGGCGGGCCGCACCATGGACGGCTACGGCGTCCTCCCGGCGATCTGCACCAGCGCCGGGCCGGGGAAGGCCGGCGACCTGGCGGGCGCGCTTCGGGCCGGGTCCGAGGGGCTGACCGCGGCGCGACGGCTGCGCGCGCGGGCGGCCGACCGGACAACCGAGGAGACGACGCGGCGGGACCGCTTCCGCGCGCTCTGTCCGCCGCGCGACACATTGGCGGAGGGCGAGGATCTGCTAGCTCGGGCGCTGCTCGCCGACCCGCGTCTCTATGCCCGAGCCGTGGCCCAGGGGGTGGCCGCCGTCGCCCAAACATCCGCCGGCGATACGCGCCGCCCTTGACAGAAACACCGGGCGCTGTATCTTGCGCCGCCGTCCCCGCGGGGACCGATCTCATCATTGCGGAGCCGATTGATGGCCAAGGCGAACACCGTTCTGATCAAGCTGGAAAGCACCGAGGGCACGGGATTCTTCTACGTGGCGAAGAAGAACCCGAAAAAGACGACCGAGAAGCTCGAGTTCCGCAAATACGATCCGGTCGCGCGCAAGCATGTGCTGTTCAAGGAAACGAAGATCAAATAGCGCCGAGATACGCGCGGCGCGCCGAGCGCCGCCGATCGCCGAAGGGCCGCCCATCGGGCGGCCTTTTCGTTTGAGCGGGTCCCGGAAGACCTAACCGACGGGCGCGCCGAGGACGACCTCGCCCTCGACGGCGGCAAGGGTGGCGACGCAGTTGCGTCCACGCCGCTTCGCCTCGTACAGGGCCTCGTCGGCCCGCACCAGGCTGGCGGCGACATCGTCGCCGATGGTGTCCGCCTCGGCGACGCCGACGCTCGCGGTGATGGCGAGGGTCTCGCCCTTGGCAAGGGTCACCGGCGCCTCGATCAAGCCGGCATGCAGGCGTTCCGCCGCCGCCACCGCCTCGTCGAGGGCGCTGCCCGGCATGAGGATCACGAACTCGTCGCCGCCGATCCGCGCGACCGTGTCGAAAGTCCGCACGTTGGCGTTCAGGCGGCGCGCCGTTTCGCGCAGCACATCGTCGCCGGCGCCGTGCCCATGCCCGTCATTGATGGACTTGAACTTGTCGATATCGAGCATGATCAGCGACAAGGGCCGGCCCGCGGCGCGCGACCGGTCGAGCAGGGTCTGCAGATGGGTCTCGAAATAGCGCCGGTTGTAGAGCCCCGTCAGCCCGTCGGTCAGCGCCATCTCGATACTGCGCTCGTAGCTCGCCCGCAGCCGATCCTGATAGCGCTTGCCATGGACCAGGGTGCGGGCCCGAGCCAACAGCTCGTGGCGGTCGACCGGGGTGAAGATGCTGTCGTTGACGCCGAGCTCCAGCCCCTTGGTGAGGCGGTCGATATCGCCCTCGTCGACGATGGTGAGGATCGCCATATGCCGCGTGGATTCGGTGGTGCGCAACTGCGAACACAGGCGCAACCCGTCCTGGCCGTCCAGCAGCAGCGTCACCACGACCAGATCGAAATCACGTCCCTCGAGCAGCTTCAGCGCCTCGTCGCAGCGGGCGCAAACGACGACGCGATGATCGTCCTCGCCCAGCGCGGCCTCGATGTTGGCGGCCAGCGGCGCATTGTCCTCGACCAGCAGAATATCGGCGCCGCGCCCGTCGGTTCCCAACGCGTCTCCCGGCGCCGCGATGGCGTCCAGGCTTTCGCGGCTGGTCTCGCGCAGGCGCCATTCGTCCATCGCCCGCTTGAGGCGGACCAGGGATTCGATCCGCGCGAACAGCACGACGTCGTTGACGGGCTTGGTCAGGAAATCGTCGGCCCCCGCCTCCAGGCCGCGCAGCCGGTCCGAGCGGTCGCTCAGGCTGGTCACCATGATCACCCGGATATGGCTGGTATCGGGCGATTCCTTGATCCGCCGGCAGACCTCGAACCCGTCCATGCCCGGCATCATGACGTCGAGCAGAATGATGTCCGGATCGCGGTCGCGGGCCAGCTCCAGGGCCCGGGGTCCGTTCTCGGCGGTGATGACGTCGTAATATTCCCGCGTCAGACGGACTTCCAGCAGCTTGACGTTATGGGGAACGTCGTCGACGACAAGGACGCGAGCCGACATCGGCGGGCTACCCGATGAACTGCTGGACCGTTTCCAAGAACTCGGTGACGGAGATGGGTTTCGCGATATAGGCCTCGCAGCCGCCTTCCCTGATCTTTTCCTCGTCGCCCTTCATGGCGAAGGCCGTGACCGCGATAACCGGAATGGACCGCAAGGATTCATCGTCCTTGATCCAGCGCGTAACCTCCAGGCCGGAGACTTCGGGAAGCTGAATGTCCATGAGGATCAGGTCGGGATGATGCTGGCGGGCCAGCTTCAGCGCCTCCTCTCCTTCGCGGCTCTGCAGCGTCCCGTAGCCATGCGCCTCGAGAAGATCATTGAAGAGCTTCATGTTGAGGTCGTTGTCTTCGACGATAAGCACGGTCTTTGCCATCGACCTTCCTCTTCTCTCTGTCGCGCCGCGTTCGAACGCGCCCAGGCGGGCTCACCCATATCGGAAATTCCCCGGATTTCCAAGGACGTCGACCGAAAAGGCGGGGGCGACCGCTGGCGTCCCGGCAGCCTAGGCGGCGAAGGTTAACAATTGGTAAGGTTCGCTGCCGCCCCTTCCCGCGCGCCTCAGCGCCCCGACGGCGCGGTGGGGCTCGGGCAGTCCGGGCGGGCCAGCGGCACCACCCGTTGCAACCCGCCGGCCAGCGCGTAATCGCCGTAATCGATGACCAGGCTCTGGGCGACGCCCGTGTCCCACAAGCGAAACGCGGTGCGGTAGACGGGCAGCTCGACCGCGCCCGACAAGGGATAGAGGGCGGCGGACACCCGCCAGGACGCGCCCTCGCGCAAGGGGCCGGCGGCGCCCTCCTCGGGCGCCGGCAGCCGGCGACCGACGAAGACGCTGGCCAGCAGCGCCCCGTCCGCCGACGACCCGTCGAACAGCGGCGCCGAATGGAGCGTTTCGCCGGCCGCGGCGCGGGCCAGCAGTTCGGCCATATGGGCGACGGGCAGCAACGTTCCCGTCGGCAGCGGAACACGGCGCGCCGCCGGCCGGGAAAAACGGGCAACGCCGGCGCCGCCGGCCGCCTCGAACCGGGCGCCGCCCTTCACTTCCTCGACGGTTTCGTCATCGGCCCGGATTCGCGTATGGAAGGCGAAGTCGCGCCCATCCTTGCCTTCCCAGGCCGTATAGGCGATGTCGCTGGCATGGCCGCCGCCGCGATCCGTGCGGGTCACGAACAAAAGCCGCTGGGTCAGGACCCAGGACTCGCAGCTTTCCTCCAACTCGAAGCTCATCACCCCGGAAACGGACTCGATCCCGGTGCCGGGCGCCGCCCGCGCCAGCGACAGATCGTAGAAGGCGCGATGCGGCGCGACGCCGACATCGGCGGCCGGCGCCGTCGTCGGCGGCAACAGGCACAGAAGGCCGGCCGCGATCGCCGCGCGCCAACCCGGCCGCGCGCCGGCCGCCCCGGTCACGCACGCCCCGGTCATGAATGCCCCGGTCACGGACGTAACGGCAGGACGACTTCGATCTCGCCCTTGTCCGCCTCGCGTTCGACGAATCCCAGGCCGGCCGCCAGCCCGCGCATCTTGACATTGTCGGCGAGGATCCGCCCGACGATCTCGCTCAATCCGCGTTCCCGCGCGTAGCGAACCGTCTTCTCGAGGAGCAGGCGGCCCAGCCCCCGCCCCTGGGCCGCGCGGCCGACGATCACGGCGAACTCGCCCCGCACGCCGTCGGGGTCGGCGATCAGCCGGGCGACGCCCAACGTCCGGGCGCCGCCCGCCGGCGCCGCGTCGGGAAGGGCGATAAAGGCCATTTCGCGATCGTAGTCGATCTGGGTGAAGCGGGCCATCTGGGAATGGTCCATCTGGCGGCGGAAGCTGAAGAACCGGAACCGCACATCCTCCGGCGGCAGGCTCTCGAAGAAGGCGCGGTGGCCGGGCTCGTCCTCGGGCCGGATGGGGCGGAGAAGGACCTGGCCGCCGTCGCCCAGCACCGCGCGTTCTTCCAGCTCGCGCGGATAGGGCGAGATCACCAGCCGGTCCGCGCCGGCGCGCCCGCGCTGGGTCGCGTCGAGACGCACCCGCGCGTCCAAGGCGAGCACCCCGTGGGAATCGGCGAACAGCGGGTTGATGTCGAGCTCGGCGATCTCGGCATGGTCGGTCGCGAGCTGGGCGACACGAACCAGGGTCAGGCAGATCGCCGTCATGTCGGCGGGCGGCCGGTCCCGATAGCCGGCTAGGAGCCGGGCGACGCGGGTCCGGTCGATCATGCCCCGGGCCAGAACCATGTTGAGCGGCGGCAACGCCACCGCCTTGTCGGCGACGACCTCGACCGCCGTGCCGCCCTGCCCGAACAGAACCACCGGCCCGAACAGGGGATCGGTGGACAGGCCGACGATCAGCTCCTGGGCGCCCGTCCGGCGGGCCATCGGCTGGACCGTAAAGCCCGCCAGGCGGGCGTCCGGTCGCAGCCGCGCCAGCCGGTCGGCCATGGCCTCGGCCGCCGCCGCCACCGCCGCGCCGTCCTCCAGATCGAGCGCCACGCCGCCGACGTCGCTCTTGTGGGAGACCTCCGGGGACAGAACCTTCACCGCGACGGGAAAGCCGATTTCGGCCGCCAGGTCCGCCGCCGCCGTCGGATCGGCGGCGATCCGCGTCTCGACCACCGGCACCCCGTAGGCGGCGAGCAGGTCCTTGGCCTCCGGCTCGGTCAGGATCTCCCGCCCCTCGTCCAGGACCGCCTCGACGATCGCCCGCACCGCCGCGCGGTCGACCGCGACCTCCTCGGGAATGGAGGGCGGCGTCTGCGCCAACCATTCCTGGTTCCGGCGATAGGCCGCCATCTGCAGGAAGGCGGTGACGGCCTCGTCCGGACTGTCGAAGGTGGCGATCCCCGCCGCCTCGAAGATCCGGCGCGCCTCGGCCACCGCGTCGGCGCCCATCCAGGAGGTCAGCACCGGCTTGCCCGCGGCGCGGATCGGTTCGATCAGCCCCTGCGCGATCTCGCTCGCGTCGGCGACCGCGACCGGGACATGCAGGACGAGAACCGCGTCGACGCCGGGATCGCGGGCGAGGATGGCGAAGGCATCCAGATAGCGCCGCGGCGGGGCGTCGCCGACGATATCCACCGGGTTGCCCCGCGACCAGTTGGCCGGCAGGCAGGCATCCAGCGCCGCGACGGTGGCGGGCGCCAGCTCGGCCAACCGGCCGCCCCCGGCGATCAGACTGTCCGTCACCATCACCCCCGGGCCGCCGCCATTGGTCAGGATCGCCAGCCGCTCGCCGCCCGGGGTGGGCAGGCGGGCCAGGGTCTCGACCGACGCGAACAGCGAATCGATGTCGTCGACCCGCAGCATGCCGGCGCGGCGGATGGCGGCCGCGTAGACGTCGTCGGCGCCGGCCAGCGCCCCGGTATGGGACGCCGCCGCCCGCGCGCCCTCGTTTTCGCGACCGGCCTTGATCACCACGACCGGCTTGTTCCGCGCCGCGGCGCGCGCCGCCGACATGAATTTGCGGGGCTGGGTGATCGCCTCGACATACAGAAGGATCGAGCGGGTGCCGGGGTCCGACGCCAGATAGTCCAGCAGATCGCCGAAATCCACGTCCGCGGCGTCGCCCAGGGAGGCGAAGGCCGAGAAGCCGATCCCCCGCGACCGCGCCCAGTCCAGCACCGCCGTGCACATGCCGCCCGATTGGGACAGGAAGGCGATCGAGCCTTTCAAGGCGTCGGTATGGGCGAAGCTGGCGTTGAGCCCGACGGTGGGGACCAGCAGCCCGACGCAGTTCGGCCCCAGGATGCGAAAATTATGGGGGCGCGCCGCGGCGAGCATGGCGTCGCGAAGGGTTTCGCCGGTCTCGGTCCGTATCCGGCCGAGGCCGGCGGTGATGACCACGGCGGCCCGGGTCCCGCGCGCCGCGAGGTCCGCCACCAGCCCCGGCACGGCCGGCGGCGGCGTGCAGATCACCGCCAGGTCCGGCGCCTGCGGCAACGCCGCGACCGACTCGTAGGCCAGCACGCCGGCGACCGCGTCGGCCCGGGGATTGACCGGCATGATCGGCCCCGCGAAGCCCCCCGCGACCAGATTCCGCATGATGACCGCGCCGACGCTGCCCGGCCGGTTCGAGGCGCCGATGACGGCGACCGAGGCGGGCCGAAACAGACTGTCCAGATGACGCACGCTCATCGCCCGGCTCTTTGTTCGTTCCCAATAGGGGGCGCGGATATGGCGCCCGCCGGCCCCGACCGGCCTAGCCCTAGAGGCCGGCGGGCGCCGGCGCAACCGGCAATTTCGTGACGGCCGGGCCCGGCCGACGGCCGAGCGGCGGCACCGTCACGATGACGTGATGATCTGTGAATGGGCAGGCCGAATGCCGACCGGCATATTGGAATTGGGCGCGACGTCAACGAGGTAGGAGATCCCATGAATCCGACACCCCCGTTCAAGACCAGACTTCTGTCCGGCACCGTCCTCCCCCTCTTCCTGGGCGCCGGCGCGGCAATCGGCGGGATCGCAGTGATCGCGGCGGCGATTCCGCCGGCCATCGCCGCCAGCCCCTGCGGCGCGCGAAATCCGTGCAACCCCTGCGCGGCGAAGAATCCCTGCGCGGCGAAGAACCCCTGCGCCGCGAAGAACCCGTGTGGCGCCAATCCCTGCGCGGCCCGAAACCCTTGTGCGGCAAACCCGTGTGCCGCCAATCCCTGCAATCCCTGCGCGGCGGGAAGCGCGGCCAGCAGCAATTGCATCGTGCCGCGTCTCGCGGCGGCCAATCCTTGCGCCGCGAAAAACCCCTGCGCGGCCAAGAACCCCTGCGCCGCGAATCCTTGCGCGGCCAAGAACCCCTGCGCCGCGAATCCTTGCGCGGCCAAGAACCCCTGCGCGGCGGCCAATCCCTGCGCGACGAAGAACCCCTGCGCCGCCGCGACCCCCTGCAACCCCTGCGGGGGGAGCAATCCCTGCGCCGCCGGCGGCGGGGCGGAGCTCACCGCCGGCGAGGCGGTCGCCGCCTATGACTGCCTGATCGAGGATATGCGGGCGGCCTATGGCAAGTCGGGCAGCAAGGTCGCGACCGACTACACGAACTGGCGCCGTTACAACGATCAGCCCTACCCCTCGGGGACCCATGGCGGGCGCTACGTCAACAACTACGCCAACGCGACGGCCAAGGCGTATGGGGCGTTCGAGCAATCCGGCGAGATGCCGGCCGGCTCGGTCCTGGCCAAGGACAGCTTCTCGGTCTCGGCCCAGGGCCATGTCGGGGTCGGCCCGCTGTTCCTGATGGAGAAGATGCCGGCGGGCTTCAACGCCGACAGCGGCGATTGGCGCTATTCGATGATCATGCCCAACGGCGCCGTGTTCGGCGAAACCAAGGGCAAGAACGCCGCCGGAGTCGGGTTCTGCGCCGAATGCCATATGAGCGTCGCCGAGGATCAGGATTCGATGTTCTTCCTGCCGGACGAATATCGGATCGGAAGCCGCTAGGAGAGCTCTCCCTGCCTGAACCAGGCGCCGGCCCCGGCGATCCGTCGTCGGGGCCGTTTTTTTGGAGGACATGACATGCGCCCGCGCGCTTCCCGCCTTTCGCTCGCCCTCCTGGTCGCCGGCCTCCTTTTCGCGGCGGCCCCGGCCGGCGCCGCGGTGCCCGCCGTCCGGGCCCTGCCGACCGAGATGGGCTTCGATGCCCTCGCGAAACGCTTGAGCGAGGCCGTCGCCGCCAACGGCATGGGCGTCGTCGCCCGCGCCAGCGCCAGCGCCGGCGCGGCGGCGCGGGGGATTAAGATTCCCGGCAACATGGTGGTCATGGTCTTCCGCAACGATTTCGCCCTGCGCATGCTGGCCGCGAGCGTGCCGGCGGGAATCGAGGCGCCGTTGCGCTTCTACGTCACCGAGAACGCCGATGGCGGCGCGACCCTCAGCTATCCCCTGCCAAGCCGCGTGTTCGCGCCCTATGGCAACAAGCTACTGGACGAGATGGCGGCGGAGCTGGATACGATCTTCGCCCGGATCGCCGACGACGCGGTGGCCGCGCGCTGAACGGCCGGCGCGAACAGGCCGACCGGCGATGACCGGATCGCCCTCCTCGTCCGAACCGGGCGCGACCTCGGTCGTTCTCGACTCCGTTCTTACCTGCCCCCATTGCGGCGCGCGGGAGAAGCTGGAGATGCCGACCGACGCCTGCCTCTACGTCCACGAATGCACCGGCTGCGGCGCGCCGCTGAAGCCGAAGGCGGGGGATTGCTGCGTGTTCTGTTCCTACGGCACGGTTCCCTGCCCGCCGGTCCAGTTGGACCGCGGCCCATGCGCGGCGCCCGACGGCGCCGGCTAGGAAGGGATAGACGTCTTTAGCGAACCGGCGCCTGGGCGATCTGGACGTCGGCGGCCGGGGCGGGCCGCCGGGGCGCCGATGCGGCGCAAGGCCGCGGCCCCGCGTCGCCGGCGCACAGGGTCACGGGCCAACTCCCGTCGACGCCGAGCGCCGCCGCTTGCCGGCGCGTTTCCGACATCTTCGCCGTCGCCAGGGGTCCGACGACGACCCGATGCCACTGCCGGCCGTCGATTTCGGCCGGCGCGAGGCGCGGCGCCAGCGCCGCATACAGATCGAGGGCGCGGGCCGCATGGGCCGGATCGCGGAAACTGCCCAGGACCAGATACCGCCCCTCGTCGGGCTTAGCCGCCAAGGGCCGCGCCGCCGCGCCGCCGCTGGCATCGACCAGGGGCTCGGGGCCGGCGTCGAAGACCGGCGCCGCCGCGCCCTCGACGGGACCGGCGGCCGGAGCGATCCGGCGCAGGGCGTCGACCGTCTCCGGCGCGATTTCGTCGGCCATCGTCGGCGCCGAGACCTCGGCCACCGACGCGGGTGCCGCCGGCGGACGGACGCCGGCGAAGGCGGTGCCGTCGGAGAAGGCCGAGCCCGTTCCAGGCGCCGGGTCGACGGCCACCTCGATGACGTCGCCCTTCTCGAGGGCGGTGGCCGTCGGCAGGCTCTTGTCGTCGACGCAGATGCGGCGGTCCCGAACCACCCGAAACAGCGCGCAATCCTCGTTCATCGCCACCGAGATGGCGTGATCGGTTAGGCTCTTGTCGCTCGCCAGATAGCTGATACCGTCGAAAAGGTAGGACGCGACCTGCAAGGTCGGCGGCAGGCCGCATCCGGCCAGCAGGAGCGTTGCCCCCAACACCCATACCCGTTTCATCGTGACCCCCGCGCGCGGCGCACCCCCAGTGCGATTAACTTTAATATTGAATCAGCGTGATTCCAAAGAAAAGAGAAATTTTTTAGAGTCGTTAAAGAAATGCCAACAAGCGATTCCCCCGATTCACCGAAAAGCGAATCTCGTCAAGGCCTTGCGCCACCCGCCGGGACTTCCGAAATTATAAAAATTGGGCGAAACGAGCGAGATCGGGCCGATGGGGGACGCGGCCCGGCCGTCGTCACGGACAAGCGAGGTCGCGATGCGCGTTGCCGCCAAGAAGCCGGGGCGCTATCCCTGGTTCGTCCGCCTCTTTTTCTGGAACCAGCGGCGCAAATACGGCCGCGTCCTGGAGCCGGCGCTCCTCTGGGGCCGCTCGCCCTGGGTCTTCGCGGCGATGGCGCTGCTGTACGGGGCGCTGGACCGCAAGGGCTCGCCCCTGTCGCCGGGCCTGCGGGCGCTGATCACGGTCCGCGTGTCGCAGATCAACCATTGCGCCTTCTGCGTCGACATCAACGCGGCGACGCTCCTGAAGCGCGGCATCGCCGAGGACAAGCTGGCGGCGCTGGCCGAGTGGCGAACCAGCCCCCATTTCGACGCGGCCGAGCGGGCGGCGCTGGACTACGCCGAAGCGGTCACCCGCTCGGACCTGGCGGTCGAGGATGCGGCCTTCGACGGCCTGCGCCGCCATTTCGACGAGGACGCCCTGGTCGAGCTGACCGGGCTGATCGCCTTCCAGAACCTGTCGAGCAAGTTCAACGCGGCGCTGGACGTGCCGGCGCAGGGCTTCTGCGCGGTCCCGCCTCCCGCCGCGCGCTAAAGCTATTTCTTCTTGGCCTTGGGCAGGTTCAGGGCGATGTGCAGTTCCCTCAGCCGCGCCGGATCGACGGCGGCCGGCGCCCCCATCAGCAGGTCCTGGGCCTGCTGGTTCATCGGGAAGGGAATGATCTCGCGGATATTGGGCTCGTCGGCGATCAGCATGACCATGCGGTCGACCCCCGGCGCCGAGCCGCCATGGGGCGGGGCGCCGAAGCGCAGCGCCCGCAGCATGCCGCCGAAGCGGGCCTCGACCTCGTCGGCGCCGTAGCCGGCGATGGCGAAAGCCTTGATCATGACGTCCGGCAGATGGTTCCGGATGGCGCCGCTGGACAGCTCCACCCCGTTGCAGACGATGTCGTACTGCCAGGCCTTGATCTCCAGCGGGTCCATCGTTTCCAGGGCCTCCAGCCCGCCCTGGGGCATGGAGAAGGGGTTGTGGCTGAACTCGATCCCGCCGGTTTCCTCGTCGCGCTCATACATCGGGTAGTCGACGATCCAGCAGAAGCGGAAGGCGCCGGTCTCGCAGACCTCCAGCGCCGCGCCCAGCCGGTCGCGGGCGAGCCCCGCGATATGGGCCGCCGCCGGCGCCTGGTCGCAGGCGAAGAACACGGCGTCGCCGTCCCCCAGGCCGGTGGCCGCGCGGATCGCGGCGACGCGGTCCTCGGCCAGGTTGCGCGCGATCGGCCCCTTGCCGCCGCCCGCCTCGAAGACGATGTAGCCGAGGCCGCCGGCGCCCTGCTCGCGGGCCCAGTCGTTCAGCTTGTCGAAGAAGCTGCGCGGCTGCCCCCCCGCCCCCGGCGCCGGGATCGCGCGCACGACGGCGCCCTTCTCGATGTTGCGCGCGAACAGGCCGAAGTCGGAGCCGCGAAACGCCTCGGTGACGTCGCGGATTTCCAGCGGGTTGCGCAGGTCGGGCTTGTCGCTGCCATATTTGAGCATCGCCTCGGCGTAAGGGATGCGCGGAAAGGGCGTCGGCGTCACGGCCCAGGAGGTCTCGCGCTCCCACCCGGCGAATTCCTCGAAGGTGTCGTGCAGGACCGGCTCCAGCGCCGCGAACACGTCCTCCTGGGTGACGAAGGCCATCTCGAGGTCGAGCTGATAGAACTCGCCGGGCGAGCGGTCGGCGCGGGCGTCCTCGTCGCGGAAACAGGGCGCGATCTGGAAATAGCGGTCGAAGCCGCCCATCATGAGCAGCTGCTTGAACTGCTGCGGCGCCTGGGGCAAGGCGTAGAAGCTGCCCGGATGCAGGCGGCTGGGCACCAGGAAGTCGCGCGCGCCCTCGGGCGAGGATGCGGTCAGGATCGGCGTCTGGAACTCGTGGAAGCCGGCGTCCGTCATCCGCCGGCGCAGGCCGGCGATCACCCGCGCGCGCAGCAGGATATTGCGCTGCATCTTCTCGCGGCGCAGGTCCAAGAAGCGATAGCGCAGCCGGGTCTCTTCGGGATAGTCGACATCGCTGTTGACCTGCAGCGGCAGCGGATCGGCCGCGGCGGTCACCGTCAGCTCGGCGACCTGGACCTCGACCGCGCCGGTCGGCAGGGCCGGGTTGACCGTGTCCTCGGTGCGCGCCACCACCGGGCCGGTCACCGTGATCACGCTCTCCAGGCGCACCGCCTCGGCGGTCTCGAAATGGGGCCCGGTCACGTCGAGGACGCATTGGGTCACCCCGGCATGGTCGCGCAGATCGATGAACAGCAGGTTGCCATGGTCGCGCTTGCGGTCGACCCAGCCGGAGAGGCGGACCTCGCGCCCGACATCCTCCAGGCGCAGCGTGCCGCAATCGTGAGTTCTGTAGGGATGCATCGACGGTTCCCGGAATCGAGGTTGGCACCCGCGGCCATCGCCGGCGGGCGGCGCCAAAACGCATGGAACCGGCCCGCTTGTCAAGCCGGGCCCGGCCGGGAAACCGGCCATGGCCGGGTCGGCGCGCTTTTGCCGGGGCGGCTTTGCGTGTATAGCTGCCCGCCATGCGCCTGATCACCGAGACCGACACCCTGGCCCGCGCCTGTCGCAGCCTTTCCCAGGCCGACTACATCACCGTCGACACCGAATTCATGCGCGAGCGCACCTATTGGCCGCGCCTGTGCCTGGTCCAGATCGGCGGTCCCGACGAGACGGCGATGATCGACGCCCTGGCGCCGAATCTGGACCTGGCGCCGCTGTTCGCGCTCATGGCCGATACCGGCGTCCTCAAGGTCTTCCACGCCGCCCGCCAGGATATCGAGATCTTCCATCATCTGAGCGGCCAGGTGCCGGCGCCGCTGTTCGATACCCAGGTCGCGGCGATGGTCTGCGGGTTCGGCGATTCGGTCGGCTACGACACGCTGGTCGCCAAGCTGGCCAAGACGCGGATCGACAAATCCTCGCGCTTCACCGATTGGGCGCGCCGGCCCCTGACCGACAAGCAGCTCCAATACGCGCTGTCCGACGTCACCCATCTGCGGGTCGCCTACGAGAAGATCGCCCGGCGGCTGGAGCGGACCGGGCGCGCCGGCTGGCTGGACGAGGAAATGGCGGTCCTGACCGACCCGGCCACCTACGCCGCCGACCCCGACGAGGCCTGGCGGCGGATCAAGACGCGCGGGCGCGATCCGCGTTTCTTCGCCCTGCTGCGCGAAGTCGCCGCCTGGCGCGAGCGCGAGGCCCAGCGCCGCGACGTCCCGCGCAACCGGGTCCTCCGCGACGAGGCGCTGACCGAGATCGCCGCCCACGCCCCGCAAACGGTGGCCGAATTGGCGCGCGTCCGCGGCCTGGGCAAGGACCTGGCCGAGGGTCGCGGCGGCCGGGCGCTGCTGGAGGCGGTCGCCGCCGGCCTGGCGGTTCCGGACGGCGACTGCCCGCGCCCGCCCAAGCGCCGCGACCCCGCCCCCGGCACCGGACCGCTGATCGAGCTGTTGAAGGTGCTCCTGAAGATGAAGGCCGAGGTCCATGACGTGGCGCCGAAGCTGATCGCCGGCGCCGCCGATCTGGAAGCCATCGCCGGCGACGACCGCGCCCCGGTGCGGGCGCTTTCCGGCTGGCGGCGAGAGATCTTCGGCGCCGACGCCCTGGCGCTGAAGCATGGCGAACTGGCCCTGACCGCGCGCGACAACGGGATCGACCTGGTGCGCGTCGCCGACCTCGTCCGCGCCGAGGCGGGCTGACCCGCCCTATCGGCCGCCGACGACTAGCCCGCGAGCGGGCGCAGGAGCCAGCGGCGCATGGCGGCTGTCACGGCGTCGGGCTTCTCCAGCGGGCTGAGATGGCCGCACTCATCCAGCACCACCAGCTCGGCATCGGGGATCGCCGCCGCCATCGCTTCATGGGCGGCAACCGGCGTCAGCCGGTCCTGGCGCCCGCAGAGGACGAGCGTCGGACAGGCGACCTTCCCTAGAACGTCGAACCCGTCGACGCGGTGCAGCAAGGCGGTCTGCTGGCGCAGATAGGCCGCGCGCCCGCACCGTTCGGCCATGGCCATGACCGTCGCCGCGAGGTCCGCGTCCTCCACCCGGTCGGGATGCACAAGCATCGGCAGGAACCGCCGGGTCACCCCCTTGAACTCGCCCTTTTCCGCCAGCTCCATCAGGCCGCGCCGATAGGCGGCATGGGCCTCGCTATCGGCGTCGGCGGAACTGTCCAGCAGCGCCAGGCGGGTGATCCGCTCGGGCGCGCGGCGCAGCATCTCCTGGGCGACATAGCCGCCCATCGACAGACCGGCCAGGGCGAAGCGGGCCGGCGCGGCGGCCAGCACGTCATCCGCCAGCCCCGCCATGCTGTCGCGGCCCGCGACATCGGCGATCCGGATACGGGCAAGGTCGCCGAGACCCGCGACCTGCGCCCGCCACAGATCCGAATCGCAGGCGAGGCCGGGCAAGAGCACCAAATCTTGTTTGTCGTTCGCGTCGGTCATGGACTTTTTCTTGACCTTCCCAGGAAAAGACACCTTGTTCCATTGACAGGGCCGATTGACATTCTATGATCCGGCCCCAGGTTAGGAACGGTTTTATACCGAACGACCGATTTTCTTCACCATTTGAGCATTCCTGCATGGCGTTTTCCGACCTCGGCCTGAGTGCCGAGACTTTGCGTGCCGTCGCCGATGCCGGCTACGAGAAGCCGACACCGATCCAGGCACAGGCCATCCCCTACGTCCTGATGAACCGCGACGTGCTGGGCTGTGCCCAGACGGGGACCGGCAAGACCGCGTCCTTCACCCTGCCGATGATCGACATCCTGGCCGCCGGCCGGGCCCGGGCGCGCATGCCGCGCTCGCTGATCCTGACGCCGACCCGCGAGCTGGCGGCGCAGATCTCCGAGAATTTCGAGGTCTACGGCAAGTATCACAAGCTGACGATGGCGCTGCTGATCGGCGGCGTGTCCTTCGCCGACCAGGAAAAGAAGCTGGACCGGGGCGTCGACGTGCTGATCGCGACGCCGGGCCGGCTGATCGACCATATCGAGCGCGGCCGCATCCTGCTCACCGACGTCAAGGTCCTGGTGATCGACGAGGCCGACCGGATGCTCGACATGGGCTTCATCCCCGATGTCGAGCGCATCGTCGGCCTGCTGCCGCGCTTCCGCCAGACCCTGTTCTTCTCGGCCACCATGCCGCCGGAGATCCGCCGCCTGGCCGACGCCTTCCTCAGCAATCCCAAGGAGATCACCGTCGCGGCGCCGTCCTCGGCCGCCGACACGGTCACCCAGGGCCTGGCGGTCGTCGCCGGTGACCCCAAGAGCAAGCGCGCGGCGCTGCGCGCCCTGATCCGCAGCGAAAAGGTGACCAACGCCCTGATCTTCTGCAACCGCAAGCGCGACGTGGATGTCCTCGCCCGCTCGCTGCGCAAGCACGGCTTCAGCGCCAAGGCGCTGCATGGCGATATGAGCCAGCCGGCGCGCACCGAGACCCTGGCCGACTTCAAGGACGGCAAGATCGTCCTGCTCGTCGCCACCGACGTCGCCGGACGCGGGATCGACATCGACGAGCTGTCCCACGTCTTCAACTTCGACGTCCCCACCTACGCCGAGAATTACGTCCACCGCATCGGCCGCACCGGCCGCGCCGGCAAGTCGGGGCGCGCCTTCACCCTGGCGACCTCCGAGGACGGCAAGTATCTACAGGCCATCACCAGCCTGATCGGCAAGGACATCCCGCGCATCGAGATCCCCGGCGTCGACGGCGCCGAGATCGCGCCGGTCGAGGAGTCCCGCGGCCGCGGCCGCCGGCGCGGCGGCAGGAAGGCGGCGCCGGCCGGCGAGTCCAAGAAAGACACCGCCGGGAAAGAGCCCGCCGGGAAGGCCGACAAAGCCGGCAAGACTGACAAGACCGACGAAAAAGAACCCCGTAAGCAGACGGAATCGACCGGCGGCCGCAAAGCGGCGAAGAAGAAAGCCGACGACGCGCCGGCCGACAAGAAGCCCGCGCGGGGAGACAAGACCGCCGACCGGCCGGTCGGCCTGGGCGATCACGTGCCCGCCTTCCTGCTGCGTCCGGTCCGGGTCGACGGGCGGGACTGACCCGCCCGCGCCGCCGCCGGGGCGCCCGCTCAGGCGGGGATCGGCGTAAAGCTCTCCAGGGTCGTCCGATACAACAAGCGATGGTTGGCCGGGTCGGCCAGGTCGTAATCGATCGGCGCCATATGCAGGGTGCAGCGATTGTCCCAGAACAGGATATCGCCGACCCGCCAGCGATGGCGGTAGGTGAAGGCCGGCTGGGTCGCGTGCCGGCATAGGAAGTCCAGCAGCGGCCGGCTCTCCTCCTCGCTCATGCCCTCGAAATGCGTGGTCAGGCCCGCGCTGACGAACAGAAGCTCGCGGCCGGTCTCGGGATGCCGGCAGACCACCGGATGGGCCGAGGCCGGGCGGGCGTCCTGGGGAAGCTGCTCGCGCATCGTCGTCAGCGCCCGGTAGCGTGCATGGTCGTGGACCGCGCGCAGGCCGCGCAGCATGTTCTTCATGGTATCCGACAGGGTCTCGAAGGCGAGATACAGGTTGCAAAACATCGTATCGCCGCCGGCCGGCGGGGTCGATTTGCAATGCAGCAGCGAACCGGTCGTCGGCTGCGGCATGAAGCCCTGGTCGGTATGCCAGTTCTCGGTCGTGTGAGGCAGTTCGGACATGCTGCCGTCGGCCCGCCGGTTCGACACCACGAAAATCTCCGGATGGTCGGGATGCGCATAGCGGTTCAAGCCCGGCGGACACCAGAGCGCGCCGAAATTGGCGGTGAAGGCGATATGCTGCTCCGGGGTGATGTCCTGGTCGCGGAACAGCAGGATGCAATTGTCGAGCAGCGCCTGGCGGATCCGGGCGACCGTCTCCGCGTCCTGGGGCCGACGCAGATCGACACCGGCGATCTCGGCGCCCAGGGCATGGGACAGCGATGTGACGGTAAGGCTCACGGCGGTTTCCTCCTTTACGGCCGAGCGCCGCGCGGCGGCGGTCCCGGACCGGCCTTATGTGACGGCCGGCTTTCTCCGGGCCGGCCTTGCCGCCCAGTATTCCAGCGCCGGCGCCTCCTGTCGAGACGGCCCGCGCCCGCCCTCAGCCGCCGTCCTTCCGGGCGAGATAGAGCGGCACCGCCGCGCCCTCCGGCATCTGGATGCGCTTGCGGTCGGGCTCGATCTCGGCCAGCGGGTCCACCGCCTCCATGCTCGCCAGCGACCGCCGGGTCAGTTCCTGATACGCGCGGGTGCCGGTGCCCTTCCAGGCGACTTCCTCGTCGGTGATCCGGCGCAGGACCTTCGCCGGGGTGCCGGCGACCAGGCTGCGCGGCGGGATGTCGGCGCCCGCCTTGACGAAGCTGTTGGCGGCGACCAGGCATTCGGCGCCGATCCGCGCCCCGTCCATGATCACCGAATTCATGCCGATCAGCGCGTTGGCCCCGATCACGCAGCCATGCAGGATGGCGCCATGGCCGATATGGCCGTCCGGTCCGATCACCGTGTCGGCATGGGGGAAGCCATGGACGACGCAGCAATCCTGGAGGTTGCTGCCGGCCTCCATCACCAGCCGTCCGAAATCGCCGCGCAGGCTGGCGCAAGGGCCGACATAGCAGCCCGCGCCGACGATC
>Ga0070729_10002063_pt1 | contig 27324 bp, 29 predicted proteins | sample tdDd472_FD_66725 | JGI IMG/M metagenome (GOLD analysis project Ga0070729, IMG submission 66725) | Marine sediment microbial communities from the Atlantic coast under amendment with organic carbon and nitrate - tdDd47.2 | ecosystem: Environmental > Aquatic > Marine > Coastal > Sediment | place... | reverse complement strand
GCCGGGCCAGGATCGCCATTCAGGCCGTCACCGGCATCTGGCTGATGGTCGCCCTCGGTTTCCACATGGCAGAGGTCGGCATCATCGGCCTATCCATCATCGTCATCCTGACCGCGTTCAACGGGTTCACCGAAGAACACCAGCTCGGCAAGGCGTTCGAGGAAGCCCTTCCCTTTACCGCACTGCTCGTTGTCTTCTTCGCCGTTGTGGCCGTCATCCATACCCAGCATCTTTTCACGCCGGTCATCGAGTACGTCCTGCGCCTCGAAGGCCAGACGCAGCTTGCGGCCTATTATACAGCCAACGGCATTCTCTCCATGATATCGGATAACGTCTTCGTGGCTACGGTCTATGTATCGGAAACCAAGTTGTCCGTGACCCATGCCCTGGCTGCGATACCGGACATCGGCATGACCGGTGAGCAACTCATGGCCGCCCTGACCGACCCTGACGTTAGTCGGGCCACGGTCCTCGCCGACCTGCCTCAGGCCGCCGCAGACAAGGCCGGTGCCATCATGACCCAGTTCGACAAGCTGGCGGTTGCCATCAACACAGGCACCAACATCCCCAGCGTCGCCACCCCCAATGGGCAGGCCGCCTTCCTCTTCCTCCTGACCTCGGCCCTTGCGCCGGTCCTGCGACTCTCTTATGGGCGCATGGTCCTGCTCGCCATTCCCTACACCATCACCATGTCGATCACAGGACTGGTGGCAACCTGGTACATGAACGACATCGTGAGGTTCTTCGGCGGATAAGCCTTCAGTCGTTGTATGAAAATTAAGAAAAGCCGTGCTCGTCACGGCTTTTCTCATTTCCCCTCTATCTCAATCTATACTTGTCTCCACAAACGCAAAAGCCTACCTTTCCCTGCATGAACCTCCTGACCCCCGGCATGCGCTTCATGCTTCTCGGAACATTCCTCTTTTCCATCGGCTCCCTGCTCATCAAGATGGCAGGCGAACACATTCCGACCATGGAAATTCTCTTTGTGCGCGGCATCGTCGGCATCTTTTTTTGCTGGTTCATTGTTCGTCGGGCAGGGGTGGGAATGCTCGGCACTCGCAGGCTCATGCTTGCCATGCGTGGGCTGATCGGCTTCACGGCTCTTTTCGCGGAATTCTATGCCATAGTTCATCTGCCGCTGGCAGACGCCATTGCGATATTGTTCTCGCACCCGGTGGTGGTGGCGATTCTCGCCTGGGTGGTTCTGGGCGAGAAGCTGGGCACACGCAGCGTCATGGCCGTTATGGCCAGCATTGTGGGTGTGATCGTGGTCTGTCGTCCAAGTTTCATTTTCGGGGTGGGAGAGTCGACTCTCGATCCTCTGGCTCTGACCGTGGCTTTGGTGGGTGTGGGGTTTATCTCGGTTGCCATTCTCACTGTGCGCAGCCTGGCCAAGACCGAACATCCGGCTGTGGTAATGTTCTATCCGCCGCTGATCATTTCGCTGTCGGCCCCGCTCTTTTCCAGTGGCTGGGTGCTGCCCACCGGTCCTGAGTGGCTCATGCTGCTTGGGGTGGCCCTGTTCATGAATGCAGGGCAATACTACATGACCCGTGGTTACGCCATCGAGTCTGCGGCCCGCGTCAGTGCGGTAACCTGTCTGGAGATTGTCTTCGCCGCCATTTGGGGCTTATCATTTCTGGGAGAAATACCGGACCAGTGGACCATTGCGGGCGGGCTGCTCATTGTCAGCGGAACCCTGGCTCTGGGGTATATAGGTGCGCGGGAAAAGAAGACGGCCACTGACTCTTGAAGTTGGATGCTCGTCAGATCTTGATTGTCTTTATGTGAGCTTTTCGAAAATTCCTAACAATTCTTCGTCAACTTCGTCCGGTTCTTCGGAATTGAGCGTGACCAGCCTGTGCAGGAAGGTGAAGCTGAGTTCGTCCATCTCTTTAAAGACCATGGCTGCTTTTTCATCTTCATTACGGATTATTTCTCCGTCTACCACGATGCGAATTCCCGGTGAAAGAGGGAGATGCAGTTCGCATTTTGTCCCGATATCACACAAGAAGTCGCAACCGGCAAGAAGTGCACCCTTGAGACTCAGGTTCTCGGTTTCTACTGGAATGACCTCGTCGCCGATGGTTACATAAGCCTGAAATCCGGCTTTTACGCGTGTCCTGCGCCTATGTTCCTGTGACATGACAGAGTCCTCCTTTCATTATTCATAGCATATTCGACAAAGCGACTCAAAGTGGCTGCGAAATATTATCATCAGGCGCAGACGATCGAAAAGAAAAAGGCCGGGACGATTACTCGTCCCGGCCTTGGTATTATCTGATGCGGTTTGGGCTAGTCGTATTCGACTGCGCTGAATTTCATCAGCGTGTCCCAGTTGTGGATGGCTTCCACGTAACGGATGGTGCCGGTCTTGCCGCGCATGACGAGCGAGGCAGTCTCTGCACCGTGGCCGTGGTAGGCAACGCCCTTGAGGAAGGTGCCGCCGGAGATGCCGGTGGCTGCAAAGAACAGGTCTTCGGATTTGACCAGATCGTTCACGGTCAGCACGCGGCGAACGTCCATGCCGTAGTCGGCCAGTGCGTTCTTCTCGTCCTGCTTCTGCGGGTCGAGCTTGGCGAACATCTCGCCGCCCATGATGCGGATGGCGATGGCGGAGAGCACGCCTTCCGGGGTGCCGCCGGTACCCATCATGACGTCGACTTCGCAACGCGGGTCGATGGCCATGAGCGAACCGGTGATGTCACCGTCGGTGTGCAGCTGGATGCGGGCTCCGGCATCGCGGATTTCGCTAATCAGTTTTTTATGACGCGGTTTGTCCAGGACAAAGACCACGAGATCGTCCACGTCCTTGTCCAGGGCGCGAGCGATGAGTTTCAGGTTGTGTCCGGTGGGTGCTTCGATGTCCACGACGTCTCTGGCCTGGGAGGGTACTACGAGCTTCTGCATGTAGTAACTCGGGCCTGGGTCGAACATGGCACCTGCCGGGGCAACACCGACAACGGAGATTGCGTTGGGGCGGCCATTGGCGAGAAGATTGGTGCCTTCCAGCGGATCTACGGCAATGTCGACCTTGGGACCTACGCCCTGGCCGAGTTTCTCACCGTTGAAGAGCATGGGGGCGTCGTCTTTTTCGCCTTCGCCAATCATGACACGCCCTTGAATTTCAAGGGTGTTGAAACAGAGGCGCATGGCGTCGACTGCCGCCTGGTCGGCGGATATCTTGTCGCCTTTGCCGAGCCAGCGGGCACATGCAAGGGCAGCGGCTTCGGTCACGCGGACGAGGTCAAGAGCGAGGTTTTTCTGTGGTGCTTCAGACATTGTATCTCCTAGTATTTCTCTCGGATCATCCGGGCAAAGTTTTCAGGGGTGAAGCCGTACTTGTCGGACAGGATCTTGCCGGGAGCGGATGCTCCGAAGTGATCCACGCCGAGTACGACGCCTGTTGTGCCGACATACTTGTGCCACAGGGTGCTGCGTCCAGCTTCTGCTGCGGCGCGTGCTGTGACTTCCAGCGGCAAGACTTCATTTTTATACGATTCGGGCTGATCGTCAAACAGTTTCGCAGAAGGCATGCTCACAACGCGTACCTTGCGCTTGAAGAGTTTGGCGGTATCGAGTGCCAGGGAGACTTCGGAGCCGGCTGCGATCAGGATGAGATCGGGTGTTCCGTCGCAATCCTTGAGGACGTAACCGCCCTTGCGGGGGCCTTCCTTGACTGCCGGGTATTCGGCGGGGTCGAGGACGGGCAGTCCCTGTCGGGTCAGGAAGATGCAGGAAGGCATCTTTTCCTGTTTCATGGCGATATCCAGGCAGACAGCGGTCTCCATGGCATCGGCAGGGCGCAGGTCGATGAGGTCCGGGATCAGTCGAAGCGAGCTGACGTGCTCGATGGGCTGATGGGTGGGACCGTCTTCGCCTACCCAGAAGGAATCGTGGGTGAACACGTACAGTACAGGCAGTTCCTGCAATGCGGACATGCGGATGGCGTTGCGGCAGTAGTCAGCGAATGTCAGGAAGGTCGCGCCGAAGGGAAGCAGGCCGCCGTGCAGCTGCATGCCGTTCATGATGGCGGCCATGGGGAATTCGCGGACACCGAACGCCAGGTTGCGTGCGCTGTAACCGTCAACGGCAAAGTCGCCGTAGGTGTTACGGAAGTTCATGGTCTGGTTGGACGGGTCGAGGTCACAGGAGCCACCGACCAGAGTCGGCAGGGAGTCCATGACCGCATCGAGGCATTTGCCCCAGGCCTGGCGGGTAGCCATTGTCTCGCCGGGGGTGAATTCGGGCCAGGCGATGTCCAGTTCGGGACGAGGCTTGATGACGTGTCCCCACATCTCGGCGAAATCAGAGTCTTTCAGCTTGGCGTCAACAGTGGCCTGCCAGTCGGCAGCACCTTTGCGCATGCCGTCGAAGCGGGACTGATATTCGGCCAGCACATCGGCGGGGACGTGGAAAGCTTCGTCGGGCATGCCGAGGCATTTCTTGGTGGCGGAGATTTCGTCGGCCTTGAGAGGCTCGCCGTGGGTCTTGTGGCTGCCTTCCATGGTGGCGCAGCCCTTGGCCATGATGGTGTGACCGATGATCAGGGTCGGCTTGTTCGTCTCGGCCTGACCAGCCTTGATGGCGGCGCGGATTTCATCGTGGTTGTGGCCGTCCACTTCGATGACGTGCCAGCACATGCCTTCAAAAACCTTTTTGTGGTCGGTGCAGTCGGACTTGGAGGTGGGACCGGCAAGCTGGATCTTGTTGGAATCGTAGTAGGCGACGATCTTGCCAAGTCCCCAGAGTCCGGCCAGTGAAGCCGCGCCCAGTGCGATGGGTTCCTGAATGTCACCGTCGGAAGCCAGTACATAAGTGTAATGGTCCATGACATCCTTGCCGAGCTTCTCGCGCAGGTACGCTTCAGCAGTGGCGAAACCGACGGACATGGCGAAACCCTGGCCCAGCGGGCCGGTGGTGGCTTCTACGCCGGGAGTCAGGTGGACTTCGGGGTGGCCGGGAGTCAGGGAGCCGAGCTGGCGGAAATCCTTGATGTCGTCAATGGAGATGAAACCATTGAGATGCAGCAGGCTGTAGAGAAGCATGGACTCGTGACCGGCGGACAGGATGAACCTGTCGCGGTTGAACCACTTGGCGTCGTCTGGATTGAAGTTCAGGAATTCGGAAAACAGGATGGTGGCGTAGTCGGCGGAGGACATTGCTCCGCCGGGATGGCCGGAGTTGGCCTTGGCCACGCCGTCCATGATCAGTCCCTTGACTACAGCAATGGTTTTGTCCGTCTGATTAGGCATGATAAACCCTTTTTAAATGTTATTATTTGGAGACAGTATCAATGAGGTCGATGCGTCGTTGATGCCGCTCTCCCCCGAACTCGGTTTCCAGAAAGGCCTTGAGTATCCCCAGGGCCAGGCCCTGTCCGGTTACTCGTTCGCCCATGCAGAGTACGCGAGCGTCGTTATGCTCACGTGCCGTGCGGGCAAGAAATTCGTTGGTGCACAGGGCAGCCCGTACTCCCATGCGGTTGGCGGTCATGGACATGCCCTGACCTGAGCCGCAGATGAGCACGCCCAGCTTGTCATCGTCAGCTTTGACCTTGTCGGCAACTCTGGCTGCAAACATCGGGTAGTCGCAGGAATCGAGGCAGTCAGGGCCTTCGTCCTCGACCTGATATCCCCAGTCTTTCAGGGCGGTGATGAAAACCTGCTTGAGATTGAAGCCTCCGTGATCGGAGCCGATTACTATGGTCTTGCTCATGTTCCAGCTACTCCCCATGTTGGTTGCGCAAGTTGCTCATGTGCGCTTCTCGGGCATCTGCGAGTTCGCTTTTAAGCGTCTCGATTTCCTCTTTCAGGAACTCGATCTGTTTCAGACAGAGTTCCTTGTCCTCTTTCTTCCCTCTGGGCGTTTCAGCGATGCGCCCGAGGATGCCATATTCCTGATTGAGTTCTTTTTCAAGTCTGCTGATCTCGAAACGAGTGAGAAGCGACTTGGCCAGCCACTTGATTTCAGCCAGCCAGGTTTTGATGCCGAGCAGAAAAATGTCCAGGACAGATTCGTTTTGAGGCTGTTCGCTCATGACTTATCCTCATATACTACAGGGATATCCCCGTTTTCAGTAGACCGGGACCCGTTGTCCAGCCGTATTGTCTCGATGTCGTCCGGTAATTTAAGATCAGTTGACTTGGTCGGCCAGGAGACTTTTTTAAGTTCTCGCGACTTGATGCGCAAGACGCCTTTCTCTCCGTCGTCCATAGCCAGGGTCAGTCTGCCGGGCAGGGGAGCGGTTTTGCCAACACTTTCTTCGTAGGTATTGATTTCCAACCGCCATGTCCGGGCTGTCTCATACGCTTTGGTGGTCCGTCCTTCAAGTAGAATCGGGCGTCCTGTTTCGTCCAGGGTGACACTGGATACCAGTCCGCCGTCTAGCTGGTAGACATAATTGGTCTTGTCTCGTCCGGCTTCGCTGTATCTTTTGGTAACCAGACCGGAAAAATTGCCAACTATCACATTGGCGAGTTCATTCAGGGAAAAGGGGAATGGCATTCCGAGTCTGGTCGCGCCGAGGACAGGATTGGTGTGGGCGTATGCTTTTTTGTCCGAGGGATAGAAAACGAGCAGCCCGTTTTTATCCTCGCGGATGTGAGCCAGAAGCTTGCCGATGCCAGCCGAGATGTCCAGGCGCATGGCCCCGGAAAAGTCGCCCCACATGGAGACCACGGTCCTGTTGGTGCGCTTGGTTGGTCTGACTCGTGAATAGTAGAGGCTGGCCTTGACCAGCACCCCCGGAGATTTTGAAGGTGTGCAGTAATGCTGCCTGAAGACCTGCCATGCAGCCTTGGGAGTGGTCTGCACCACGCCGGACGGCCTCTTTGGCGCGCAGCCAAACAGCGCGACGATGAGCAGGGCGGCCAGAGATGCCGCCAGTATGAGCTTCAGCAGACCTTTGGAAATCATAGATTTTTCAGTTTCCCTTTGACCTTGTCGGGGTGGGGAGTTTTGTATTTAAGGGAGTAGTTGTATCCCTTGCGAGCCTCTTTTTTCTTGCCTACGGCTTTGGCGATGTCACCGTAGTGTTCCCATATGGTGGGGTCCTTTTCGGCGATGTCCACGGCATAGCCGATGTACTCCCATGCCTTGTCGTATTCTTTTCTCTTGAAGTAGACCCAGGCTACGGAATCGAGAATGTAGCCGTTTTCGGGGTCCAGGGTGGAAGCCTTCCTGACCAGCACAAGGGCGCGGTCCAGGTCCTGGTTCTCTTCGGCCATGGTGTAGCCGACGTAGTTCAGGGCATTGGCGTGATCGGGATGGGCCCGGATCACGGTCTCCATGAGCGCCAGTCCTTCTGAACGTCTCCCCATGTCTTCGTAGAGCATGGCCAGCTCGTAGGTCAGCTCCGGGTCGTTCTTGAGCCGGGTCAATCCTTGTTTAAGTGAGTTTTCAGCACCAAGCTGGTCACCCTTCATTTTGAGCAGGGAAGCTTCGAGGATGTAGAAGATGGTGCCATCGGGGAAGAGTTCCTTGCCGCTGACAGCGATGTCCAGGGCTTCCTTATCCTTGCCCATTGCGCTCAGGAGCTGGGACTTGAAACGCAGGGCGTGCGGGTAGAGGCGGTCCTCTTCACTGACCTTGCCCAGAAACTTGAAGGCCTTGTCCGGATCGTTTTCGCCCTCGTTGGCGATGACCGCCTTGTAGAAATAGTACTCTGCCGGGATGGAACCGTCCGAGGTCAGCATGTCCAGTGTAGTGGACCCCTGGGCGTAGAACCCGTCATTGATGAACATCAGCACGGCGTCGAGAATAAAGCTTTTGCTCGGCGGACCGTCCAGGGTGACTTCAAGGGCCTTGGCCGGGTTGTTGAGCTTGAGATTCAGGTTGATGAGCCGCAGCCGGGCTTCAGGGAAGGACATGTTTTGGGCCAGGATGCGGGTGTATGTCTTTTCCGCAGATACGTAATCTTTGCCCAGCTCATACTGGTAGGCCAGTTCGACCATGGCTTCGGTGAATCCGGAATCCATGGCTACGGCTTTTTTCAGGTTGGCTATGGCTGACTTGCGCATGCCCAGGTTGCCCTGGACTCTGCCTATGGCATAGATGGCGTCGGCGGTCCGTTTGTCAGCCGGGATCTGATTCAGGATATCCAGGGCTTCGGCGTCCTTGCCCGCGTCCATGAGCATCTGCCCCAGCCGTTCCCTGGCCTGGATGTCTTCGGGATGTTTGGCCAGGTAGTCATCCATGACGCCGATGGCCGCTTCGGTGCGGTCGTCCATGATGTAGGAGTTGGCGAGGTAGATGGTCAGCAATTGGTTGTCGGGGTATTTGGAGAGGCCCTCCTTGAGGGCGTTCCTGGACAGGCCGGTGCCGTCAGGGTGGTTCCAGTATAGCCCAGCTTTTTCCATGTAGAGCTGAGGGGAAGGGGATGCGATCAGAAGGCGATCAAGAGCTTCGGCCGCTCTGGTGTGGAGTTCGTTGACTTCTTCGGTGGTCAGTGTGCTTCGTTCGCCCTCGGCCATATGGCGCTGCATGCGCTGCAACTGGTCCTGGTACAGGAGAAAGTCGTAGCTGAGCTGAGCCTCGCCGCTGAGCGGTTGGGGAGGGGCGATGGTGGCTGTTGTTCGTTTCTGGCCACAGGCCGTCAGACCCAGCAGAGCCAGGGTCAGCAGGAAGGCCGCCAATGCGGTGGAAATAATATGCCGGTTCGTGTCTGTCATTCGTATATCCCGGTTTGCGGCCTAAATCCGCTATTCGTGCTCCAGCACCCAGTCTTTGGAAAAATCTTTGACCTTGCCTGTCATGTGTTCGCGAATCTTGCCCAGCAGTCTGGCTTCGATCTGGCGAACCCGTTCCCTTGTAACGCTGAATCGCTCGCCGATCTCCCGCAGGGTTATGGGGTCTTCGGACAGGAGCCGGTCATCGAGGATGGCCAGTTCCTTTTCATTGAGCGTGGGGCGGATCGTCTTTATGTTGCTCAGCAGGATGTCCACGATCTGGTCGTTGGCGATGGTTTCTTCCACGCCGGGACCAAGAGATGGCAGGAAGTCCATCTTCGTGGTGTCCGAGTCATCGCCCAGAGGTGTGTTCAGCGACATGTCGTTCTTTGACAATCGCTGGTCCATCTCGGTGATTTCCGATTCGCTGACGCCGAGGCTTTCACTCAGGGCTTCCGTAGTCGGGTCGAAACCCATGGTCTGGAGGCGCTGGCGTTCTTTGTTCAGGTTGTAGAAAAGCTTGCGCTGGGTCTGGGTGGTCCCGATCTTGACCATGCGCCAGTTGTCCATGATGTACTTGAGGATGTAGGCCTTGACCCAAAAGGCTGCGTAATAGGAAAATTTGATTCCCTTTTCCGGGTCGAACTTAGTGACCGCCTTGAGCAGGCCGACGTTGCCTTCCTGGATCAGGTCCAGCGCGTTCTGCATCCAGCGTCGCTGGAAGTCCATGGCAATCTTGACCACCAGGCGCAGGTGAGAGGACACAAGCTTGAATGCGGCGTCCTGATCGTTTTCTTCCTGCACGCGTTTGGCCAGCGCATATTCTTCCTCCGGTTCCAACATGGGGAACCGGGCTATTTCCTTGAGATACAACTGCAGCGGGTCGCGGACCCGGACTTCCTTGGAAGCAGGCGGGATCACGAACGCGGGGAGTTTATCCTCCAGCTTCACGGCCTTGGCCGGAGCGTTGATGGGGACTGCGGTCGGAGCTTTTGCGTCGAGATCGTTTGTTTCGGGCTCGACGATTTCCGGCTCAACCACTGTCGTATTCTTATCTGATGTCATTTCGTATATGGGGTGGCGTTTCTACGCTCAGTTCAATACATACTATTAAGAGCAAAAAAGTGACACTATAGTTTTTATTTGTCCTTTTCAATGTTTTTCGGTACCTCAAAGTGCAGGCGAAACCGTGCTGTCGTGCGGACTTCCGCCTGAGTCCGGTAAGGCGAATAATCCTTGATTTTTGGCTTTTCCGGGTCTATATCGAGATATCTTGATATATGAATACTTCCGCCCGGATAGAGTGTTGATGCGAGCTTGCGTCAACATCTTAGGGCGATACGGAGGATATAATGCCAGATTTCAGATCCATACTTCGCGACAATAAGGTCTATTTCTTTGACGGTGGTTACGGCACTTTGCTTCAGGGATTGGGACTGCCTGCCGGTCTCTCTCCTGAATTATGGGGGCTTAAGGCGCCGGATGTCATCCGTAGCGTTCACCAGGATTATCTGGATGCCGGGGCCAATGTCCTGACCACTAACACATTCGGCGGGTCCAGACCCAAACTCGGTGTTGATGCCGATCCTTACGAGCTGAACAAGGCCATGACGCAGATTGCTCGCGAAGTGGCTGGAGACAACGCTTTCGTGGCCGCATCCATCGGGCCTGTCGGGCACTTTGTCGAGCCGCTGGGCGACCTGACCTTCCGTGAACTGGTCGAAATTTTCAAGGAACAGATCAAGGGTTGTGTGGACGGCGGAGCCGACCTGATCCTGGGTGAAACGCACTTCGACCTGGCAGAGGCCAAGGCCGTTGTCGTGGCTGCCCGTCAGGTCTGCAATCTGCCCATTGCCATGTCCATGACCTTCGAGGGCGAGGCCAGCCTGACCGGTACCAGCTCGCTGACTTTTGTGGACACCATGCAGAACATGGGTGTGGAGCTGATCGGTACCAACTGTTCCGCCGGTCCGGAACAGATGCAGGAAACGCTCAAGGCGTGGGCCTCCCGCCTGGATACCCCTACCTTCGCCGAAGCCAATGCGGGCCTGCCCGAGCTGGACGACGAAGGCAATACTTCCTTCCGCCTCCCGCCCGAGCCGTTTGCCGAACAGGCATGCAAATTTGTCGAGCTCGGTGCGAAATTCATCGGCGGTTGCTGTGGCACCACGCCTGACCATATCCGCGCCCTGCGCAACAAGGTGGGCGATACCCCCTGGCGGAGACCGGAAAAGACAGACGACGCGCAAATGGTCCTCACTTCGCGTGGGATTTCCGTCCCGATAGGCTTTTCCCACCCCGGGGTCGTAATTGGAGAGCGCATCAACCCCACGGGCAAGGAGCTGCTTACGAGCGAACTTCAGGACGGCATCTTCACCGAAGCCTACAGGTTCGCCAACGAACAGATCGAACTCGGCTCTCCTGTACTCGACGTCAACGTGGGCGCGCCGCTGGTCGATGAAACCACGCTGCTTCCCGAGCTGGTCAAGGGGCTTGTCAGTAAGTTCCAGGCCCCGCTGTCCATCGATTCCAACGACATGGCTGCCGTGGAGGCCGGATTGTGGGTCTATCCCGGTTCCCCTCTGGTCAATTCCATCTCCGGCGAGCCGGGCAAGATGGAAGCCCTCGGTCCTCTGTGTAAACTTTTCGGAGCACCATTTATTCTGCTCCCCATTGTAGGCAAGAAACTGCCGGTCACAGCCTCCGAACGGCTGGCCGTCATCGAGGATCTGCTCGTGACAGCCGAAGGGCTCGGCATTCCCAAACGACTGATCATGGTCGACGCCCTGGCGCTGACTGTCTCGTCCAAGCCCGAAGCGGCACGCCACTCTCTCGAGGTCATGCGTCATTGCCGTGATGAGTGGGGGCTGCCCACCACTCTCGGACTGTCGAATATCTCATTCGGGCTGCCTGCCCGCGAGCTGCTGAATTCCACCTTCCTGTCGCTCTCCATGGCGTCCGGTCTGTGTTCCTTCATCTCTAACCCGAACTCTGTACGCATTCAGGAAACCCTGCATGCTGCCGAGGTCCTGCTCAATCGTGATCCTCAGGCCGAGCGATATATATCCAAGTTCTCCGGCTGGACTGCCGTGGAAGGCTCCCAGGCCGCACCCGCCGCACAGGCTGGCGGTGATACGGCTGATCTGCCTCCGGTGCAGGCTGCGGTCATCAAGGGTGACAAGGATACCATCGTCGATCTGGTCAATGCAGAATTGGATTCAGGCATGGTCGCCATGGATATCGTCAACGATCTGCTCATTCCAGGCATCCTGATCGTGGGCGACAAGTACGAGAAAAAGGAATATTTCCTGCCTCAGCTTCTTATGTCTGCCGAGACCATGCAGGCGGCCTTCAAGCGACTTAAACCGTTGCTGGAAGAGGACGGAAGTGCGGCAGACAAACCAGTGGTCATCATGGCCACTGTCGAGGGCGACATTCACGATATCGGCAAGAACATCGTCTGTTTGATGCTCAAGAACTACGGCTTCGAAGTCGTGGATATGGGCAAGGACGTGAAGGCCGAGGCCATCGTCGACGCTGCTGTCGAACACAAGGCCGCCATCATCGGGTTGTCAGCGCTCATGACCACCACAATGGTTCGCATGGAAGACACGGTGAATATGGTCCGGGAGCGGGGCATGGACACCAAGGTCATGATCGGCGGGGCCGTGGTCACTGAAAAATTCTGCACCGCCATCGGCGCAGACGGCTGGTCCACCGATGCGGTGAAGGCTGTGAAACTGGCTCAGAGCCTGACGCAGTAGTCGCTTAATCAGATTAATTACGCGGGTGGGTTGCCAACTCTGCTCGCGCTTTTATTTGGTATACAAGTCTGTTACTATCCCCACGAATTCAAGAGGTGATAAATGATGAAATATTGGCGGTTCTCCGCTTTTCTTATACTGACATTTGTACTGGTGGCCTGCTCTGGCGAGTCGGCTCCCGAAGCCCAGACTGAAGTTGAGTCCGGCAGCTCTGCCGGGAGCAAAGACTTCCCGTTCATGGGCGTGGCCGAACTGGACAAGTATCTGGCTGACAATGCAGGCAAGCCGACTATGGTACTCTTCTGGACGACATGGTGTCCCTCCTGCAAGCAGCAGATTCCAGAGATGGAGCAGCTCAACAAGTCCCATGGGGACAAGCTGAACATCATCACCATCTCCCTGGATGACAACGTGGCTTTTCTGGACGAGTTCTTCAAGGACGGCCTGCTTGACCTGCCTGTCTATTTTGGTGATGACGCGATTGCGCAGAAGTTCGATATTTCAGCAATTCCGACGCTGACTATTTTCAACAAGGAAGGGAAGCTGACTTTCAGTAAAGCCGGTATCTTCCCCCACTCCATGCTCAAAGCCATGGCCGACAAACTGATCGAGCAGTAGATTATGATTCGCAAGGCACGCATAGAAGACGTCAAAGCCGTCCACGGACTGCTGATGCACACCGAACAGCATGAAGCCCTGGTTCTGCCTCGGTCATTCAGTCAGCTCTATTCCCATCTGCGCGATTTTTTCGTGGTCGTGGATGAAAACGATAAGGTCATCGGTTGTTGCGCCCTGAGCATTATCTGGGACAACCTTGCAGAAATTCGTTCACTGGTAGTTCAGCCGGATCACCGAGGGGAAAAGCTCGGTCGCAAGCTGGTCGAAACCTGTTTGAGCGAAGCCGTGACACTAGGTATAAACAAGGTGTATACCCTCACGGAAGAGACCGGGTTTTTCGCTCACCTCGAGTTCAAGGAGGAGAGCATGGAATCTCTGAACCAGAAGATTTTCATCGATTGTCTCAATTGTCCCAGGTTTCCCGATCATTGCAACGAAGTCGCAATGATAATTAATTTGTAACATCTCTATATATATTAAAATAATATGGCACATAAATTAACACCGTTCATCACCGCAGAGCAGATTGCCGAGCGCGTGGAATCCATGGGCCGGGAAATCGCAGCCGACTATGAAGGCGACGAACCGCTGGTCTGTATCTGTGTCCTGAAGGGCGCGTTCCTTTTTTATGCCGACGTGATCCGCAAGATAGACCGTCACATTGAGGTCGATTTCGTCCGGCTGGCCAGTTACGGTACGGCCACGTCACGCTCCGAGGACATCGTTTTTTCCAAGGATCTGGAGGTTTCGATCGAAGGCAAGGACGTCCTGGTCATCGAGGATATCGTTGATACAGGTCACTCCATGGACTTCCTTCTCCATGTGTTAAGGCGTAGAAATCCAAAGAGTTTGAAAATATGCGCGCTTATTGATAAGCATGAAAGACGGGAAATGGATGTGAAGGTCGATTTCGCCGGTTTCAAGTTGAACGACGGCTTTATCGTTGGCTACGGCCTCGACTATGCCGAGCGCTACAGAGAGTTGGACGGAATTTACGAATTGTCCACGGATACGGATAGCTAATAACCTAGTTCCCTGGAGATCCAGAATATGATCGTCACCTGCCCCAATTGCGAGACACGCTTCAACCTGCCTGATGATAAAATTCCGGCGGGTGGAGCTAAGGTAAAGTGTTCCAAGTGCTCGCAAGTGTTCAAGGCTGAACTTCCTCCGGCCACGCCTGAAGAGGAAGTGGAGTCCCTGCTTGAAGACGAAAGCCCTGCAACCGATAGCCAGGCGGGCGACGACTTCGAAGAGACCTTCGACGATGTCGCGTCCGGCGGTGATGATGCCCCTGACGGTGCAGAAGAAGAGCCTGCTTCCGAGCCGGAACCTCCGGCAGACGAGCCGGCTGATGAATTACCCGATGAGTTGGGTGGCGAGGGTCCCGAAGATGACATGCCAGGCATGGACGACCTTTTCGACGAAAGCGAAGAGGAAGCCCCGGCTCCGGAAGAAGGCGCTGCCCCGTCCGGTGGTGACGAGGACGACCTGTTCGGCGATGTCGGTGAAAACGACTCAGAAGATGCCGATGTCGGCGGCCTGTTCGACGAAGAAGAGTCTGGCGATGACGATACCGGCGATCTCTTCGACGACGAAGAAGAATCAGGTGACGACGATACAAGTGATCTTTTTGACGACGACGATGACGACGAAGACGACGATGACGACGAAGATGATGACGACGAAGACGACGATGACGACGAAGATGATGACGACGACGAAGATGATGACGAATATGAAGATGACCTCTCCCTTGGTGGCGAAAAGCCGAAAAAGGGTGGCGGCAAGTCGCTTGGTTGTCTGATCATCCTGCTTGTTCTCGGACTCGGCCTGGGAGCTGCCATCTACTTCAAGGTCTGGACCTACATGGGTATAGACTTGGGCGACATGCTCAAGAACGTGCCGTTCGTGGGCCAGATGTTCATGGAAGAGACCGGCGGTGACGAAGAGACGCCTCCTGGCGAATCCCCGGCAGATCGTGTTCGCAAGATCGAACTCAAGAACGTCAAACAATATTATGTGGCCAATGAGAAAGTCGGCAATCTGTTCGTGGTTGAGGGCAAGGCGATCAACAAGTTCGCGGTCCCCAAGGAACAGATCAAGGTTGAGGTGGTGCTTTACGATGCCACGGGCAACGTGCTCACCTCCCAATCTTTCCTTTGCGGCAACGTGCTTTCCCAGTTCCAGCTGCAAGTGCAGTCCAGGAAGGAAATCGAGGACGGCCTGGCCAGCGAGGTCGGCATCCTGTCCAACAATACCTTTATCAGGCCGGGCGCATCCTCTCCGTTCATGGCGGTCTTCTTCCAGCCCCCGGCGGGCGTGAAGGAGTTCCTCGTGAAGGTAGTCGACGTCGGCGATCCTGAGTAAGCAGTAGATGAATTAATCACGGCGGGAAGGTGCAGTGCATCTTCCCGCTTTTTTGTGGCATAAAAGGTAAAATGGGCGTATTTTCTGCCTCGATGCTCGAGGGTAGATTCGGTCATGCTGGCCGGGGCTTATGTGAACATGAACCTTTCCAAAAAAAGGGGCTGTTTTCCGGAAAAACGCATTGACGAGAAATGGCGGCTTGTGCTACTCCTCCTCCACTTGTGAAGGATTGCACGAATTGCTTTTTTCGCTTTGTGCTCAATTTGAGCAGGCGGGATAGCTTCACAAGGTGCGAATATGTTCTTTTCAAAAGACGATAAAATGGTGCAAATCACCCAATTGGGTGGCGCCGCTGGCACAATGGGACTGCACATAGTCTCAGCCATAATTGTCGGACTGGTCTTCGGGTATTATCTTGATCAATACTTCGGAACCAAGCCCTGGTTACTGATGATCTTCTTCTTATTAGGAGTCGTCGCCGGGTTTAAAATGGTTTTCGAAGATTTCAGGAAGCTCCAAAGGCGCGAAGAGGCAAAGAAGCAAAGTAGTTCTTTGAAACAGGACGGTGAATAAAGTGATGGGCAAGATCAACCAAAGGCTTGAGCGCCTGCTTGTTAGAAGCGGGTTTGAAAGGCCGGATGTACGGATGCTTGTTCGCAATCAGGTTTATGTGTCGCTGGGGACCTCTCTAGTGATCATGCTGGTAACTCTTTTTTCCCAATGGTCTCTCGCTTATCTGGCCGGGGCGTTACTCGCTCTCGTCAATTTCTGGGCTCTCGCTCGCATAGCCCAGACTTTGGTGTACCACCAGAAAAGCGCGCCATTTAAACTGTTTGTTATATTCATGGGTAAGATGACTCTGAGTGGGCTGGCCTTGTATTGGCTGATCGGAGTCGAAAGGGTACCCCACTGGGGGTTGATTTCAGGTTTGGGCACTGTCGTGATTAATGTCGCTGCAACCGGCCTGAGTCAGATGGGGCAAAAAAAGGCCTAGTTGATTTTTAAGGAGGCTTGGATATGGGTTTTTCAGGCGGTTTACCGCATCCTCTCTTGTATGCTGACATGCTCAAAAGCATTGGTCACTGGGGCACAAACGTTGAGCAAGCGCTCGGCGTAGCATCCATCAACCACGTGCTGTACATGTGGTTGGCTATGATTATTCTTCTTTCTCTTGGCCTGATTGTACGTGGCCGCTTGCAGCTGGTTCCCGGCGGAATGCAGAATCTTTTCGAGACCATCATCGGTGGTTTGGAAGATTTCACTGTCGCCAACCTCGGCCAGGAAGGCCGCCAGTTCATGCCGCTGCTGTGCACAATCTTCATGTTCATTCTGACCATGAACTACACTGGTCTGATTCCGGGCTGTGACGCCCCGACCGCGAACATCAACACTCCGGCCGCCATGGCGATCATCGTGTTCCTGTTCTACCACTTCGTAGGCGCCAAAAAATGGGGCTTCGGCTACATCAAACACTTCATGGGCCCGGTCGGTTTCCTGGCTCCCCTGATGTTGATCCTTGAGCCGATTTCACACTGCGCACGTCCGCTGAGCCTGACACTTCGTCTGTTCGGTAACATCCGCGGTGAAGAAATCGTTCTGATCCTGATGTTCTTCCTGGCTCCTGTCTTCGGCTCTCTGCCGATGTACTTCCTGTTCATTCTGGCAAAAACCATTCAGGCATTCATCTTCTTCATGTTGACGATGCTTTACCTGCAGGGTTCCATCGAGCACGCGCATTAGAATTGGCCGCTCGTTTAATTTGGGGAAATGGTCTTACGACCAAAAACAATATTATATGATTCCTTGGAGGATTCAAAAATGAAAATCACTAAGATTCTGTTCACCACACTGGCTATGGTTCTGGTTGCTTCCACCGCTTTCGCTGCTGGCGACGCTGGCGTAATGTCTGCTAAAGCTTACGCAACTGCACTGGGCATGGGCATCGCTGCTGGTCTGTGTGGTATTGCTCAGGGCATGGGCGTTAAAGGCGCTTGTGAAGGCATCGCTCGTAACCCCGAAGCTGCTGGTCAGCTGTCCACCACTCTGATTCTTGGCCTGGCATTCATCGAATCCCTCGCTATTTACGCTCTGGTTGTTAACCTGATCCTGCTCTTCGTTGTCTAAATCAGACTAACGAAATTGCTACTCCAAGGGAGGCTTCGGCCTCCCTTTTTTCGCACTTGTCTTGTTAAAAAATTCACATAGTTGCTTATTTCCTGTCCATATAAGAGACGCTGAAAATGAAAAGTGAACACATCCCCAAAGCGACAATCGGACGTCTGGCCGTATATATCCAGGTGCTCGAAAATCTGCTTCGTGACGGTAACGACGTCATCTCCTCTGAGAAACTTGCCCGGGCCTGCTCGGTCAACTCTTCGCAGATCAGGAAAGACCTTGCCTATTTCGGCGAGTTCGGGGTTCGCGGTGTGGGATACTATGTTCAGGAACTGATCACTTCCATCAAGCAATCGCTGGGTATTGATCGAGTCTGGAAATGCGCCCTTATCGGCGTCGGCAACATGGGTAGCGCGCTTCTGCGCCACCACGATTTTGATAAACGCGGATTTCAAATATGCGCCGCATTCGATTGTGATCCCGACAAAATCGGACTTGAGTTTGAAGGCATGGAAATCGTCTGTCCCACCCATCTCAAGGAACAGGCTCCGGAACTCAATCTCGAGATAGGCATCATCGCCACTCCTCCGGATCGCGCCCAAAGAGCAGCCAATCATCTCGTGGATGCCAACATCCGAGGCATAATAAATTTCGCTCCGTCACGTATCAACGTGCCCAAGCATATTCCCGTGGAGTACGTCGACTTCTTCGATCACCTCTACGCCGTCGCCTTCCAAATCACCCTCGGCAACGATTAATCGTTGCCCCCCGGCTTCCGATAGCGGGCCGATTGCGTCGTTGGAAGACACAAGTCTGTCCTCGTCGTAGCTGGGCTACGCCTGCGGGAAACTTGATGTCTTCCGCCTAGCACTCGATCCACTCTCGAAAGCCTCACTAAGTGCTATCTCTGTAGAAAAGACAGATACACAGCATAACCTACTGTTCATTTCCGACACGCGCGAATAGCGCACCCAAAAACTCTGGAAAAGGGGGGATGTGGGCCAGGGGAAGGAGGCATTTTTATGCCTTGAACCTGTATCCCACGCCTCGGATGGTTTCTATCTGGTCGGCGTATTCCGCGAGTTTTTTGCGTAGTCGGCGGACGTGTGTGTCGACTGTGCGGGAGTATCCTTCAAAGTGGGTATCCCAGACGGTATTGAGCAGATGATCCCTGGTCTGGACCTTGCCGGGTTCGGAGATGAGCACGGCGAGAAGTTTGAACTCGGTTGCCGTTAGGGATATTTCCTGGCCGTCGAGGGTGAGCTTATGCGCCTCGAAGTCTACTTTGAGTCCGTCTCGTTCCCAGAGTTGCGGGGTGCTGGGTTCGCCTGTGCCGGAGCGGCGCAGTATTGCCTTGACTCGCAGGACCAGTTCGCGTGGTGAGAACGGCTTTACGACGTAGTCATCTGCACCGAGTTCAAGGCCTACGATCTTGTCTATTTCCTCGCCCTTGGCAGTGAGCATCACCACCGGGATTCGAGCGAGATCCGGGTCGGCCTTGAGTTGTCGGCAGACTTCGAGTCCGTCGATACCGGGCATCATCAGGTCGAGCAGGATTATGTTCGGCTTGAAGGCCGCGGCGAGACTCAGACCGGAGCGGCCGTTGTCTGCGGCAGCTACATCGAACCCGGCTGCGGTCAGGTTGTATTTGAGCAATTCTCTGGTGTCTCTGTGGTCTTCGACCACCAGAACTTTCCTGTCGGACACGTAAAACTCCTTGCAGACGATATCGTGGAAACTGATCCAGTTTGACCATGATAGAGCGAGTCCTGAAACTCCGCAACATTTTCCACTCTATACGGATTTTTCCTTTGCGTTTTCAGGCATCTTGGCTCGTGTGTAAGGTCTTGATCCGCTTGGAAGTGCGGTTGTGCAATAGGCCGATTTCATAAATAAAAATTTAATCTGTTTTTTCCATAAAGAGGTTCGACGGGAGTGCCGATATGTTAAGTAACACCCGGAAATAATCCCAAGCTGTTATTGGAGCCTCATATATGTATTACCACGGATTCGACAAGAAATTCCCCTCTGGAAGCAAGTACTGGACTATGTACGACGACCAGCTGATCGGGATGCTTTTTTCCAAGATCGTCAACAAGACGATGAGCGTTGAGACCCCATCCACCGACTCCGAAGAGATCGTGGACGAGATGGTCCAGAATCTCTTCGACCTATGTTTTTATATCAATAAGGATTTTCACGACTGTTAGTCGTTTTGTTTGATCTCTACTCCATTTTAGGCAAAGGCCCGGCTGAATTGGTCAGTCGGGCCTTTGTCTTTTTCGCCATACGTTCTGTAGTTACCGAAATGAAATTACTAAATGTGAAACTTTTTGCTACGAAGAACGCTCTATACTGTAGTGTTTGCGTTCTTTGCCGTTAACATTCGATTGCTTGAATTTGCTTTCGAATAGGTGCGATGTATATTAGCTCGCATGTCCGATATGTCTTGAGTGTGATTTGGAAACTCTTTGAGGGAGGAGGTTGGTTCTATGCGGATGCATGCCAAAGTTACTGTTGGCTTATTGTTCATCGGCTTGCTCAGTGCCAGCACTGTCGGGTTGGTTGCATTCTATATGATTCAGCGTGACTTTCAGCAGGCAAGCAGGGACATGGCATTTGAATCTTTCCAGCAGGATATCACAGGATATCTGACCCGTTATGGCAATTGGGAAGAAGCAAACAAAAGTGAACTTTTTAATAGTTATGTTCACAGAATGCGTCCACCAAAGCCACCCCATCTTCGTGATAAGGGAGAAATTCAAAATCATGTTGATGGTCGGATGGGGCCACGGTTTCTCTTTTTGATATTGAACAAGGATGGAGTCGTCTTGGATGGCGCTGGTGTGTATCAAATCGGTGACATTCTGCCTGCATCTGCTTTTGAACAGGCTGTCTCAATTATGGTTGGCGATCGAGTGGCTGCCATAGTCTCCCCTATTGGAGATCCAATTCTGACCCCCCAGGATGTTAAATACCTGGACGCAGTCAAAAAATCGCTTGTCATTGGAATATGCATAGCCATTGCTTTTTCTTTAGTCTTGGGTTCGTTTCTAGGGAAAGGGTTGAGCCGCTCGCTCGTTAAACTGACCTTTGCCATCAGGAAAATGTATACCAGTCTAGGGGAACGGCAAAAGCTTCAGGTTACGGGTGATGACGAATTGGCTGAATTGGCCATAGCGTTCAACGAGATGAACAAAGAACTCTCAGAGGCCCACGACGAATTACGGGAATTGGGCATCAAGGACGTGCTCACCGATCTGTATAACCGCCGGTATTTCGACGAACAGGCCAAACATGCTTTTGAGCAGGCTGCTCGTTACGGAAACCCACTCACAGTGGTGATCGGCGATCTGGATCATTTCAAGCGTATCAACGACGGTTTTTCCCATGAAACAGGGGACCGTGTGTTGGAAAAGATCGGCATGCTCCTCAAGAAGAACACAAGAAAGAGTGATGTTGTCGCACGATATGGTGGAGAAGAGTTCGTTATCCTCTTGTCAAATACGTCCTGCGAGCAGGCTGCCATCTCGTGTGAATCCATACGAAAGGGCATAGAAGAGTATCCTTGGGGTGAACTCCATCAAGGACTCAAGGTCACCATGAGTATGGGCCTTTGTGACGATGTCACCGCCGGGAATGTGGAAAGAATGCTGTCCCGCGCAGACCGAAACCTGTACCTCGCCAAGGAAAAAGGCAGAAACAGGGTCATTTCCAGCGCAACGAGTTGATCGAACCCGTTAGCCGAGACAGATTTTCACGGCCTTGATCACGTCGGCGACATCCTCGTCGGTCAGCTTGGCCGAAAGCGGCAGGCTGACTGTCTGACGTCCCAGAGTGACAGCGTTTGGCGTATCCTCCAGCGTCCAACCGAAGCGTTCACGATAGTAAGGCTGTTCCGGGATGGACAGGTAGTGGACTCCGGCCCCGATTCCTTCCTTTGTGATTCGCATCAGAAAATCATCGCGGGCGATGCCGCTTTCGGCTTCGTCGATCATGATCGTATAGAGATGCCGTGCGTGGCGGGTGTCAGCTTCTTCGGGAGCGGGCAGGCCTAGCGGCAGGTCCTTGAAAGCCTCCTGATACATATCCCAGATTTCGCAACGGCGGGTGAAGTACTCTTCGATCCGTTTGAGCTGGTGGATGCCGATGGCTGCCTGGATGTCCATCATGTTGTATTTGAATCCGGCCTCGACCACCTGATAGTGTTTGTAACCGTCGTCCGAGAACCGTTTCCAGGCATCGGCGGACATGCCGTGGAGGCCGAGCACCTTGACGTGCTGGATATCCTTTTCGGTGCGGGCCATGACCATGCCGCCCTCGCCGGTGCAGATGTTCTTGGTCACGTAGAAGGAGAAACAGCCGAAGTCGCCGAAGGTTCCAGCGTGCTGCCCTTTGTATGTGGTCTCGATGGCGTGGGCGCAGTCCTCGACGACCTTGAGGTCGTGTTCGTTTGCAATCGCCATGATGGAATCCATGTCGCAGGCGCGGCCTGCAAAGTGGACGGGCAGGATCGCCTTGGTGCGGTCGGTTATCTTTTCGCGGATTTTCTCGGGGTCGATGTTCTGGGTCACCGGGTCCACATCGGCCAGCACGGGTGTGCAGCCGGCGTGGATGATGGCGTTGATGGAGGCGCAAAAGGTCAGCGGCGTGGTGATGACCTCGTCGCCGGGTTTCAGTCCCAGCGCCACCAGGCTCAGGTGCAGCGCAGCCGTGCAGGAGTTGCAGGCAGCCGCATGGCCGTTACTTATGTAGGCAGAGAAATTCTTCTCGAATTTCGCGACCTTGGGGCCGGTACCGAGCCAGCCAGTCTCCATGCTTGCGACCACTTCGTCTATCTCGGCCTGCTCAATACGCGGCGATCCGAAGACGAGAAAATTATCTTTTGAACGAACGGGCATGTTCGTGTTGCTCCTTGACTTGTGTCATGTACAGTGGCCGAGATTTAGCAGATAACTCGCGGGTGGTAAATGGCAGAGGGCAGTGGCGAGTGACAATCGGGTGACGTATATTACCTATAGTTGCGCTTTGCGCGGTCATTCGCTATGTAACCTGCCCGGCTTAATTTCGAGCCGACGAATATTCATCTGATGCAGAGGTACCGCATGATCAGACCGGATTTTAAAAAGATGGAACTAATTCCCGCCATCGCACAGGACGCTGAAACCGGCGAAGTCCTGATGATGGCTTACATGAATGAAGAATCGTGGGATAAGACCCTGGAGACCGGCGAGGCCCATTATTGGAGCCGCAGCCGTCAGGAGCTATGGCATAAGGGCGGTACCTCAAGCCATACACAGAAGGTGAAGTCCATCCGCATCGATTGCGACGACGACACCTTGGTTCTTCTCATCGATCAGATCGGCGGCGCGGCCTGTCACAAAGGATTCCGCAGCTGCTTTTTCCGCGAACTTAAGGACGGCAAGGTGACCGAATGTGCACCCCTCGTCTTCGACCCCAAAGAGGTTTATAAAAATGTCTAAGCAATTTCTCCGTCTCGGTGTTCCCAAAGGTTCCCTGCAGGATGCAACTCTCAAGCTGTTCGAGAAGGCAGGCTGGAAGATCAAGCTGCACAACCGCAACTACTTCCCGGACATCGACGACGAACGTATCAAGTGCTCCCTGGCCCGCGCCCAGGAAATGTCCATGTACGTCGAGAACGGCACCTTCGATGTCGGCCTGACCGGCATGGACTGGATCAAGGAAAACAAGTCCGACGTAGTTGTCGTCGACGACCTGATCTACTCCAAGGTCAGCAACGGCAAGGCCCGCTGGGTGCTCTGCGTAAAGGGTGATTCCCCTTACAACAAGCCTGAGGATCTTGAAGGCAAGAAGATCTCCACCGAGCTGGTGGGCTTCACCAAGGAATACTTCGCCTCCCGCGGCATCAACGTGGATGTCTCCTTTTCCTGGGGAACCACGGAAGCCAAGGTTGTGGAAGACCTCTGCGACGCCATCGTCGAGATCACCGAGACCGGCACCACCATCAAGGCCAACGGGTTGAAGATCATCGACGAGATGATGGAGACCAACACTCAGTTGATCTGTAACAAAGACGCCTGGGAAGACCCGGAGAAGCGCAAGCTCATCGAAGAGATCAACCTGCTCATGCAGGGTGCTCTGCGCGCTGACAAGATGGTCGGCCTGAAGATGAACCTGCCCAAGAACAAGCTGGCCGAACTCAACGGCTCCCTGCCCAGCCTCAATTCCCCCACCGTGGCCGAATTGCAGGACCCCGCATGGCTGTCCGTCGAGATCATGGTTGAGGAGAAAGTCATTCGTGACCTGATCCCCCAACTCAAGGAATTCGGAGCAGAGGGCATCATCGAGTACCCCCTGAACAAAGTTATCTAGTTCAAACCAAGTTGAAATAATAAAGCCGGGAGAACCATTTGGTTCTCCCGGCTTTTTGTTTTGGGAGAGAGGAGTTTGTAATGTGTCCCTGCTTTCGCGCTTTACTGAAGGGACTCCAATCTCTTTTTGGCCTTCTCACTGCCCCGCTCACTTGCCTTTTGATAGTATTCTTTGGCTTTTTCGATGTCTTTTTCGACAACTTCACCAGTCATGTGGATATCCCCCATAAAAGCCAAGGACTTTACATGATTCTTGTTTGCCGCCCTCATCACCCATTCAACAGCTTTCTTCTGATCTACTTGAACACCCATCCCATTATAAAGACAGAATCCTACATTGAACTGGCTTTTATTATTACCTGCCATTGCTGATTCCAAAAAGTATTTATACATTTTTTCATAATCCTTCTCCACGCCATAGCCATATGCATAAGCAATTCCTAATGTATACCCTGCAGAATACACGCTTGATTCATAGTTTTTCTTTATTATTTTAACAGCTTTATCATAATCTATATCAACACCAATCCCCCAAAAACTCCTTTCACCAATATAAAAGTCGTCCTCTTCGAGATATCTATTTAATGATTCATATAACTCACTGCTACAACTTATGTTTTTTACAACACAAAACCCTTCGTAGTACATCCCAGCTAACACTTTGGTAGCGTTAGGATCTCCATTATTTATGGCTTTTTTTAACAATTCGATAGATTTATTACAGTCTTTACCAACACCAACACCATCTGAGTACATTTTTGCAAGACTTGTCATTGAATCTGTATTTCCTGATTTCACAGAAATTTCATACCATTTGACAGCCTCATTAACATTTTGCTCAACGCCAAATCCATTTTTATACATCCATGCCAGAGCATTCTGCGCCTTATCATCCCCTTTCCCCGCTGCTTTGAGTAGATAGCTATATGCCAAATCATACTCACCAGCCGTGAAGAGTTCTTCACCTTTATAAGAATCAGCATCCTGTTCACTTGTCGTTTGCTTGCAAGCAGTAACAGCAATAACCAATACAAAGATTATCAATAATCGTTTCGACAACACTTAACTCCAAATATTTGCAAGATCATATGCCACGCAGGCCACTAAATCGTAATCCCGAACGCAGCCTCATCCACATACCAGATCGTATCTTCTGCTTCCAAGCGCGCAGCAGGATACCGATCCGCGGCGGTCGGGTCGTTCATGATCTCAGCGATGAGTGATTGCTTGTTCTCGCCGGCGGCGAGGAAGAGGGCGGTGCGGGCGTTGTTCAGGACCGGGAAGGTCAGGGTTACTCGATCAAGTTTGGGACTGGCTGGCGGGTCGATGACCGGAACTACCCAGTCGGTGGCTTCAAGGGCGTCGGTGCCGGGGAAGAGTGAGGCGGTGTGTCCATCCTCTCCCATGCCTTGGAGGAGAAAGTCGAAGCGGGGGATGTCCTTGTCGCCGAATGTGTTGACGAGGTTCCTTCGCATGTCCTCGGCGGCTGCGGTTGCTCCCTTTTCCCCCCTGATGCGGAGGATATTTGCCTCCGGGATGGGGACACTGGCCAGCAGGGCATCGTACGCGAGCTTGTAGTTGGACTGGTCGTCATCGGGAGGCACCGCGCGGTCGTCGCCCCAGAAGAAGAAGGTTCGGTCCCATGGCACTGCGCGCCAGTACGGTTCGCTTGCCAGGATTTCGAAAAGTCGCTTGGGCGTGGAGCCGCCGGACAAGGCGACCGTGAAGCGGCCGCGGTCGTTCAGCGCGGCGTGCGAGCAGGCAATGAAGAGTTCGGCTGCGGCCCTGCTCAGTTCTTCGCTATCTGCGAAGACAAAGAAATCGGTCATTGCATTCACCTCAAAGCGAGTGACGGTGTTCAGATTCCCATATCCGGCCAGCATTGATGCACCATTTGAGGGCCGTCTGTTCCGGACCGGTAAAGGTGCAGCCGCTTGGCCTGATCAGGACAGTCGCATTCCATGAGTATCGGAGTCAAGAACCCCCAGCATAAATCTATGGAATCTTGCCGCCAGAAAAGTGTGTGATCGCCGAGCAATACGTCCAGCAGAACCTTTTCATACGCGCCAAGCCGGGCGGCGGTTCCCTGAGAATAATCGAAGTTCATGGTCACGTTTCGCAGACACATGGCCGGGCCGGGGGCCTTGGCCTGGAAGGTCAACCGCACTTCCTCGCGGGGCTGGATGGAAAGAATCAGCCGGTTGGCGGTGATGTGCTCGCCGAGGATGTTGCGGAACATGGAGTGTGGCACTTCCTTGAAGCGAACCTCGATGTCCGTGCGTTTTTCGGACATGCGCTTGCCCGAGGTGATGTAGAATGGCACTCCCTGCCACCGCCAGTTGTCGATGAAAATTTTCATGGCTGCAAAGGTCGGCGTGAGCGAGTCCGGGGCGATGCCCGGTTCCTTGACGTAGGATGGCACGGACTGCTCGTCCACCATGCCTGCGGCGTATTGGCCCAGCACCAGATGTCTATCCAGATCATCGGTGGGGAACGGTCGAAGAGACCGGTAGACCTTGGTTTTTTCGTCGCGGATACGGTCCGCCTCGTAGCGGGAGGGTGACTCCATGGCGACCAGCGAAAGCAACTGCATCATGTGGTTTTGGAACATGTCGCGCAGTACTCCGGTGTGGTCGTAGTATCCCGCCCGGTGTTCCACGCCGAGTTTTTCGGCGGCGGTGATGTGTACTGATTCTATGTAACGGCGATTCCAGACCGGCTCGAAAATGGCGTTGGCGAACCGGAACATGAGCACGTTCTGGACGGTCTCCTTGGCCAGATAATGATCGATGCGATAAATCTGGTGCTCGGAAAATCCTTCCATGAGGGCATCGTTAAGCTGCTGCCCGGTAGCGAGATCGTGACCGAATGGTTTTTCCACGATTACCCGCACCCAGTTGGAGGTCTCCTCGGCCAGCCCCACGCTGGCGAGATTGTGGGCGATGTCTTCATATGCCTTGGGGGGCACGGCCAGATGAAAGATGATGTTGCCTTTGGTGCCGAATTCCTCGCCCTTGGTCTTTATGACCTCGGCCAGTTCGGAGAATGTGTCGACGGACGTGAAATTCACGGGGCGATAGAAGATGCGCTGGCCGAACCGCTCCCAGTTGGACATGTCCGCGCCGTGCTCCTTCAGGGAATCGTGGATGCGTTTACGGAACTCCTCATCCGAAAGATCGGTTCGGGATGCGCCGATGATTATGCAGTCGTCCGGTAGCCCGTTGCCGCAGCACAAGGAATAGAGCGAGGGCAGTATCTTGCGAAAACTCAGGTCGCCCGTGGCTCCGAACAGGACGATGGCGCACGGATCTGATGGTTTATCGTACCGGCATTCCCCGCTGGTCTCTCCGAGGATAATATCGGTGCCGGGCATTATTTTTCTCCTGCCGATTTGACGGCATGCCCGCCGAATTCACGCCGAAGGGCTGCCAG
>Ga0070729_10002054_pt1 | contig 27401 bp, 27 predicted proteins | sample tdDd472_FD_66725 | JGI IMG/M metagenome (GOLD analysis project Ga0070729, IMG submission 66725) | Marine sediment microbial communities from the Atlantic coast under amendment with organic carbon and nitrate - tdDd47.2 | ecosystem: Environmental > Aquatic > Marine > Coastal > Sediment | place... | reverse complement strand
TAAGGTCAACAAATTTGACGAAAGATATATGGCTTAACTAAACATTTTGTTTACGTTTGCCGAAGAGGAGGGCGATCAGGTAGACAGCTGTCGAGGTTAATGCGATTGTTGCACCGGGTGGCCAGTTCACAGTAAAAGAAATACTTAACCCAAGAAGGGTTATTACGATTCCTAACGCAACGGCAAAAAGCATCATAACCGAGAGTGTTTTCGAAAAAATATTTGATGCAGCAGCCGGCAAGGTTAAAAATGCAATAACAAGAATCGCTCCAACCACTTGTATAAGTAATACAACCGTAAGTCCAATGAGGCCGAGGAGCAGAAGGTAGAGGGGCGCAACCTGAACTCGTTGGAGCTGAGCTTGCTTCTCGTCGAAGCAAATGAGGACAAATCGCTTGTGAAAGGCGAGTGTCACAAGGAGAATTACCCCGTCGAGTATGAGGAGCGTAATGAGGTCGTGGGAGCTTGCCCACAAAATATTTCCGAAAAGAAAATTCATCAGCTCGACGTTATATCCAGGAGTGAGGCTAATAAAAATGACCCCGATTGACATCCCTAGTACCCAAAGGGCTGCAATAATTGTGTCTTCCCTCTGTCTGTAATAGAGGCGGATAAAGCCAATAAGTGTTGAAGAAAGGAGTGCTGCTATAAGCGCTCCATTAATTGGGGTAAGCCATGCTATGTCGTAGGTTCGTCGAAGGTAGAGAAAAAGCCCCATTCCTCCTAGTACGGAGTGGGAGATGCTTCCTGCTATGAACGCGATTCTTTTGATGACTACATACGAGCCAACAATCCCTGATGCAATAGATGCAAGTCCGCCCGCAAAAAGAGCCATTAAGAAAAAGTGCGATGAAAAAAATGCGGTCACTTTCCCTCCTTATGCGGTTCGTGATAGACGCCAATTGCGTAGTGGTTACAAAGTTCTTCAGGTCGGAGTGAAATTACGTTCCGCTGGAAGAGGAGAACGCGATCAACAAATCGGGTGATCGCATGAAAGTCATGTGTAACCATAAGTATAGTCGTCTCTTTTTTGAGAGAGTGAATAAGCTCGAGGATGCTACGCTCAGATTGAGCGTCAACATTTGCCGTTGGCTCATCTAAAATAAGTACATTAGGGCTGGAAGCAAGCGCTCTCGCTATCAGAACTTTTTGCGCCTGACCACCTGATAGGGTTCCAAACGGTTGTTTTGCATGTTCAGCCATTCCAACTCGATCGAGTGCATCCATTGCAATTTTTCGCCCCTTTGAGCTGATTCCTGCAATGGGGATGTAGTAGGAGGTGCAGCCCATCTCGACGATATCGAGTGCGGTTACCGGAAACATTTTGTCAAAGAGAGGGGATTGAGGAACATACCCGATTCGGACTGATGGATCGACTGTGATACTGCCTTTTTTTGGCTTATAAAACCCCATCAAGAGCTGAAGCATCGTAGTTTTACCGCTTCCATTTGGGCCAATAAGCGCAATAAACTCGCCGGTATTCACTTCAAATGAGACATTCGAAAGAATCGTTCTGTCGCGGTATGAAAAGGTGAGGTTGCTTGCTTTAATCTGGGGAGGCATTTTCATTCAACTTGCATCCGAGAATCATCGATGTGATGTATCTCATGTTATCAATATAGTCTTCTTCGAGTGGGTCGATATGGACAATATTTAGATTCAGTTGCTTCGCTATCTCACCTGAGCTTTTATCTCCAAATTGCGGCATGACATAAATACAGGAAATTTGATCGTGCCGGATGACCTGTTCAATGCTCTTTAGCTCATGTGGAAGGAGTGATTTCCCTTCAGTCTCGAGGGCGAGCTGATGCAGGCCGAAGTCGTGGCAAAAATACCCCAGGGATGCGTGATTAACAACAAGTGATCTGCCCCTTACAGGTTCTAATGCGCGGAGAAGCTCGCTGTTTAGGTTCGTAAGTTCTGCGAGGAATGCTTGGTAGTTTTTTTCATACAGTTTTGCAAACTCAGGGAGCAAATTCGAAAGCGCCTCTTTAATGATCTTTGCTTGCAAAAGTGAGAGCTTTGGGCTCATCCAAATATGACGGTCGTAGCCCTCTTTGCTGCAGCACCCTTGGTCATTGTGGTGATGATCTCCATGGTGGTGATCGTGCTGAGGAATTAGTTGAGTTGTATCTTCGCTAAAGCGAAGGAGGGGAACTCTCGTTGTTAAGTCGAGGTACTTAAATGCCTTGTTATCTCGCTGAAGGATAGGAATGATTTTTTGCTCAAAGTGCTCATGAACACCAATCCACAAATTTGCTGAGCTTAATTCATTCAGTCTTCCGGGAGTGATCTCAAAAATATGCGGATCGTATTGCTCTGGCACAGCGCTCATTACGGTAACGGTGTCGCCGGCAATCTTCGAAACAAACTGCTTGTATGGAGGGATGCTTACCACAACAAGAGGGGCGCTCCCAGTAGGATCAGGGGTGTTTTCTTGGTTCGAGCAAGAGACCAATAACAAAGCAGAGAAGAAAAGAACAAATAGCCGCTTCATAGAAATCAAAACTTTTTTTCGCCAATCATACAGTGAAAGGGAGAATTTTACCACGATTCTTTTTTCTATCTTACGCTGCGGTGAGCGTGTTCTGCGCGTTCAAGAGCCATTCGCATAGTTGCGATTGACCAGCTTAACGGGCAGACAGGAGAAGGAAGCGGGGTGAAATCATACTTTCGGTCGAACACGGTGTTGATGCTTTCGGGTAAAGAAAACTCAGACAGTGTCTCTCCGTTAGCGGCGATCGTATCAGAGCCTGTCAATTGGCCGAGTGAACGCTTCAAATGGAAATCACCGCGTCGTAGGTAATACCTGCAGAGCGTGTTATCGCTTTCAAGTTCCGTGAGGCGATAATAGACAGCAGCGATGATTGAATCAAAAAACCATTGCGCATCATACGGTTGGTTTGCAGGCATGTATCCCTTGTGGAATCGTGTGACAAACACTGTATCTGGAGTCTGAGGGCCGAGAATGACGGAGGGGATGTTGTGGTCGATCCAATAATTCAGCGATTGGTATGCATCGAGCTTGTACCTGTAGATACCGTAAGGACCCACAAGTCCTAAAACGATGTCTAATACCGTTTGGATTGCTTGTTTATCATTGTAGTAGAGCGAGTTTTCAGGCATGCACAAGAAGAGAAGTGCGGCATCAGCTCGCCGGTTGATCCCTTTCCCTGTGATGTCAGGCGCTTCGCCGCCGAGGTTGAGGTTGAATTCAACTTTTTTTTTGCCAAGCTCAATCATTTGCTCGATCCGCTTTTTTGAGAGCGCGGTGATGATTGTACTCTTCGTTTTTGCTGGAGTCACCTTCTGCACAGATTGTTCGAGAGGAAAGGTTCCGAGGATTTCATCGTAATATCCCATCAGCCCGGCAGAAATTAATCCAATGGTAGAGGCGTTCACAATCAACTCTTCTTCCCAAGGGCCTGCATCACCTCTTTCCCAAAATGAAGTGACGTCAAAAAAGGCGGGGAAAAAGGCGAGTGTTTCGTACGAATCAGTTGGGATATCACTTTTTGAAATTATCCTGGTTCTCAGGGCATCCGATAAAGCGAGTAAGAAAAGTCCATGTGAATCAAACTGCAGGTGATCCCACATCTGCTCTTTCCCATTGATTTGATGGTGTGAGAGTGTTTTTCTGGAGAATCGAATAAGAGGGACGTTGAGGTGGGCGTTCTTAGTTTTTGTAGGGTCTGCAATTTCAGGGGAGGTAATAACTGCTAAAAATCGCTCTTTTTGCTGAGGTGTCGAATAAAAACGAAGGAGATTTAGAAGGAGTGTTTTCGCTTCTTTTGGATTGCCGTTCTTCAGGCCAAAATAGTGCCAAACAGCGTCACGAACCCAGATTGCGGAATAATTCGTTACATCAACTTCATCTTCATCTCTTCTTGTGGAAGCTTGAGTAAAACCTTCACGTGAGAGGGGAATATGTAAATAGGGTTTTAGTGTTTGTCTGATTGATGAAATGGTATGTTCATTCAAGCTGTGAGTGAGCCAAGGAGCGACTTTGTGATTAAAAAAATAGACAAAGCCCCCTTCTGGGACTGCTGCACACTGCGGCATCGTGCGCATTTGCAACTGCTCTCGATACTGGATGGTATCCTGTTCAGTCGGAAGGTGCGCCCACAAACTCAATGGCAGCACAAGCAAGAAGAGAAAAAACCGTTTCATATACATAAACCAGTACGCTAGCAATCAACCTAGTTTTTTTAAAGAACAAAACCAGGTGAAGAAATCCTGCTTAAGAGGCGAGGCCTCCGGTTTGAGTGTGGGGAGTTTGAGTGAATTTCATTTTCGACATACCTTGTAGGTAGGCGGAAATGAAAAAGGAAAAGGTAACTTTTCCTGATTCATCTCAAAGTCACCCAATCAAAACGGAGGGAGTGGGATTGACTCTGATCGTCTATAACGATCCTCGCCCTGCGGGTAACACCTGTCGGTGTTATCTAAAACACTATTCGTGTTTTTCGAACCCTGTGGGTTCTCATCCCAGGTAAATTTGCATAAGTTCGGAGGGAGTGGGATTCGAACCCACGATACACTTTCGTGCATACTCGCCTTCCAAGCGAGCGCTTTCGGCCACTCAGCCATCCCTCCATATGAAGAGGTTGGAAATAATACTTTAGAGTTTGAAAAGAAGCAAGTCGGAATAACGGCAAAAGACTATTTGAAACCACACGATTTTCGGTTGTTGTTAGTAATAATCAAATAATAAACATTTAATTATATGGATATTGGTTAATGTTGTTGTTTCACATTATTATGTCATGTATAATTGCGGTTGTTAATTATGTCTAATTAGACAAAGTCTAAAAAGGGGGAGTTGTAATGGTACAGTCCGTTGCAGCAAGTATAGGACAAACAGTTGGAAATACACTCTGGGAAACCGGGAAGTTCACTGTGACGAATTCCTATGCAAGAAATACAGCAATGCTTGCCTTATCATTTTTTGTTGGGCCATGTGCATTAGCGGTAACATCAGGATATCTTACAATGAAAGCGCTCGGGAATCCCGATGTGTTTTCGTGGATTGGAGTAACCGATCCTAAAACAAAACTCATTGCGAAAATCGGTGTGTCTGTGCTGTGCGCAGCTGCAACTTTTGAGGTGGTGAGTGCTTCGGCAACACTCGCTAAAGTAGCGGCTCTAACAGGGTTTGCATTCTTCGCAGCACCTGAAATTGTAGAGATGATTAGTGGTGCTGAGGAAAGTCCTAAAAAAGGAATTCTTGATGAAGGAAAAGCTATCGAAGCGTAAGAAAATAACGGACTTCGAGAGTAAAAGAACCTACTTGTAAAAAGTAGGTTCTTTTTTTTTGTTTTTTTGGTATGGTGCTTGCCCAGCAGGAAATTTTTCTGGATTTATTTTTTACATCTCAGGTAAGACGATCGATTACTTGTAAATACAGGCTATAGTCATGAAATGCCCATTTTGTAGACACATGGAATCCAAGGTAACGGACTCACGGTATGCGAGTGAAATGAATGCGATTCGTCGCAGGAGAGAGTGCCTTAATTGTGGTAACCGGTTTACAACGTTTGAAACTGTAGATCTTTCGTTACAAGTATTGAAGCGGGATGGTCGCTACGAAGACTTCCAGATTGAGAAATTGATCCGAGGGATTTCTGCAGCCACAAGGCACACAAGAATTAGTCATGATGAAGCGAGAGCGCTTGCATCAAAAATTAGTGCGGAACTTATGGAAAAACAGGTGCGTACGATTGACTGGAAAGAAATGGGTGAACTTGTGATGAAGCACTTACAGCGGCTTGATACGGTTGCGTATATTCGTTTCGCCTGTGTGTACAAGCGATTTAAGGATATCGATGAACTCGTTGAGGCTATTGAGAGTACTCATCCTGTGAAAGAGAAAATTGAGAATTGTACCTAATAAAAGATGAATAATTGAGGTTTTGGAATGGCACTGACTAAGAAAGAAATCGAGCAGTTTAAAGACACCCTAGTCGCATTAAGAGCGAGATTGACAAATAGCGTTTCTTCAGCTTCTGAGGATGTAAAATCAAATGATCAAATGAAAGGTTACTCTCAGCACCAGGCAGATGAAGGTACAGATGACTTCATTCGTAACATCAGCCTTGAAGTTACTGGGAAAGAGGTAGAAGTGCTCAGACAGATTGATAGAGCGCTTGAGAAAATTGATGAAGGCACTTATGGCGTTTGCGACTTAACCGATGCCGATATTCCTGTAAAGCGGTTAGAAGCAATCCCGTATGCAACGATGACAGTTGCTGCTCAAGAAAAGTTTGAAAAAGGGCTCATTGAATGAAAAGAAAGTGGGCTCTCCTCCTCATGTTCGTAGGGGTGCTCCTCGCTGATGTGCTCACGAAATGGGCTACCCAGGCTAACCTGGGGGTTCCTCGAGGTCCCCTAGGTGTATACCCTTATGGTGGTATTGGCGTATTTCGTGATTTTATGGGAATTTCCCTCTCATTTACCTATGTGAGTAACACAGGTGCTGCATGGGGGATGTTTTCAAATTATTCACTTATTCTCCTAATCGGAAGAATACTTCTAGTCTCACTACTTATCTGGTACGTGCTTCGAGGGAAAGGGCCAACGCTTCGGTTGTCTGCGCTCACCTTGATTATAGCAGGGGCAGTCGGTAATATTTTTGACATGCTCTACTATAAACACGTAATCGATATGGTCAAATTTGTCCTTTGGGGGTATCATTATCCGGTGTTTAATATCGCAGATGCTGCGATATGCATTGGAATAGGACTCCTTATCTTGGACAGTTTTTGTGGAAAAAAGACGCAAACAGCATAATTTCATCGTTACAACTCCTGAAGAAATGGGGGTTTTGCAGGTTTCGAAGTGGCAAGATTTCCATGTTCAGCTCGATGAGGACGGTGTAAAAAAATTATTTTCTGATCTCGACGTTTCGTATGGATATCGGGTTGGCCAAATCGTTCAGGATGATGCTTGTGTTTATAGTGTCGAAGAATACCTTTCTGTGTACGACGAGTTCTTAAAGGCTGAAAACATTGCTCCATACCGAAAGTCACTTTCTATGGGTTTGAGCGTAAGCGATGATGCTTTTTACGCGAAAGTGGTGTCTGGTGGTGTCATTGTTACCCCAAAAATGCCGTATATCCAAATACGTGCAAGTAGCTACTCGATTTCGAAGGATGGGAAAATTTTGCCGGGTGTTCTCGGTGCAGATGTACACAAGTGGGGACTCCATTTTGCGTACCCACTGCTCGCCATGAATTCGAAAGAGGGGATTGCAAAAAATGTGCTTACTCAGCCCGAATTTAGCAATACTAAATTATTCAAAGTATTGCAAAAATGGATTCGGGAATGGACGAAGCCAGCTGATATTGCTGTAAATGAACAGGTAGTACGCACGACGATGAGGTGTATGCGATGAAATTGGAACTTATTTCAATAGGTAGCGAACTGCTCACTGGTAAGACGGTGAATACAAATGCATCATGGATCGGGAATACGCTCCTCGCAAACGGGTATAAACTTTCGTATGTTCAAACGATTGTAGATAACGAGCAGGATATTAAAGCGGCTTTGGAGCTTGCTTGCAATCGGGCCGATTTTGTCATTACGACGGGAGGACTTGGGCCAACCGGCGATGATATTACAAAAGCGTGTGTAGCCGCTCATTTTGGAAAAACGATGCAATACCACGCTGACATCGAACAAGAATTAGATAAACGATTTCCCGGTATCCCTGGTCATGATAATCAGGCGACTTATCCTGAAGGTGCGATCCTTTTGAAAAATCCGTCTGGGACTGCACTCGGTTTTGTTGTTGAAAATAAGGTAGTGTGTCTTCCTGGTGTTCCTTCTCAGATGAAGGCAATTTTTGAAATAGGGGTTTTACCGTACCTAAAAAAACAGTTTCCTCCTGAATATGTTGCACGCTCAGTATTTATTGCTGGAAAAATTGAAAACGATGTTGATCCAACGTTACGAGAGCTGGAAGAAAAATTCGCAGATATCGAGCTTGGCATTTGCCCATCCTGGGGAATACTTTCAGTATACTGTGTTGGGAAAAATACAACGCACGTTGATGCTGCAATCATGGAGATCGAAAAGAAATTCCACGATGTAATCTTCTCGACAGAATCTTCGGATATCAGCCTTGCCGTACACCTCTTGTTACAAAAAAAGAAATGTACACTAGCATTTGCTGAATCGTGTACCGGAGGGTATATATCCTCTCAAATCACACAACATTCCGGAGCATCGGATTATTTTTTAGGCTCAGTAATCACCTATTCTAATGAGGCGAAAGAAAAGCTTGTGAATGTTGCTCCTAAAACTTTGCAAGAGCATGGTGCGGTCAGTGAAGAAACAGCGAAAGAGATGGCGAGTGGGGCAAAAAAAGCGCTTGGATCAGACTGTGCAGTCGGGATCACAGGAGTGGCGGGGCCGCTTGGAGGAACAGATGAGAAACCAGTCGGAACCGTGTGGATAGCACTCGTTAACAAAGAGAATAAATATACCACGTTCAGATGTACCCGTGGTGGAGATAGAAAAAAAATAATCGAATACGCTGCTAACACAGCATTGCACATGATATGGAGAGAATGTCGATGAGTTATCAACTGCTTGGATCAGGCGACCAGAAAAAAATTGAGCAATTTGGCCCGTATACCATCGAGCGTCCATGTAGTGCGGCCCTCTGGAAATTAGGGAAAGCCTTCAAGGCAGACGCAAGTTTTTCTAGAGAAGAAAAAAAGGGATGGAGTTTTAGAAAAAAGCTTCCTGATTCATGGGATATTGAATTGAAAGGGATCAAGCTGAGACTGAAGGCGACTTCATTCGGTCATGTGGGAGTATTTCCAGAGCACGCGACGCAATGGCCTTTTTTAAAAAAGCATGCGAAAAAAAGAGTGCTTAGCCTATTTGCATATTCTGGGGCTACGACAATGTACCTTGCAAAACAAGGAATTGAGGTGTGCCACGTCGATGCTGCGAAAGGAATGATTGACTGGGCTAAAGAAAATGCTGCGCTCAACGGATTAGAAGATGCCCCAATCCGATGGATTGTTGACGATGTGATGAAATTTCTTGTTCGAGAAGCAAAAAGGGGGAGTATTTACGACGGTGTTATCCTCGATCCACCAACCTTTGGACGCGGCGCAAAAGGACAGGTGTTTAAACTTGAAAAAGACCTGCACAAATTACTTGGATCGATACGCAACATCCTTTCAAAAAAAGCGTCATTTGTGCTTTTCACGTGCCACACTCCAGGAATCACCCCAATAACTCTAGAAAACCTACTTCTTGATTCCTTTGGAGATAAAGGTACCGTTGAATCTGGTGAGTTATACATAGAAGGAGAAGATAAGCTTCTTCCATCTGGAACATACGGAAGGTGGTTTCTATGATTATTACAAGCCTTCAAAACCCGAGGGTCAAAGACCTCGTAAAATTGAGAGATCGACGAGGACGAGACAAAATAGGACAATTTCTTATTGAGGGATATCGAGAGCTTTTACGAGCTGTAGAAGGAAAAAAAGAGATAAAAACAATCTACTTTTGCCCAGAGCTCTTCCTTGGAGAAAATGAGGAAGCTCTCATGGAACGCGCCAGGTGTGAGCTTGTAGAGGTGAATAAACATGTCTTCGAGAAAATTTCGTACAGAGATAGACCTGATGGGCTTATTGCTTGTGCTCCTTTCTTTGAGACATCATTAACGCGATTTGAGAAAAAACAAAACCCGTTTTATATCGTAGCAGAAGCGATAGAAAAACCGGGGAATCTTGGAAGTATTCTTCGTTCCTCAGATGCAGCAGGAGTCGATGGACTCATACTTTGTGATAAATGTACGGACCTTTTCAATCCTAATGTTGTTCGCTCATCTGTGGGGACGCTCTTTACGGTTCCAGTTGCGGAAGCATCTTCAGAGGAAACACTTTCTTACTTGAGAGCGCAAGGTGTGCAGATCCTTGCGGCAACCCCAGAAGCAAAAAAAGTGTTTACCGAGGTCGACGTTACTGGACCTGTTGCGATTATTGTGGGAACAGAACAGCTTGGCCTTTCAGAAAAATGGATGAAAGAAGCAGACCTTCAGGTGAGAATCCCAATGCTCGGAATTGCAGACTCGCTCAACGTTGCGGCTGCAACGACGCTCCTTTTATACGAAGTGGTTCGGCAGCGATGTTAGAAATACTCTATGAAGACAACCATATCCTTGTTCTCGACAAGCCTGCAGGCATTCCCGTACAAGGTGAGGGGAGCTTAGAGGAAGCGGCAAGAGCGTTCATTAAAAAGCGTGATAGCAAGCTAGGGAACGCCTTTGTGTTTGCAGTCCACAGAATTGACAAACCGGTTGCAGGGATCGTCCTCTTTGCCAAAAGTAAAAAAGCGCTCTCTCGTCTTTCAGAACAAGTAAGAAATGGAGAGCACGAAAAAAAATACATCGCTTTGGTCGAAGGCGAAATGGAAAAAGTATCGGGTACACTTGTCGATACGATACTAAAAAAAGAGTATCGAGCAGAAATAAGCAAAGAGGGGAAAAGGTGTGAGCTTTCCTATCGCGTCAAAAACGGCGTTATTGAAATCATGCTCCATACGGGAAGGTACCATCAAATTCGCGTACAATTCTCATCTCGAGGGCATCCCATCCTTGGTGATAAAAAATATGGAAGTAGCTACACATATCCAAAAGGAATAGCGCTTATTCACGCAGAACTGAGCTTGAATCACCCCGTTACGAAAGAAAAATTGAGATTTCAGACGAAAAATAAACTCATTTCCGTATAATTGCCCATTTACAAACTGAGGTACATCACATGCGAGAAGAGATACTTTATTCAGCAAACCAAGCTATTGAGGCCGCACGCCTCCTTTCCACAGGTCCCGTCGTCACATTTATCGATGAAGTATCATCGCTTATTGCAAACGCTTTTGCAGCAGGAAATAAAGTGATAGTTGCCGGAAATGGTGGTTCTCTCTGCGATGCGATGCACTTCGCTGAAGAATTTACGGGGTTTTATCGAAAAAAAAGAAATCCTCTACCAGCAATTGCACTTTCTGATCCGGGTGTAATGTCGTGTGTCAGCAATGATGCAGGTTTTCAGTACGTTTTCTCAAGACAAGTCGATGCATTTGGAAAAGAGGGTGATATCTTTGTTGCACTGACAACCAGTGGGAACTCAAAAAACCTCGTTGAAGCGGTTCAGGTGGCAAAGCGAAAAAAGCTAAGCACCGTTGCCTTTCTCGGTAAAACTGGAGGAACCCTTAAGGGGGAATGTGATCATGAGTGGGTAGTTGAAGGGTATAAATATTCTGATCGTATTCAAGAAGTACATATGGCATCTATCCACATAATCATTGAAATGGTAGAAAAGAAATTGAAAAAGCATCACGCAGAGCTACTTAATGAGCTCCTTGAAGATGCACAATCGCTCGTATGATACTGCAAAACCTAGAACCTCAAATCAAAGAAATACAAAAAAAGAAATGGAAGCATCCATTTTTTTACTTCTTTGTCCCCATGAGCCTCATTTATCGACTTGGTGCAAAGCTCAATAGGTGGCTCTATGAACGTGGTATCCGCAAGCAAGTGAAGGTATCCTCGAAAGTGATCTCCATTGGGAACCTCGTAGCAGGGGGAGGGGGAAAAACATCCCTCACTCAGCTCCTTTGTAAAGGGCAGGAGAACATTGCGATTTGCACAAGGAACCTAGGAACGCAAAAAAGTGATGACCGCGTGCACGTACTCCATAAAAACCCACAATACAACGCTGAGGAAGTTGGGGATGAAGCGCTCCTCCACAGCCTCTGTCTACCTGATGCTAGTGTGTATGTGGCGCGAAAAAAATCAGACGCAGCGCTTGAAGCTTCAAAAAACCATCCAGTTATCCTTGTAGATGATGGGATGCAGCACCATCAACTCAAAAAAGATATAGAAGTGATTTGTATTAATGCCCAGCGTCCTTTTGATAATGGGTGGCTTCTTCCTGCAGGTTTGATGAGAGAGCCAAAAAAATTGTTATCAAAAGCCGACTTCATTGCGATCACAAACGCGAATGCGTATGACCCTTTCCTCGAGGAAGAGATAAAAAAATACTCCAAAGCGCCTCAATTTGGCGTTGCGTATTCAACGGAAGAAATCCTTCCCAAAAAAGCGCTTGCATTTTGCGGTATTGGGTACCCCGAGGGATTTTTCACCCTTTTAAAAAATAAAGGGGTAACACTCGTAGAGGAAATCGTCTTCCCCGACCACAGTTTCTTCAGCGAAGAGAGCCTCCATGAGCTTGTCAATAAGGCCAAAAATGCCGGAGCTGACGAAATCCTCTGTACAGAAAAGGATTTCCTTAAAATCTCACCTCAATTACAATCCGAGCTACCAATAAGAAGTGTAAAGGTAATTCTTAGTGTTCGTTTCGGGAAAAAGAACTTTGACAAACTTCTCTCGTCTTTCCAATAACTAATACTCAAAGTAATTTATGAAGCCGTGGATTCAAATTCTCTTAGGCCTATTTTTAGGACTGCTCTTTGGTATTGTCGTAGGCCAGCCTATATCAATTATTGAACAAATCGGAAAAGCGTTCATTGACCTATTGAAAATGCTCGTAGGGATTATCGTTTTTTCATCACTTGTCAGTGGAATATGCCATATTAATGACCCCAAAAAACTGGGTCGGATTGGACTGCGTACCCTGCTTTACTATGCAGGATCGACGGTCATTGCGATTACGCTCGGGCTTATCTTCTCCTATCTGCTCCTTCCAGGTGCAGGGCTGAACCTCCAAGTGCCACCAGAAAGTAGTTCAACACCATCAATTGGTATTATAGATTTTATTTTCTCAGTGATCCCTTCAAATCCATTTGCTGCATTTGCTGAAGGGAACATCCTGCAGATCATTGTTTTTGCTATCTTCTTTGCATTTGCAATCACAATCACAAAAGAAAAAGGGAAGCCTGTACTCGCCTTTTTTGAGTCGGTGAGCGAAGTGATGTTTTCGCTTACCCATACAGTCATGAAATTGGCTCCTATCGGGGTGTTTGCCCTCATAGCCTCTTCAGTGAGTTCGATTGGGCTCAAGGTAATCCTTCCTCTTTTTAAATTTTTGTTATGTAACTATCTAGCATGTGTACTGCAAGTTGTTGTCGTATTTACTCTTTCACTGCGGATATTAGCTGGTGTGAAAGCGATGCCTTTTTTCAAAGGTATGAAAGATGCGATTGTACTAGCGTTCTCTACCAACTCGAGTTCCGCGACCTTACCTGTATCACTTGAATGTGCACGAGACCATCTTGGTATCTCAGCTGACATTGCTGGGTTCGTCCTCTCTCTAGGCTCAACTATTAACATGAATGGAGCCGCAGTTGGACAAGCGGTTGCTGCCGTATTCATCTCACAGGCCTATGGAATAGAAATAAGCTGGATAAACATAGCTGTTCTTTATGTCACCGCACTTATTTCCGCTGTTGGTGCTGCAGGAATTCCTGGAACTGGAATAATTATGCTGTCTGTTGTTCTTAGTGCAATGGGCTTACCACTTGAGGGAATCGCTCTCGTTGCTGGTGTAGATAGAATCCGAGAAATGGTTTCTGCTGTTGTGAATATCCTCGGTGATGGAGTCGCAGCTGTCTACGTTGCTAAGCGAGAAAAGCAACTCAACGAAAAGCAATACCACGCAGTCACATGGCTATAAGTACTAAAATTACACTTCCCAAACTAGGGGAGAGCATACTTTCTGCAACGATAGTTAAATGGTTAAAAAAACCAGGTGATCACGTACGTCTTGATGAACCAATCGTTGAAGTAGCTACTGACAAAGTGAATAGTGAGATTCCTTCCCCATTTCAAGGTATTTTAGGAGAAATTCTAGCAGAGGAAGGAAAAGAGGTTTCTGTAGGAGCGCCCCTGGTGTCCATCGATGCAGAAGGAGAAATTGCACCTCAAAAGACAGAAGAGAAAGCTGTTAAAAAAGAACCTCAAGCGGATTCAGAGCCGAATACATACCTTTCGCCAGCTGTGATGCGGCTCATGCGTGAGCATAAACTGACTGCATCACAACTCTCGAGCATCAAAGGTTCTGGAGACCGAGGTCGAATAACCAAAAAAGACATTGAGCGCATACTACATAGCCAGCCGAAAAAGTGTCCATTAGAGAACGTCATTCCATTTACACCAATGCGAAGCGCGATTGCTGCACATATGGTTCGAAGTAACCAAGAAATACCTGCGGCGAGCCTTGTTACTGAAGTTGATGTTACGAGTCTTCGTGAACGGATACAAAAAGAAAAACACCGCTTCCAGGAGCAACACGCTGTTAAACTCACGCTTACTTGCTACTTTGTTGAAGCACTCGTTGCTGCATGTATACAATTTCCGCACATCAATGCGAGCTACACTCAAGAGGGGATTGCGCTTAACGAGCATGTGAACCTTGGGATTGCAGTCCATGTGGCAGAGGGACTCGTCGTTCCTGTTCTCCACAAGGCTGATTCAATGCCATTTGCGAAAAAAGCAGCGGGCTTGGAAGAGCTAAAAAAACGCTCACAGTCAAAAAAACTCGAGCATAAGCACCTTGAAGGAGCAACAATTACCCTTACCAACTTCGGTATGTCTGGAATTGAACTCGGCATTCCAATCATCCCACATGGGCAAACAGCTATACTTGGTATCGGTAGTGTGCAGAAAAAAGTGGTAGCGTTAGAAAACAATGCCATCGCTGTGAGAGAACGAGTTTCTCTATCGCTTAGCTTTGACCATCGAATTATCGACGGGATCTATGGCTGTGAATTCTTAAATGCGTTAAAGCATCACCTTGAAAGCTATTGATCATCAGCTATGATGGACTCTGGTCCATCAAACAAAGGAACAGTAAAAGACTTCCCGTTCTTGACGCCAATCCATTCCGAAATATCAGCGGTAATATTCCAGTCCATCCATTGCTCTCGATATGCTGGATACATTTCCTTTGTTACCACATGAAGTTTTTCCCCCTTTTCGAGTCTGTCTGGAAACCGTATTCCATCCAAATGGTCAATTTCATGTTGGAAAACACGGGCGAGGTACCCTTCGAAATCCTCAACGATTAGCTCTCCTGAAGTCGTATAGGCGCATACCTTTACCTTCTTCGCTCTTGGGATAATCGCGGCAAACGGACCTGCTGAAAAACAAGCTTCTCGATCGCGTTCAACCTCTACAGACTTCCAGATGATTTGTGGATTTACAAAGACTTGAAAATTGGGAGGGGTATCACTGTTGTCTCTTCGTTTAGCGACATTCATATCCACCATGACAACACGTTTGAAAATCCCTATTTGAGGAGCGGCAAGACCTGCCATAGTTGGTTCATTTTTCCCGAGGTCCTTGAGTCGCTTCTCAATACTTCTCAGCTCCTTTGAGCCAAATGCTTTATGCAGCACATATTCCGAGGCAGAATTTAACCTTGTATCTTCCATGGGAAGATACGGTGACTCCTCAGCAGAAAGAGAAAAGCAGCAAAGAAACAGAACAAGTAGAAAACGCATTATCACACTCCAAATTTCACGAGGAGCATACACTACTGCAGGGATTTCTGGCAAAAACCGCGATGCTATTTCGCGTGGTCTTGAGCATTAGAGAAACCTGGCTTCCCATCGATCAAATACAGGTGCTCAAGTTTAATCACATCAACATTCTCGCCATCAAGCTCCTTCAAAAGGACAGCAATATCATGCAGCGAACACTTTTCTTTCATAAAGCGTGTTCGATACTGCTCAATGCAGAACGTTTCTTTCATGCCGCCAGGGTAAATCTTAGCGCCACGGTTGGCAATGTAGACACAATCCATTCCAGCTTTTCTTTTACCGCCGAACTTTGTACGGATTGCTTCAGCTGAATCACGTGAATAGACGAAGACATCGACGCCAACGAGTTCTCTTGGATGAGAAATTTGCTTATCAGAAAACGTGACATGCTTCGCTTTTTCCTGCTTTTGATACTTTTTCTCAGGAAGTTTTACTGGGCGTTTCCCAAGGTGTGCGATCACTGCATCAGCAAACTCCTTCGTCCCCACCTTTTTCTTGCTAATACCATCCTTAAAAATATCATACGTGTGAATACCGCTCTCGATGGTAGCGAGCCAGCTATTATGAACATTAGTTGCAACATCTGGCAAATTCAAATGGAGAAGCATCAAAATTGCACCATGGATAAGTCCTGATGGGTTAGCTAAATTCTGGCCAGCTCTTCTCGGTGCAGATCCATGAATAGCCTCGAACATTGCGCCAAACTCACCTATATTTGCAGAACCGCAAAGACCAACTGATCCACTAATCTGTGCTGCGACATCTGATAAAATATCACCATACAAATTAGGCATAACAATCACATCAAAATTTTCTGGGGTATCGGCAAGTTTTGCCGCTCCGATATCAACAATCCAGTGCTCATTTTCGATATTTGGATACTCTTTTGCAACCTCCTGAAAAACCTTTGTAAAAAGGCCGTCAGAAAACTTCATAATATTATCTTTTGTAAAGCAGGTAACCTTTTTGCGTCCCTGTCTTACAGCATACTCAAACGCGTACCTGCAAATCTTCTCTGATCCTTCTCGAGAAATCAGCTTAATAGACTCACAAACATGGGGAGTTTGTCTATATTCGATACCGGAATACAAATCCTCCTCATTCTCCCGTACAATTACCACATCCATGCAGGGATGCTTTGTGTCGATAAAAGGAGCATATGAGACACATGGACGAACATTGGCATAGAGCCCCAAAGTCGTTCTCACCGTTACATTCAAGCTTTTAAAACCACCACCCTGCGGTGTTGTGATAGGTGCTTTCAAAAAAGCATCCGCTGATAAAATCGTATCCCACGTCTTAGGATTAATCCCAGTTTCATGCCCTTGGAGATACAATTTTTCTCCAATATCTACTTCTGAAATATCAAGACCAGCTCCAGCAGCTTCGAGAATTCTTAAAGTCGCATCCATAATTTCTGGGCCGATTCCATCACCGTGTGCTACCGCTACTTTTGCCATATACGCCTCATAATATCTTTTTTTGATATCCGAATTTTTATATGAAATTAAAGGGGATATCAAGCAAAATAGGTAGAATATGGAAATTCAAACCCTACTTCAAACACAAAAAGCGAGTATCGAGCATTATTTTTCCATGATTGACCCTGCTCAGATCGAACACATTGTTTCGATTATTGACGCCGTTCCTGGAACTGTTTACTTCACAGGAGTAGGTAAGAGTGGGTTTATATGCCAAAAAATTGCTGCCACGCTGGTTTCCATTGGAATCAAAGCCGCCTTTCTTTCTCCCATCGATGCACTTCATGGCGATATTGGAATTGTTGAAAAAACAGATCTTGTCGTGCTTCTATCAAAAAGTGGCGAAACAGAAGAACTGCTAAAACTTATCCCATTCATTCATGCAAGGGGAGCAGAGACCATGGCCTGGACCTGTGCAAACAACGCTCGACTTGCACAAGAGGCAACTACATCTATTGAACTTCCGCTCGACAGAGAGCTCTGCTCATTTAACCTTGCGCCTACTACTTCGGCCCTTCTCCAGCTTCTTTTTGGAGATGCGCTTGCAATGGCGCTTATGGAAAGAAAAAAAGTAACCAAAGAAAAATACTACCTCAACCATCCATCCGGCTCGATTGGGAAAAAAATCAGCGTCCGCGTCGATGACATCATGATAAAAGGCGGAGACATCCCAACCCTTACCAAAGCGGCGAGCTTAAAAGCTGCGATCCTGATGCTGACAAAAACTCGGAAAGGATGTGTGCTCATTACTGATGGTGGGCAAAAAATTGAGGGAATTTTTACAGATGGAGACGTAAAGCGTGTACTCCAAACCGAAGAAAAAGGGGTTCTCGATAAGTCTATTGGAGATTTGATGACGAAAACATTCATCTCCATACCACAGGGTATAACTGCGTGGGAAGCTGTACAGATTATGCAACAAAACCCTGAAAAATGGGTGAACGTTGCGCCTGTGACCAAACAAAACCTACTCGTCGGTCTCCTTACCATGCACGATATACTCAGACAAGGTATTCGCTGAGCTTTCAGAAAAATATGGAAAAAAAAACTTCTGGAGCGTACTTGTCATCACCTCGATGCCGTACAAATCACCGCGTTGTAAAAACTTCGTATTAATAATTTCTGTCCGTAAAAGTTGGAGAGGTGATCGGCCTGGTTTCTCAAAAATCAGTGCATCTCGAGTAATAGAAAGCCTATGCGGAAGGTTTTCAAGTCTTTGAATTCTTCTTAAAGGAATCATTCCAATCGAAATAATCGCAATCCCGAGACAAAAAATTAAAAAGCCCCACTTCGACAAAAACACTTCACTGGTCCAAACGCCGAAAAAAAGAAGAATACCAGCTCCGATGACTCCTAGGAAAGTACCTCGAACAAGAAGCTTTTGTTTCAAATTTGGAAGAATGGAACTATACACTGTTTTTCTCATGGCAATCTATTCCTGATTTCTTTATCTTCATAGCCTCTTAGAGCACGTAATAATATTGCAACAATAAAATAATTTTTACAACTTACCCTTTTCTGAGTATACTGAGCATATGGACACAATAACAACACCACACATCATACTTCTTTTGGTTTTCATTGTTGGTTATCTAGCCATCATATTTGAATACCAGATCAAAGTAAACAAAACTGCAGCGGCGCTGTTGCTCGCAGCGTGTTGTTGGATTGCATACTTTGTTGGTGACAATGTCCCCTCAAAAGAAGGTCTCTCAGTTTTATCTCACCACGTAAGTAGTGTTTCGCAAATCCTCTTCTTCCTTCTCGGAGCAATGACACTCGTCGAGCTCATCGACTCACACAAAGGATTTGATACAGTTGTCCACTACTTACACACGCACTCGATGAAAAAAATGCTGTGGATCATCTCGTTTATTGCATTCTTCTTGTCTGCAATCCTAGATAACTTGACGACCACAATCCTTATGATCTCGCTTCTTCGAAAACTCGTGCCGAAAAAAAGCGAACGATTTCTTATGTCGATCATGATTGTTGTTGCTGCCAATGCAGGGGGAGCATGGACTCCAATTGGAGACGTTACAACAACAATGCTGTGGATTGGTGGACAAATTACAACACTTGCCGTCATCAAAGAAATTTTCTTCGCGAGTTTTGTGTCGATGATCATTCCTCTTCTTATCTATACCTTCACTGTAAAAGGTGAGAGCACCATACCAAAAAGAGACATAAGAGCAATTGAGCTGGAGCCAGGTGCTCATCTCATATTTATTCTTGGTATCCTCTCGTTCCTTTTTGTACCTGTTTTCAAGTGGTTAACTGGGCTTCCTCCATTTATGGGAATGATCTTCTCTCTCTCATTTATGTGGCTTGTGACAGACCTTATGCACCACAAATATGAACAGAGACAGCACCTTCGGGTTCCATTCATTCTCACAAAAGTAGATGTATCCAGTATTCTGTTCTTCCTTGGAATCCTGCTTAGTGTTAACGCGCTTGAATCTGCAGGGATCCTGAATGATCTTGCAGACTGGCTCGATGAAAACATCAAAAGTCTACCAGTCATTGCAACCTCGATTGGTATTATGTCAGCAATTATTGACAACGTGCCTCTTGTTGCTGCAACGATGGGGATGTACAAAATGGAACAGTTTCCAGTTGATTCAACCCTTTGGATGATGATCGCCTACGCTGCGGGTACAGGAGGAAGCATGCTCCTCATCGGTTCCTCTGCGGGTGTTGCGCTTATGGGAATTGAAAAAATAAGCTTTTTTGCGTACATGAAAAAAGCGACCATACCTGTGGGGATTGGCTTTCTAGTTGGAATGGGAGTCTACCTCGTATTCTAGCCTGTTGAGTCAGGAATCCCTGGAGAGTAGAGTGCAGCTCCGGCTACACCTACAATGAGTAGTAGAAAAATCACTGTAATGAGGACGCAGTCAGCTTCAGTTCTTATTCGTTCATTCGTAAGCAGAATATCTTTAAAAACCATGGGGTCTCTTAACCTATCAATACGTTGCTTCAAGGTTCGGTAAATATCCCCGTCTGAAAAAGGTTCTCCCTTCTTTAATCTAATTACCGAAATTTTACCTTGATGCTCAGTGCCGGGGATTCGTAAATTCTCGCAAGCGTAGGTGATCTTTAACTCCCAGTCTTTATCTGGGAACAGCTCTTCTATCTTTCTTCGAATACACTGCTCAATAAAATAGGCTTGAACCGTCAGGCGGGATATCCGTGGATAGATTGGCATAGTATTTAAAGCTACCACCTCGTCAGTCAGAACTTGAATAGCTCGGTTGATATGAGGCGGGACCACTCCATCGTTAATCGAAAAATCAATAAGGGGTGCTGATAATGCTCTTTCAAGACATGCTGCCATATGAACCTCATTTTTTATGAAGATTTCATAAAAGCAACTGTAAAAAAAAGCAACCTAAAGATCTAAAAGGCTCCTGAATTGATTTTGCAAACAAAAACGGCTACAGCGATAGCCATAATCGTAAACGGAGCAATACATACAATACAAGAAGCGAACTCTTCATCTTGTGTATCGGGCTCAATATATCGAAGATCTCTTTCAGGCTCTGAATAAATCACAGCGAGTACTCGCCCTTCTAGAGAAAAGACACATCGAGACTCGTGCTCTCGGAATAACTCTCCTAAACGTGTTCGCAATCTTTCACGCAGTATCCCAATTCTATCTAGCCCATCTGAATCATACCGTGGTCTCCCACCAAAAGTGTGGGAATACCGAGTGGCAATATCGTGTATATTTTCCTTGCCCGGATAATCACCTATATCGAAGCCCTCTCCTCTTACCCACCCTCGATCGGCGGTTAAATATTGAACACTGTGAGTTACTGCCATAAAAAACCTCTATTTCAAAAAGGGGGCTAGTGTACGAATAATAATGTTAACAATCCACAGTACTCTAAAAACGGTATGCAAAAAAAAGCGTCAACCCTAGGATCGATGCAAAAAAACTAAGGAGTGATTATGAGAACATGTATACTTTTACTCTGTGTGTTTGCGTTAAACGTGCTTCAGGCTGAAGACGAGGCGATCGAAAAAGTTTGGGATGGTGCGAGTGAAATTATTTCACGTTGGGATGAAGATGAAGCTGCGCAACTTACCTCATACTACAAAAAGCACATTGATGCATTTGGTGACGAAGCGAATAAATACCCAGAACTATTCTTCAGGTACTACTCATCTCTCTTTCTTGTTCGCTGCAGTGAAATAGATACTGAAGAATATATAGAAGTGAAAAACCTGCTTAATATCTATATCGATGAATACAAGCAAAACCTTCAGCGTGTAGAAAAAAATCCGAACTGTTCAAAAGAGCTCACAACCGTTCTCGAAATAAACCAAGAAAAAACCCAAGAATTTACAAAAATCTTCAACTCGTTTAACGACTTTGAAAGTTTTGTGACCTATATCGAAGAAACCGCAGATATACCAGAATTCTATATTCGACGGTTGGAACTATTTGGATCAACTCCGGAAGAGCAGAGAGCAAACCTATATCAAAGACTTGAAAGCGACCCGGCATATAAGAAAAGAGTTTTCGACCTTTTACAAGCTGGAAACGATGAACCAGACGTTGCGCTCTTTAGATTACAGCGAATCGAAGAAAATTTCGGATTCAATGAAAAGGGTGAAATTGAGCTAGAATACACTCTAGAGACATCTCAGGGCACTTTGACGGTCACAGAGGAGATATAGTTAATATTTTAATGCGAAAAAAATGAAAAATTCAAAATTTGACCTTGTGAAAAAACCCGGAAATTCTGTATTGTCTTGGTTACTTTCACGCTGAGAATCAGAATGAAAGGAAAGAGCAAAGTCTCGAACTTTGCGAGCGCTTTTTTGACAGTGATAGTGAAGTGATAGCCAAAATTAAAGTTTTAAGGTTTGGTTCACAATATCTTATTGATATTGTGTAACCCGTCAAGAAATAAATCCGCGTTCTACCTTGAGTAGAATAGCGAAACACGAAATAGCGTTAATAAGACGTTTAGATCAAAAAATTATATTTTATGAGGATTTGATCTTGGTCCAGATTGAACGCTGACGGCGTGGATGAGGCATGCAAGTCGAACGAGATCTTCGGATCTAGTGGCGAAAGGGTTAGTAATACATGAGTAATTTGCCTTTTACCTGGGAATAACAGTTGGAAACGACTGCTAATACCGGATGAAGTGATCAGCACGGGAGTGCAGGTCATTAAAGTAGGGGACCTTCGGGCCTTACGGTAAAAGAGGAGCTCATGGGATATCAGCTTGTTGGTGAGGTAACGGCTCACCAAGGCTAAGACGTCTAGGCGGACTGAGAGGTTGACCGCCAACACTGGGACTGAGACACTGCCCAGACTCCTACGGGAGGCTGCAGTCGAGAATCATTCGCAATGGGCGAAAGCCTGACGATGCGACGCCGTGTGAACGATGAAGGCCCTCGGGTTGTAAAGTTCTTTCGCCAGGGAATAAGGGAAGTAGACTAATACTCTGCTGACTTGAAGGTACCTGGTAAAGAAGCACCGGCTAACTCCGTGCCAGCAGCTGCGGTAATACGGAGGGTGCGAGCGTTAATCGGATTTATTGGGCGTAAAGAGCACGTAGGCGGCAATGTAAGTCAGATGTGAAATTTCGGGGCTCAACCCCGAAGCTGCATTTGAAACTGCATAGCTAGAGGCTAGGCGGAGAAAGAGGAATTCCAAGTGTAGCGGTGAAATGCGTAGATATTTGGAAGAACACCTGTGGCGAAAGCGTCTTTCTAGCTTAGTCCTGACGCTGAGGTGCGAGAGCAAGGGGAGCAAACAGGATTAGATACCCTGGTAGTCCTTGCCGTAAACGATGTGTACTTGGTGTATATGGGCTCAACCCCATGTGTGCCGTAGCTAACGCGTTAAGTACACCGCCTGGGGAGTACGCCCGCAAGGGTGAAACTCAAAAGAATTGACGGGGGCCCGCACAAGCAGTGGAGCATGTGGTTTAATTCGATGCAACGCGAAGAACCTTACCTGGTCTTGACATGTAATTGACGCTACTAGAAATAGTAGTTTCCTTCGGGACAGTTACACAGATGCTGCATGGCTGTCGTCAGCTCGTGCCGTGAGGTGTTGGGTTAAGTCCCGCAACGAGCGCAACCCTTGTCGCCAGTTACTAACGAGTAATGTCGAGGACTCTGGCGAGACTGCCTAGGTTAACTAGGAGGAAGGTGAGGATGACGTCAAGTCAGCATGGCTCTTACGACCAGGGCTACACACGTGCTACAATGGACGATACAGAAGGCAGCAAAGCCGAAAGGTGGAGCAAATCCGAAAAGTCGTTCCCAGTTCGGATTGTAGTCTGCAACTCGACTACATGAAGTTGGAATTGCTAGTAATGGCGTGTCAGCAATAACGCCGTGAATACGTTCCCGGGCCTTGTACACACCGCCCGTCACATCATGGGAGTTGGTTTCACCCGAAGTCGCCGACTTAACCGCAAGGAGAGAGGCGCCGAAGGTGAGGCTGATGACTGGGATGAAGTCGTAACAAGGTAGCCCTACCGGAAGGTGGGGCTGGATCACCTCCTTTAAGGACATGAATAGATACTTTTAAGTATCTATATCTAGGTTGAGAAGCCTTAAAACTGGCGATCACTTCACTATTGCTGTCAAAGACAGCGAATAAAACAGGTTCATGAGAGACCTGATAGTTTTTTTGACAAACTCTTTATGTGATAATCAAGTAATCCTAACAAATTTAACATTCGCGTTAAATTTTTTAGAATTTTTTTAGAAAGTATTCTCTAATTTATTAGAGAACGTCTTTTCTAATAGTAAGGTGTAGTTTAAATACTACATATAGCGGTAAACAAAAGCAATTTCATGTGCTAGAAATAGCGCTTGAGAAATATATGTTTCACAATATGTGAAACAGGCTCGTGTACAACCACAAAAAATTATGACGATTTGTTTTCCTCTTAGTACAAGAGGTAGAAACTAGCGAAATCGAATAGATTGCAGCTAGTTTCAGGGCAAACGTTCAGCAAACTTTATGTGGTTAAGATAATAAGAGCTGTTGGCGGATGCCTTGGCATTAACAGGCGATGAAGGACGTATCTACCTGCGATAAGCTTCGGGGAGCTGGAAGTAAGCTGTGATCCGAAGATTTCCGAATGGGGGAACCCACGTGAGCTAATACTCACGTATCCCACACTGAATACATAGGTGTGGTGAAGCGAGACCTACTGAACTGAGACATCTAAGTAAGTAGAGGAAAAGAAAATAAATGAATGATTCCCGTAGTAGCGGCGAGCGAAGTGGGAACAGCCCAAACCGTATGTTTACATACGGGGTTGTAGGGCAGGTCAAAAGTGTATCAAACTGTAGCGTAACGGCATGGGAAGGCCGGCCATAGCGGGTGAGAGCCCCTTGCGCGAAACGGAGAGATATCAGGACCTGTTCCTGAGTAGGGCCGGACACGTGAAACCCGGTCTGAATCTGGAGGGACCACCCTCCAAGGCTAAATACTCGTTAATGACCGATAGTGCACAAGTACGGTGACGGAAAGGTGAAAAGAACCCTTGTTAAGGGAGTGAAATAGAACCTGAAACCAGCAGCTTACAAGCGGTCAGAGGCCTATGCCCACTTTGTGGGAATGGCTGATGGCGTGCCTTTTGCATGATGAGCCAGCGAGTTGTGGTATACGGCAAGGTTAAGGAGCATCCGCTCTGGAGCCGAAGGGAAACCAAGTATGAATAGTGCGTATAGTCGTATGCTGCAGACACGAAACCAAGTGATCTATCCATGGCCAGGTTGAAGCAACGGTAACACTTTGTGGAGGACCGAACCAGTACCTGTTGAAAAAGGTTTGGATGAGCTGTGGATAGGGGTGAAAGGCCAATCAAACTTGGAAATATCTTGTTCTCTCCGAAATAACTTTAGGGTTAGCCTTATTGCAGAGCCTAGTGGGGGTAGAGCACTGAATTCTCGCGGGGGCCTACCGGCCTACCAACAGAAATCAAACTCCGAATACTACTAGGTGCAATGGGAGATAGACTGCGGGGGATAAGCTTCGTAGTCGAAAGGGGAACAGCCCAGATCGCCGATTAAGGCCCTTAATTCTATGCTAAGTGAGTAAGGATGTGAAGTTTCAAAGACAGTTGGAATGTTGGCTTAGAGGCAGCCACCATTTAAAGAGTGCGTAACAGCTCACCAATCGAGAGACTTTGCGCCGAAAATATATGGGACTAAAGCATAGAGCCGAAATCGCGGGTTCATACGTAAGTATGAGCGGTAGGAGAGCGTTGTATGTGCGGTGAAGATGTACCGTAAGGAGCGTTGGAGCGCATACAAGTGAGGATGCATGGCATGAGTACACGATAAAGGAGGTGAGAATCCTCCTCGCCGAAAACCTAAGGTTTCCAGGGTAAAGCTCGTCTTCCCTGGGTTAGTCGGCCCCTAAGCTGAGGCAGAAATGCGTAGGCGATGGGAAGCAGGTTAAATATTCCTGCACCACCTAAAGCTATAACAATGGGATGACGGAGTAACTGAATCACGCGGACTATTGGATGTCCGTAAGAATATGAAGAGGGTATGTAGGTAAATCCGCATACGTAAATCTAGGTATTCTTCAAGGGGAAGCTACGGCGGAACTGAAGGTGTGGAAGGAGCTTCCAAGAAATAATCTCTAGTTGCTGATGGTGACCGTACCAAAACCGACACAGGTGGGTGTGATGAATATTCTCAGGCGCGCGAGAGAACTCTTGTTAAGGAACTCGGCAAATTATCCCCGTAACTTCGGGAGAAGGGGAGCCTCTGACTGTGATAGACTTCGCGTCTAGAGCGGTTGGAGGCCGCAGAGAAATGGCCCAGGCGACTGTTTAACAAAAACACAGCACTTTGCAAAGTCGTATAAGACGAAGTATAAGGTGTGATGCCTGCCCAATGCCAAAAGGTCAAAAGGAGATGTCAGCACTTCGGTGCGAAGCTTCGAATTTAAGCCCTGGTGAATGGCGGCCGTAACTATAACGGTCCTAAGGTAGCGAAATTCCTTGTCGGGTAAGTTCCGACCTGCACGAATGGCGTAACGATCTGGGCGCTGTCTCGACAAGAGACTCGGTGAAATTGTAGTAGCGGTGAAGATGCCGTTTACCCGCAGCTAGACGGAAAGACCCCGTGAACCTTTACTGTACTCTGATATTGGCTTTTGACTTGTCATGTGTAGGATAGCCGGGAGACTTTGAGGCTGGTTCGTCAGGATCAGCGGAGTCATCCTTGAAATACCGGTCTTGACAAGTTGAAAATCTAACGAAGCCCCATGAATCTGGGGTTCGGACCGTGTCAGACGGGCAGTTTGACTGGGGCGGTTTCCTCCTAAAGAGTAACGGAGGAGCCCAAAGTTCACCTCATCGTGGTTGGCAATCACGAGAAGAGCGTAAAAGTACAAGGTGGATTGACTGCGAGACGGACATGTCGAGCAGGTACGAAAGTAGGGTTTAGTGGCCCGGCGGTAGAAAGTGGAATCGCCGTCGCTTAACGGATAAAAGGTACTCCGGGGATAACAGGCTTATCGCCACCAAGAGTTCATATCGACGTGGCGGTTTGGCACCTCGATGTCGACTCATCGCATCCTGGGGCTGTAGAGGGTCCCAAGGGTTTGGCTGTTCGCCAATTAAAGCGGTACGCGAGTTGGGTTCAAAACGTCGTGAGACAGTTTGGTCCCTATCTGCTGTGGGCGTAGGATACTTGAGAGGAGCTGCTCCTAGTACGAGAGGACCGGAGTGGACGAACCAATGGTGATTCGGTTGTACCGCCAGGTGCATAGCCGAGTAGCTATGTTCGGAAAGGATAAGCGTTGAAAGCATCTAAACGCCAAGCCTCCCTCAAGATAAGGTATCCCAATGAGACCCCTCGTAGACCACGAGGTTGATAGGCTGGAGGTGTACGCACAGTAATGTGTTTAGCTGACCAGTACTAATAGGTCCAGTGGCTTAACCACCTTTTTTTCTACACTCATATCATAAGTTTATTATGAGCTGAGTGTAGAAGGGTTGTAAACGAGCCATATCTCAAGCGCTTCTTTTAGCACATTGGATTTGTTTATCAAACAGATTCAATTAGGATTACTAACGATTATCTTACCTCTAAACAGAGGAAGAATGAGCGAAATCGAACAGATTTTGCAGTAGCAAGAAGGGACATTATCGTTAAGATAAGGACCTTCGAAGCGCGCTGCGGAAGATGCCGATTGGAGCCATTCGTGTAAGATAGTGATTGTTATGTAAAGAGTTATTCTTGGTGGCAATAGAGAGAGGGAAACGCCTGATCCCATACCGAACTCAGAAGCTAAGACTCTCATCGCCGATGGTACTGTGCACAAGAGTACGGGAGAGTAGGACGCCGCCAAGTCCTTTTTTCGCTCTGTAAGGGATAACCCTTACAGAGCTTTTTTTT
>Ga0070729_10002053_pt1 | contig 27408 bp, 40 predicted proteins | sample tdDd472_FD_66725 | JGI IMG/M metagenome (GOLD analysis project Ga0070729, IMG submission 66725) | Marine sediment microbial communities from the Atlantic coast under amendment with organic carbon and nitrate - tdDd47.2 | ecosystem: Environmental > Aquatic > Marine > Coastal > Sediment | place... | reverse complement strand
CCCTGATAAAAGAGCTGGCTCATTTCGCCGGGAGCACGTCCCATACGGCGAGGTTTGCCGAGCCGGATCATCTCTCGTGCATAGTATTCGAGGAAATCAATGGCCTCGGCCACATCGGCATGCGCCTGATCCCACTGCTTGCCCACTTCCAGCACCTGAAGTGCACACAATTCGTGGATGGTATCTTTGAGATATTGTGCGGCCTTGAGCAGGATATCCGCACGCTCTTCAGGGGCGACATCACGCCATGACAGATACGCTTCAGACGCGGCTTCGATGGCGGTATCCACTTCGGTTACACCGGCCTGACAGACCGAACCGATAATCTCTGAAGGCACAGCCGGATTGTAGGATTCCAACCTGTCGCTCGTCACAACATCCTTACCGTTAATGAACAACGGGACTTCACCGCCCATGCCCGCACGCACCTTGGCGATGGAATCAGGAAAGGCGTTACGCTCTGCTTCAATGGTAAAATCAGCCACCGGAAAGTTTGAAAAACGGGACTGACCATCCTGCTTTTCCTCTTTCGGAGCACACCGACTGTCGAGCTGACGGTTCAAGGTCGTTTCGGGATTCTCCAGAAGATGATCCATATCAGCTTCATCGGCAAAGGTCTGTTTCAAGAAAGATTCGTTAGCCGTGTTTTCAAGCAGACGACGAACGAGGTAAGCCATACCGGGCAACAGATCACCGTATGGACAATACAACCGAACACGCTTGGCAACATTCCTGAGACCTTTGCGCACGGGTTCGGCCATGCCGTAGAGCACTTGGAATTCATAACGATCTTCAGGCACATTCAGCGCAGAGGCCATTTCCATGACAGCAGAAATGGAACGGATGTTGTGTGAAGCACAGGCAAAATGGCAGATGTCGCTGTTCTCCAGTATCATCTTGGAGACGCGCTCAAAGGCCATGTCAGACTCGGGCTTATGCGTCCAAACCGGAACGGGCCAATCGTTCTGTTTGGCCATGACGGTCTCATAGTCCCAGTAGGCTCCCTTGACCAGACGAATGGAAATCGGAAGATTCTGTGCACGCGCCCATTCAAGAAGATGACGGACATCGTCGTCCACGCTCCGCAAATAGGCCTGAAACACGATGCCGAGATGCGGGTAGTCGGGATATTTGAGGCGTAAACGCTTGAATAGCTCGACCGTGGCTTCCTTGTACTTGAGAGACTCCATGTCGATACACATGAACCCACCCATTTCCATGGTTTTCTTGTAAATGGGTTCGATGCGGGACATCATGCCAGTGACAGTACCTTCCAAATCCACGGGCTTGGACTGGGAATAAAAAGCGGACGGTTTCACGGCCACATTGACCTTGGGTGCGTGACCCCAATCAAGATCATCGGCTCCGCCGTCAAGCGGCTTCCACTTGCCAAGTTCCTTTTGAATGGCTTCCAGCACTTCAAGGTACCCGTCACGGTAAGCATCGGACTCAACCTCGGAAACAGTGGCTTCACCGAGCAGATCGAGAACAAAGGCAAATCCATCCTTGCGGAGCTTCCTGATACCCTTGACCGCTTCCTTGGAAACCTGACCAATGATAAACTGACGGGCCATGGACTCGATATTGGAACGAATGGTCTTGTTCAGAACCTTGGCGACCAGTCCGCCGCCGATTTTGGTCTTGGTGGCACCCCACTTGAGAACGTCGGGGATATTGGAGTCTTCGCCGGAAAAATATTCTTCAATGTGCCGGGACAGAGATTCGGAAGTATTGAGATATGGCAGTACATCCACGAAACGAAACATCTGGACCTTGAAGTCCTCGTTCTTCATGGCCCAATCCATGACCTTGCCTGTCCACCAGCCCTTGTTAAAGACCGAAGGAGACTCACCGGAAATGGATGAAAAAAACTCCCTGCCCCGACAAATGATCTGCGGGTCCAGGGAGGAAATGCTTACTGTCATCTGTGGCTCCTCGAAGGTTAGTCGTTTTCAACGGGAAGTGGAATGACGCGGGATTCCTTGACCGTGGTCAACACGATGGTAGAGTTGGTATCGCGCACAGGCCCAATCGTTCCGAATTTTGCCAGCGTCGCTTGCAATGCTTCAGTATCTTCAACGCGGACCTTGACCAGATAGGAATCGCGTCCCGCTGTGTAGTGCACTTCAAGCACCTCGGGAAACTCGGCAAGCTTCTGCCCGACTTCGGTGGCACCCACACCTTCTTCTACGCGGATGGAAGTGAATGCAGTCAGCCCCCGACCAAGAGATTTGTGGCTCACAATACATTCGTAACCTTCGATAATGCCGCTCTTTTTGAGCTTACGTACACGCTCAAGTACGGCAGACGGCGCCTTGCCTACCTTACGGGCGATTTCTGCGTTGGAGACCTTGCCGTCAGCCTGAAGGATGTTCAGGATTTCCAAGTCCAATTTGTCGATCTTTCTGTTATTCATGCTTAAAAGGAATAATATTCTTTTCACTTTTTGTCAATGCCCCCTGAAAAACACCATGATTAATCCACACAACTACCTTTCCATTTTTCAAATCCTCAGTTATTTAAAGTAGTCGATTAATTCTAAGCCTTACCCGCAATCAGGATGACATGGCGTGAAAAACCAACCGCTGACAACTCAAACTTCCGACGCAACGGTTTCCGTTTCCGACCGAAACGGCACCCTTGTCATTACGCTTGCAGGTCGTCTCGATGCTCCAGGAATCACCAACATTTGGGACCATGCAGTCAAGGCAATCAATTCGGCGTCGTTCACAGCCCTTGAAACAGACATGGCCGGGGTCACTTACCTCGACGGAGCCGGGGTTGCCCTGCTCCTTAAAATCAAGGAAATCGCAACTCAAAAAGAGATCCAACTCACGCTGAACAATCTTCGAGAAGAAGATCGCAAGCTTATCGGCCTGACCTGGGACAGTTCACTCCCAACATGGGAATCCCAAAAACGGAATCGCCGCGACCTCCCATCAGCTGTGGGCGAAGCCATTGGCGAATTATGGTCAGGTATTCGCGATATGATCGCATTCGTTGGAGAATCAGCTGTACTGCTCACCGAGGCCATGCTCCATCCAAGTCAGGTACGCTGGAAAAACGTTATGCTCTCCTGCATCAACGTAGGCGTGGAATCCCTATTCATTATCACTCTCATCGGTTTTCTCATGGGACTGATCATGTCATTCCAATCCGCCATCAGCTTGCAACGGTTCGGCGGCGAAATTTTCGTTCCTAACATGCTTGGTTTGGTCATGTTTCGTGAAATGGGCCCACTGGTCACGTCCATCCTGCTGGCCGCCCGATCCGGTTCCGCCTTTGCGGCTGAAATAGGCACCATGAAAATCAACGAGGAACTGGATGCGCTGACCACCATGGGATTATCCCCTATGCGCTTTCTGGTGGTACCCAAAATCATTGCCACCATGGTTGTTGTTCCCTTGATGATCATGTTTTTCAACCTGGCATCCCTGGTCGGCGGTGCCGTGGTCATGCTCTCCATGGGCTACCCACTCGTCACATTCACCTCCCGCGTTTTTTCATATCTTGACTACGGAGATTTCTGGAGCGGCATGGGCAAAGGCCTGGTCTTCAGCTTTCTGGTAGCGGGCGTGGGCTGCTTACGCGGTATACAAACACGATCCGGTGCCAGCGCGGTTGGCCTGTCCACCACCAGCGCGGTGGTGTCCGGCATCATTCTCATCGCCTTTGCCGACGGCATTTTCGCCATGGCGTTCTACTATCTGGGGATATAAGACATGCGCGAACGAGATACCGTCATAAGTGTGCAGAATCTGACCTGCGGATACGATGACACCGTCATTGTCGAAGACGTCAACTTCGACATCAAACAGGGCGAAATTTTCATTATCCTCGGCGGTTCCGGTTGCGGCAAGTCAACGCTTCTCAAAAACATGATCGGACTTATACACCCCATGGCCGGTCAGGTCTTTTACGGTGACGAAGAGTTGACCACTGCTTTTGGAGCCAAGCGAGATGCGATCATTCGCAAATTTGGGGTAATGTATCAAATGGGAGCCCTGTTCGGATCCATGTCACTGTTACAAAACGTCATGTTGCCACTGGAAGAATTTACGGACCTGCCGCATGAGGCCATGACTCTCATTGCCAAGTCCAAACTCGCCATGGTCGATCTGGAAAACGCCACATACAAAATGCCCGCAGCCCTGTCCGGCGGCATGAAAAAACGTGCCGCCATCGCCCGTGCCATGGCTCTCGATCCCGGCATTCTCTTTCTGGATGAACCGGGTGCAGGACTTGATCCTATTTCCAGTGCGGCACTCGATGAACTCATTCTCGACCTGTCGCGCAACCTCGGTATTACCTTTGTTATCGTCACCCACGAACTGGAATCCATTTACAAAATCGCGGATCGGGTTATCATGCTCGACAAGGACGTCAAATCCATTGTTGCCGAAGGCGACCCCAAGGAATTGCGGGACACCTCGGACAACCAGTTTGTCAGACGTTTTTTCCTCCGCCAACCGGAGTTGGAAGCCGTTGAAGGCACACACGCCCAAACGGCAAAATAAGGACACGGAATGGTACGAAAACGAGATTATTTCAGATTGGGCATGTTCATCATTGTAGGAGCCAGCATGCTCATTGCAATGGTGATCGTCCTCGGAGCCGGAAGATACTTCCAGACAACCTACACGCTGGAAACCTACTTCGATGAATCGGTCAACGGTCTTGCCGTTGGATCGCCGGTCAAGCTCCGAGGCGTTAACGTGGGCCGAGTGGCCGAGATCAACTTCGTTTCAAACAAGTACGATCACGCACATTCGGGTGAAGTCCGTTATGTGTATGTGGAATGCGACATCAATCCGGACCTCTTCGAATACATAGACGAAAACAAATTTGCTGAAGTCCTGCAAAAGGACGTTGCCCGCGGCTTGCGCATACGCCCGACGTCACTCGGCCTGACCGGTCAGCTTTTCCTGAACATCGTCTATGACGATCCAAAGACCAATCCGCCCCTCCCCATCAAATGGACGCCGGAGCACGCTTACATACCATCCGTCCCCTCAACCCTGAGCCGGGTCGAAGGGGCCATCGCCACCATCAGCAAAACGCTGAGTAGCCTCAAACAGGAAGATCTCCAATCCATCATCAGCGATGTCAAATCCATTGTTGATTCCATCGACAATTTCATGAACACCGAAGGCGGCAAACAAGCCGGTAAACGGATGCTCAGCATTCTCGATAGCACCCGTAACATTCTGGCCCGAACCGACACTCTCATGGCTGACCCGGCACTGGATAAAATCCTACCCAATGCAGCAGGAGCTCTCGAAGGCGTCAATCATATCATCACGGAATCTGCAGACGACATCATAGCGGCAGCCCATGAGGCAAAAATAGCCATTGCCAGCTTCAAACAGGCGTCTGTCGTTCTCGGCAAGACTCTCAGTGACCCGCGCATGGACAAGGCCATGGGTGAAATAGCACCGACTCTGGAAAACATCTCGCAGGCCTCAACAGACCTGACTGCCGCAGTGGCCAAGGTCCATACCCTCGTCAATCGCCTGAACGGTGTCGTTGCTTCGGAAGAAGCGAACATTCACGCCATCATCGGCGACACGCGCGAAGTCATGCAGAATGTCAAGGAACTCACCGGGGATGCCAAACGATATCCCTCCGGCATGATCTTCGGCACTCCGCCGAGCAAGCCCAATCCTGAAGAACAATAAACGGGACCAATGTCATGAAAAGACACGCCATACTCTTCCTCATACTGGCCGTAGGCCTGACCACCGCGGCCTGCGTCAAATTGGGCGGTAAGCCCTTGGACAAACGGTATTTCCAGGTCACTCCAACCCGCTCATCCGAGCCGGTCGAAACAGGATACGACTTCGTACTCAAAATCCGTCGATTGTCCATATCAAACCTCTACAACACCCGGGAACTGGTATATCGAGGCAAACAGGGACGTATCGAATCCGACTTCTACAATATGTTCTTTGTCCCCCCCGCAGACATGCTGACGACGGAACTGCGCAAGTGGCTCAGAGGCTCCAACCTCTTTTCACATATCATCGAACCCGGCAGCATGGTCGTCCCCGGCCTGACGCTGGAAGGTGTGGTCAACTCCCTGTACGGCGACTATTCCCTTGACACACCCGCCGCAGTAGTGGAAATGCAGTTCTTCATAGTCGATGAAGCTTCGGCGAATAATGAAATCGTTTTCTCAAGCACCTATGCCGAGCGTATCCCCATGCCCGAGTCCTCGGCCACGGCCCTGGTCAACGCCATGACACAGGGAGTCCAAACCATTTACACCAATCTTGAAAACGACCTGACATCTGCAGGCCTAAAGTAATAATGGGAAAGAAAAACAAAATATATCGTCCCGAAGAATTCGACGAAGTCTATGATGGTCCGAGCCGCACCCAATTAAAAAAGAATATGCGGGATTTGCAACAACTCGGCGCAGATCTCGCTGCTCTTGGCGACGCCACGATCAAGGAAGCCCACCTCCCGCCTGAGGTGGAAGAAGCTTTGTTGCTCATCAAGAAAATCCCCAAACATGAAGCCACACGTCGCCATATGCAGTACGTGGGCAAACTCATGCGCACCTTTGACACCAGTCATGTGCAAGAAATCGTGGACGCGGCAAAAAATGGACATTCGATTAAAACTGCAGAATTCCATCGGCTTGAAATAATAAGAAATCGATTGATAGATGGTGACGACGACCTTCTGCAGGAGCTCTTCGAAAGCCACCCGGAACAAGGACAGAGACTTCGTCAGCTTACACTCGGTGCGCGCAGGGAAAAAGCCAAGGAAAAACCACCCAAGGATACCCGTGCCTTGTTCAAGTTTCTTCGCACTTTGCCCTTTGAAAGGGAAAAATAGAGTCTTTCCCCTTGACGTGGGCCAATCCGGTTTTATCTATTGCCGACAGAACATGATCGGCGGCAGATTCCGTCGCACTGCAAGGAGATAACCATGGTCATTCACGAATATGCCGGTATAGTCACCGAGTTGCCTGACAGAGATTGCCCGCATTGCGGCAAAACAATGGAAGCGTGGCTCGCACCGCCCGAAACCGGGTGGAATGTCATTCTGATTTGCAACAATAACAACTGTCCGCATTACCTCGGCTCCGAAGAGGACATCATGCACAAGCGCGACGACTCCCATTTGGGTTGCCGCTACGCTGAAGATCCGGCCAACGGTTTCACGCCGGTCAACGTCCTTGCCGTCTGCCCTCACTAAAGTTTTTTTCATAGAACACCGTGAAAAGGGTTTCGCTATGCGGGACCCTTTTCACGTTTCATGGATCAAATCCTGTTTCAATCCCATATGATCAATGGTAGATCAAGACACCGTTTGTAAAAGAGGTTCATATATTGCGCAAGATATCAGGTAAAACACAGGCATTTCTGGCTCTCGGTATAGCAGTCCTGTTCTGGTCCAGTTCCTTCATCGTTCTCAAATTTGCTTTCCAGCGATTTGATCCGATGGTGGTCATCTTTGGACGCATGCTCATTGCCAGCCTTTGCTTTCTTCTTGTCTTCAAGAACCTGAAAAACATCGACTACCGCCCCGGAGACTGGAAACTCCTTGCCTTCATGGGGATATGCGAACCTGGATGCTACTTTGTATTCGAAGCCATGGCCCTAACATACACCGACGCATCCCAGGCAGGGATGATCTGTGCCCTGCTGCCACTCATGGTAGCCGTGGTTGCCCGCTTCACCCTTGGCGAACAACTCACCCGCCGCATGGTCGTCAGCTTTGGACTCGCCATTGTCGGAGCCGTCATACTGTCTGCTGCAGCCGAATCCACGGAAACAGCATCCAACCCCGTACTCGGCAATTTCCTTGAATTCATGGCCATGGTCTGTGCTGTCGGCTACATGATCACACTCAAAAGACTTACACCGCGCTATAACCCATGGTTTCTGACCATGATTCAGGCGTTCATCGGGACCATATTCTATTTCCCACTCCTGTTCCTGCCCTCGACCACCCTGCCGACATCATTTGACCTTTTCGGTGTATCCACCATCTTCTACCTCGGCATCATGGTCTCTATCCTGGCTTATGGGTTCTACAATTACGGCATGTCGAAAATTCCGGTGGGTCAGGCATCATCCTTCATCAATCTCATCCCGGTCATCACACTCATCCTCGGAGTGCTATTCCTCAACGAACGCCTCAATTGGATACAATACGCAGCGTCTGCGCTGGTTATTGTTGGCGTGTACGTGAGCCAAAGCGGTAAAAAAAAGGACGAGAAAGCATCATAAGCCTCCCGTCCGTAATTGAATTTATATAAATTAAATGGTCTACACTGATGCAATAAAAACATCCTCGCGAGTACACCCGGCCTCTTTCAGCAGTCTGGATACCGCCTCCACACCGCCATCTCCAACATCCAAACTATAATCCGTCACAAAAGTATCGATGTGTGTCGCAATGACACTATCATCCATTTCCTGTGCATGCGACTTGATATACTCACGCCCTGCTTCGGGATTCTCTCTTGCTGCAATTAAACTTTGCCGAATGGCTTCGTTCATCTGAACAGCCACTTCAGGACCAAGAGAACGCTTAATGGCTATAGCACCCAGCGGGATGGGCAGACCGGTATATTTCTCCCACCATGCTCCGAGATCCAAGACACGCGTCAATCCCTGATCAGCAAAAGTAAACCGCCCCTCATGGATGACAACTCCGGCAGTGACATCTCCGGCCACAACCGCAGGCATGACTTCGTCGAAAACCATTTCAACCAACTCGACTTTAATCCCCGCCTCACGGCAACACAAACCAAACAACAAATTGGCCGTGGTGTTACGCCCCGGAATGGCGACTTTACAGCCGTTCAATGCGGCCAGATCACACGTCTCTCCTGCAACAAGGATCGGCCCCACGCCATAGCCCATGGCTCCACCGGCCCGCAGTAGAACGTATTCGTCCAAAATCCCCGCAGCGGCGGCAACGGACACCTTGACCACGTCAAGCGCACCGGACGCGGCCAGACCGTTCAATTCCTCGACATCGGCCAAAGTTATATCAAGACCGCCCGGCCAATTGACCGCACCCGATGCAAGAGCTTGAAAAATATATGTATCATTCGGACAAGGCGAATATCCAATTGTCAATTTCCTGTTCATGAAAGCCTCCTGGCATATAAAATCGCTTCACTCCTATTGACAGGCGCGACCGCCGCTTATAGGGATAGTGACCACCTGGTCACCACTAGTCGAACCACACGGTGAAATCAAGAGCAATCACATGACACAGAATCCAAAAACATTTGAAAATCTGCCCGATGAAAAACGGGAACGCGTCTTGAGCGAAGCCACAACTGAATTCGCTGAACACGGATATCACCAGGCCAGCATCAACCGAATCGTTAAACGACTCGGTATCGCCAAAGGGTCCTTGTTCAAATACTTTGGCAACAAGCAGGGCCTCTTCGAATACCTGTTCGGCCATGCGGTCAATCAGTTCAAACAGCCACTCAAGCATATCCGCGAAACCACCTCGGACAAAGACTTCTTTGAGCGCATAGAAAAAAGCCTGCTGGCTGGTGTGGACTTCATCCAAGCACATCCGCACATTTATCGAATCTATCTGAAAATGCTCTTTCAGGAAAATTTTCCCATGCGCGACAAATTTCTCAGCGAAGTACGCCGGGGCTCAACAAAATATCTCCGGCCTCTGGTCACTGCGGCCATGGAATCCGGTGAACTGCGTGATGACCTTGACCCGGATATGGTGGTTTTCCACTTGGATTCCATCATGGACCGTTTTTTTCAGGCCCACGCTGTCCCTCATTTGGACGGCCCCATAACCCTGTACGACACAGACAAACAAACAACGGAAAACAAGGCCCGCGCCATAACGAATTTTCTCCGACGCGGACTGAGTAATCCATCCTGAATACGGGAGAAGAAATGCGTCTATTCAACAGCGATTATTATGAGAACATGGGCCTTGCCGATGTCAGGGACAAGGTCGAAGTCGGCGAACGCTTGAGCTTCGAAGACGGCATCAAACTCTATGAATGTCCCGAACCGCTCGCCGTGGGCGCACTGGCCCATATGGTCCGCACCCGCCTGCACGGCGACAAAGCCTTCTACGTGGTCAACCAGCACGTCAACTACACAAACGTGTGTGTCAACGGCTGCGTATTCTGTGCCTACCAGCGTGAGGAAGGACAGGACGGTGGTTTTGTACTGAGTAAAGACGATGTCATTGCAAAAATCGACAGTGCCGCGCTCACTCCACGTGAAATACATATTGTGGGTGGCTGTCATCCCAAGCTTGGGCTGGACTATTTTGAAGACATTCTGAGTGCCATCAAAGAACGATTGCCCGAGGTTGTCCTTAAATGCTTCACAGCCGTTGAAATAGCCCATTTCGCGCAACTCGAAAACATTTCCACGACAGAAGTACTCACCCGACTCAAAGCAGCGGGGCTGGACATGTTGCCCGGCGGCGGAGCCGAGATCTTCGCTCCTGAAACACGGCAGCAGATATGTCCCCGCAAGTCCACAGCCGAAGAATGGCTTGCAGTGCATGAAGAAGCCCATGCACTCGACTTAAAAACCAACTGCACCATGCTGTTCGGACACATCGAATCTATTGAAGATCGCATTGACCATCTCATCCAACTGCGCGAATCACAAGATCGCGGCGGCGGGTACACCTGTTTCATCCCACTGCCCTTCCTGACCGAAAACAGCCAGTTGACTATCGAGAATCCGCTGACCGGACTGGATGAATTGCGCACCATCGCCATCAGCCGTTTGATGCTCGACAATATCCCGCACATCAAGGCGTACTGGGTGATGCTCGGAGTGAAGCAGGCACAGGCTGCCCTCAAGTTTGGAGCGGACGACTTCGACGGCACAGTGGTTGAAGAAAAGATCGGCCACGAGGCTGGTGCCACCTCTGAGCAAGGCATGACACGATCTGAACTGACCGAGATGATCAAAGGATGCGGTTGCACCCCTGTAGAGCGTGACGGATTTTTCAACGAGGTTTAATGCCTCCGGCGGCTGGGGGAAGGAAGAGAAAAACCTTTTGTAAAAGGTTCTTTCTCTCCCTTCCCCCAGACCCCCATCCCTCTCTTTTCCAAAACTTTTTGGGGCGCATTCGCGCAGGGGTTGGGGAAACGATTTATTATCCATGTGAGTAAAAGTATGTGCAAGCTTGAAGATATTTTCGAAAAAGTTCTGAGGGGTGAGCGTATTGATTTTTACGAAGCCCAGTGTCTTTATGAAGAAGCTGATTTCCATGATCTCGGACGGTTAGCCCATCATGTCAGATTGGCGAAGCATCCTGAACCGGTCGTTACCTATGTGGTAGACCGAAACATCAACTATTCCAATGTCTGCGTATGTTGCTGCAAATTCTGTGCATTCTATCGCGAACCCGGCGAAGACGGCGGGTATGTACTGACATATGAAGAAATCGGAAAAAAGATTCAGGAAACCCTTGATCTCGGCGGCACCCAAATCCTCATGCAGGGTGGACACCACCCGGATCTGCCACTGACGTGGTACGAAGACATGCTCCGGTACATCAAAAAGAATTACAAGGTCCATATCCACGCTTTTTCGCCGCCTGAAATTGTCTTCTGGAGCGAAATGGAAGGCATTCCCATAGCCGAGGTTGTTGAACGTTTGCATAAGGCGGGCCTGGATTCTATCCCTGGTGGCGGCGCAGAAATACTCGTGGACGATGTCAGATCAAAAGTCGCGCCCAACAAATGCCCTGCCGACCAGTGGCTTGGTGTCATGGAAGAAGCGCACAATCAGGGATTGAGAACCACCGCAACCATGATGTTCGGTCACGAAGAGACGCCAGCACAGCGGCTACAGCATCTCTTTGCAGTGCGCGACACGCAGGACCGTACTGGCGGATTCACGGCTTTCATCCCGTGGACATTTCAGCCTGATCACACCGAGTTGCCCCACTGCCGCAAATTGACCAGCGTCGAATACCTGCGCCTGTTGGCTGTTTCCCGCATCGTGCTCGACAACGTGGATAACGTCCAGGTCTCATGGGTGACTATGGGACCAAAAATCGCCCAACTCGCACTCTATTTCGGTGGTAACGACTTCGGGTCAACCATGCTTGAAGAAAACGTGGTCAAAGCGGCTGGCATTTCATTTCGTCTTTCGCGTGAAGAAATCAACCGCCTGGTCACCGCCGCCGGTTTCACTCCCAAACAGCGGTCCATGGATTATACCATTCTGGAGAATTGTTAATGCCCATTCAGCTCGGAAAAATCGGCTACCTCAACGTCCTGCCCATATATCACCCGTTGGAGTCAGGCCTGATTGCCAACGACTTTCAAATACAATCCGGACCACCTGCTGCATTGAACAACCTCATGGATGCCGGCAAACTGGATATTTCAGCCGCTTCTTCCATTGAATATGCTCGCCACCCAGAAAAGTATTATCTCGTGCCGAACATCGCCATCGGAAGCCGCGGTCCTGTCCAAAGCGTCCTGCTTTTAAGTCGATATCCGGTGGAAGAACTCAAGAAAAAAACAATCTTGGTCAGTTCTCAGACGCACACTTCGGCAGCACTGCTTTCGGTCCTGCAAAAGGAACTCTGGAAAATTGAAACAGAGTACACAACTGGAAATGCAACGGTTACTCTTGAAAAGGGAGAACGGCCAGATGCAATTCTGGCCATTGGAGATGAAGCGTTAAACTTGCGATTCCACCCCGATTATCCGCACAGAATTGATCTTGGCGAAGCTTGGCGGGAACTCACAGGACTACCCTTTATTTTTGGAGTCTGGATTGTTCAACGAGAAAGTTGGGAAGAATCGAAAAGAAAGCTCACGGAAGCTGTTCATAAACTGCTCGAAGCCAAAGATTGGGGTGTCGAGAATATTCAGAGGATGTGCACCCTGGCAGCAAATGAGAGCTGTTTATCTGATGAAGAAATGTGTTCGTACTTCGATGGATTGGTCTATGACCTAGCCGAAGAGGAGATCAATGGCCTCACTCTTTTTTACTCACACCTCAAAAAGAATGGCCTGATCGACACAATTCCCGCGTTGCATTTCATACCCTAATGGGCTCACACCACTACTTGCTATTAAAGTCGACAAACGCTTTCAAAGCAGGGAACATATGACGCCCGCTATGGTACACGAGAAAGAACTGCCTTGTCCCTGACAACTCCGGTATCTCCAAAGCGGTCAACACACCACGTGAAATCATATCTTCTGCAACTAACCGAGATGTGAAGCAGATACCAACCCCGTTTGCGGCATGGGCAAGACTCTCGGATGTTCCTTCCACTCGACAACGTATAGTAAGATCCTGAATGTTGTGCCCTGCACCCTCCAGAGCCTTTTCCAGCACTCGACGGGTGGCAGACCCTCGTTCGCGCATAATCCAGGGCAGAGAAGCGACCTGAGCCAATGAAACAGAACCATTGCCAGGCAACCAAGAAGCATTCCTGGCAGCAACGACCATTATCTCATCATCTGCAATATGATGTGCGACAAGGTCTGCTTCCTCAGGCTTTTGCCCCACGACACCTACGGGCCACTCTCCTGAAACTACCCGCTTGAGAACCTCGGAAGAATCGTAAGTGTGAACTGTAAAACTCACCTCAGGATACTTTCTGGAAAAACCGGCCAGCATCTCCGGCAAAAGACTCAAGGAAGGGATCGTACTACACCCGATGCCAAGATCTCCAACAACTCTGTCACGTAGCATCTCAATTGATGCCTTGGCACGATCCAGATTCGCAAAAACCTTTGTCGCACTCCCATAGAGTACTTCTCCAGCCTGCGTAGGCATGACTTTACGGCCCAGTCTGTCGAAAAGCTTGACACCAAGTTCTTCTTCCAAGTTGGCGACATGAGAACTAATAGTGGGCTGAGAGAGAAACATGACGTCCCCAGCCTTGGAAAAACTCTGCAATTCATACACTCTGCAAAAGGCTTCAAGCTTCCGTACATCCATAACGATCTATTCCTGTGATTGAAAAAATCTATAGATAAAGTCAAAAAAAGGGCAGGTCGTTGACCTGCCCTTTTTTAATATTACTTATCTTCGGTTTCTTCAGAAGCTGCTTCTTCAGCAGGCTTCTCTTCAACCTTTTCTTCTTTTTTGGCAGCGGCCTTCTTGGGCGCAGCCTTCTTTTTCGGAGCGGCCTTCTTCTCTTCTTTTGCAGGCTTCTCTTCTTTCTCAGCCGGGGCTTCAACGGCCTTCTTGGTCAGTTCAATAATGACCATGGGCGCGCAGTCACCCTTACGGGGCTGGGAGAGTTTGATGATGCGAGTGTAACCACCCGTACCGCCTTCAAAGCGAGGACCAATTTCGTCAAAGAGACGCTGGACCATCTGATGACTGCCGAGGACCTTGTAGGCCTGACGGCGAGCATGCAAGTCGTTGCGCAGAGCCAAGGTGATGAGCTTATCAACAACGCTCCGGAGTTCCTTGGCCTTGGGCTCAGTGGTGCGAATCTGCTCGTAGGTCAGCAGTGCGCGGGCCATGTTTTTAAACATGGCGGCACGATGAGTATTGGTCCGATTCAGTTTACGGCCTGACTTTCTATGCCTCATTTTTCTCTTTCCTCTTCAACCATTCCTGGTATTTCTTGTCAAAATCCTCAACCGTCATACCAAACTTCAGAGTCATGGCATCCAGAACGCGACGAATCTCGTCCAGGGACTTACGACCAAAGTTCTTGGTCTTCAACATGGACTGTTCGGTACGCTGAACCAGTTCACCAACCAACTGAATGTTGGCGGCCTTCAAGCAGTTGGTAGCACGAACCGAAAGTTCGAGCTCATCAATGGACTTGAAGAGGTTCGGGTTCAGATCAATTGCATCATCTTCTTCTTCCTGAGTCTCGGAAGAGAGTTCATCGAAGTTGATGAAGACGGACAATTGCTCTTTCAGGATCTTGGCACTGTATGCACAGGCATCCTCAGGGGAAACTGAACCATCGGTCCAGACCTCGAGAATGAGCTTGTCGTAGTTGGTCATCTGGCCGACACGCGCCTGTTCGACGGAGTATGCGACCTTCTTGACTGGGGAGTAACTGGCGTCGAGGATCATGGAGCCGATTTCGTCGGTCAGTCCTTCGTGCATGTCGGCAGGCACGTAGCCCTTGCCCATGCGGACTTCCAACTCCATCTTGAAGCTACGGTTCTCGGTCAGGGTGGCAATGAGCTGATCCTTGTTCAAAACAGTGACGTTCTGATTTTCCTGGATCATACCAGCCGTAACCTGGCCTTTCTTGTTGGCTTCAAGTGTTAAGCGCTGAGGCTCGTCCGTGGTCATTGCCATGCGAACAAGTTTCATGTTCAGCACGACCTCGGTCATGTCCTCAAGAACACCAGGCACGGTGGTGAACTCATGCTGTACTCCCTCAATGGAGGCGGACACGATGGCACACCCCTGCATGGAGGAAAGAAGAACCCGGCGCATGGCGTTACCAATAGTAGTGGCATAGCCGCGCTCCAGAGGTTCACAGATGAATTTACCGTACATCTCGGAGGACTTGGGATCGCGCACCAATTTCTCGGGCTTGACCAGTTCGCTCCAATTGCGGGTGTTGATGAGTTTGTCGCCGTTCTCAATAAGCATGAAGTCCCCTATTTACTTGGAGTACAATTCGACAATAAGCTGCTCGTTGATCGGGAACTGGATGTCTTCCCGGCTCGGCATGGCCTTAACCGTGCCCTTGAAGTTGGCACCGTCAGATTCCAACCACTCAGGGCAACCGCGGCGGGCAATGACTTCCTGGGCTTCGTTGATCACGGGGATCTTGCGGGCTTCTTCACGGACTTCAATGACGTCCTCAGACTGAACCTGCATGGACGGAATGTTCACGCGGCGGCCATTGAGCTTGAAGATGCCGTGACGTACCAACTGGCGAGCCTGATCGCGAGAATTGGCATAGCCAAGACGATAGATCACGTTGTCCAAGCGACGTTCGAGGAGCATCAACAGGTTGTGACCTGTGACACCCTTCATGCCGTCGGCACGATGGTAATACATACGGAACTGGCCTTCCAGAACGCCGTACATACGACGAACTTTCTGCTTTTCACGCAACTGGATGGCGTAATCGCTCATCTTGTGACGCATGCGGCCGGAGTGTCCCGGTGGGTAGGGGCGCTTTTCGTAAGCGCACTTATCAGTGTAGCAGCGATCGCCCTTGAGGAAGAGCTTTTCTCCCTCGCGACGGCACAGCTTGCATTTTGCTTGAGTATATCTTGCCACGATACTTCTCCTTAATTAGACCCTGCGGCGTTTAGGCGGACGGCAACCATTGTGGGGAATCGGAGTGATATCCCGAATGAAGGTAACCTTGAAGCCTGCGTTGTTGATGGCGCGCATAGCGGCCTCACGTCCAGAGCCAGGGCCCTTGACGTAGATGCCGACGGTACGCATACCGGAATCCTGAGCGCGCTTGGCGGCGGATTCAGCTGCCATCTGTGCCGCGAAAGGAGTGGACTTGCGGGAGCCCTTGAAATGAGCGCCTGCGGAAGCCCAACTGACGACATTACCCTTGACGTCTGTGAAAGTCACGATCGTGTTATTGAACGTGGCTTTGACGTGGGCAATCCCGACGGGAATGTTCTTCTTCTCTTTCTTCTTCCCAGATCGACGGGGTTTAGCCATTGCCTTAATCTCCGTTGAATAAATGTCTATAAAACGCTCACTGCCTTAGGCAGAAAACGATATTTCGCGATGTCGCGTACTTATTTCTTCTTGCGGCCCATGACGGAACGACGGGGACCCTTACGGGTACGAGCGTTGGTCTTGGATTTCTGACCGCGAACGGGCAGACCGCGACGATGGCGCAGACCGCGGTAGCAGCCGATGTCCATCAGACGTTTGATGTTGGTGGTGATCTCACGACGAAGGTCACCCTCAACCTTATAGTTGTTTTCAATCTCGAGACGAATCTGGCTGACTTCATCAGCAGTGAGGTTGTCACTGTTGGTCTTCCAGTCCACTTTCGTGGTATCGAGAATCTGCAGGGCCATGGTCCGGCCGATGCCGTAAATGTACGTCAGCGCAACATCAATGCGCTTGTTCTTCGGCAGATCAACACCAGCAATACGTGCCATAGTTATTTCCCTCTATCCTTGACGCTGCTTATGCCTGGGGTTCTCACAGATCACCCGCAAGACACCGTTGCGCCTGATTACTTTGCACTTGGAACACATTTTCTTAACAGAAGGTCTTACTTTCATGACCATCTCCATTGTCTGAATACAATAATGCCTATGCCCCCTTCCGGGGGTGGCCTTTTAAACGAAGCTGTGTTTTCTACAGCGTTTTACGACAATAAGCAAGTCTAAATTTGCCCATCTCCATGGGAGCTAATCGGACAAGCTCAATATCATCGGTCCATCGGAGGTAATGGCAATGGTGTGCTCAAAGTGAGCAGACAGTTTCCTGTCCTTTGTCACCGCTGTCCATTTATCCTCAAGAACTTCAACTTCGTGGCTCCCAACCGTGACCATCGGCTCAATGGCAAGCACCATACCGGCTTTAAGAGGAACGCCGGGCATGCCCTTGGGAACAAAGTTGGGGATCTCAGGCTTCTCATGGAGATGACTGCCGATCCCGTGTCCTACAAAACGACGGACTATACCAAAACCGAACCCTTCAACGTATGACTGTATTGCCGCGGAGATATCATACAAGTTGTTGCCGGGAACGGCTTTATCAATACCCTTATAAAGAGACTCTCGGGTTACGTCCATAAGCTTTTTCGCTTTGTCAGAAATCTGCCCGACAGCAAAGGTTCGGGCGGAGTCTCCATAGAATCCTTCGTACACGACGCCCATGTCAACGCTGACGATGTCGCCTTCTTTCAAGATACGTTCCTTGGAAGGAAAGCCGTGTACAATCTCTTCATTCACAGAACAACATAGAGCATAAGGAAAACCTTGATACCCTAAGAATGCCGGACGGACGCCATACTGGTCGCACATGGACCGGCATATATCCTCAAAAAGCATGGTGGAAACGCCAGGTTTGACGTTCTCTTCCAGCTCATCAAGGATGGTGGAAACAATGCGATTGGCCTCACGCATGAGGCCAATCTCTTTATCATTTTTGAGGAAGACACCCCTGAACTTTTTCAAGGCTAATGCCTGCCCTTCAATTTGCCAGCCTTGCCCATCAGTCCTTCGTATTGACGAGAGATCAGATATGACTCGACTTGCCCCATGAAGTCCATGGCCACGCCGACCACGATCAGCAGCGAAGTTCCGCCGAAATAAAACGGCACACTGAACTTGCTGATCAAAAACATGGGAAGCACGCAAACCGCAGACACATAGAAGGCTCCCCACAAAGTAATGCGGGCTAACACTCTATCAATGTACTCACGGGTGCGATTACCTGGACGAATGCCCGGGATAAAGCCACCTTGCTTCTGAATATTCTCTGCGATTCCCTTGGGATCAAACATGATCGCCGTGTAGAAGTAGCAGAAGAATATGATAATTCCAATGAATAACAAATTATAAACAATGGAAGTCGGACTCATAAAGGCTGCAAAATCCTGCAAGAACTCATTGTTCGAAAACTGAGCAAGTGTTGCAGGGAACATCAGAATGGACGACGCAAAGATCGGCGGAATAACACCAGCGGTGTTGATCTTCAAAGGCAGATGCGTGGTCTGCCCACCAAACATGCGGCGCCCTTGCTGACGCTTGGCATAGTGGATCGGAATCCTGCGCTGTCCTCTTTCCATGAAGACGATGAAAGCCAAAGTGGCAACCATCACGATCACGAGGAAGAGGAGGATGAACAGGGTGATTTCGCCCACGGTCATCAACTGAATGGTATTAATCACTGCAGACGGAAGGCCCGCAATAATACCAGCGTAGATGATCAGGGAGATACCGTTTCCGATCCCCTTTTCTGTCATTTGCTCACCCAACCACATCAGGAACACAGTACCAGCAGTCAGGGTCAAGATAGTCATCAACTTGAACCCGATGCCGGAAAACAGCACCATGGGCGCGCCCGTCGGGCTGCTCATGGACTCAAGACCAGTGGCAATGGCAAAGCCTTGCACAATAGTAATGAGAACCGTCCCGTACCTGGTGTACTGGGTGATTTTTTTCCTTCCGGCCTCTCCTTCCTCCTTCTGGAGGCGCTTCAGCTCAGGCGACACGACGGTCAGGAGCTGAAGAATAATTGAGGCCGAAATGTAGGGCATGATGCCCAGTGCGAAGATGGACATATTGGACAGTCCACCGCCCGAGAACATATCGAATATCCCGAAGAGGGTGTTCTGCGCCTGGGCGAAAAACTCCGTCAGAGCCGCACTGTCGACGCCGGGAATAGGTATATGAATGCCCATCCGGTAGACAGCAAGCAGTGCGAACGTCCAGAGGAGCTTGTTACGCAGCTCTGGCAATCGGGCAATATTATCAACTCCTGACATCGTATCAATACCCTTCGAGTGTAGAGTTAGGCTTCAATGGCCTTGGCGGTACCGCCGGCCTTGGCAATCTTCTCAGCTGCAGACGCACTGAAGCGATGAGCTTCAATGGTCACTGCCTTTGCGACATCACCGGTTCCGAGGACCTTGACCGGGGCATTGTTCTTGACGATGCCACGTTCATACATGTCGCTCAGGGTGATTTCGTCCTTGCCTTCAAACATGGCCATAAGACGACCAACGTTCACAGCTTGGTACTCTTCGCGGAAGGGATTCTTGAATCCACGCTTGGGCAGACGACGGGCCAGAGGCATCTGGCCGCCTTCAAAGCCGGGACGAACACCACCGCCGGAGCGGGCATTCTGACCCTTGTGGCCTTTACCGGAGGTCTTACCCCAGCCGGAGCCGGAGCCACGACCGATACGCTTACGATTCTTATATTCTTCCGGGAAGGCGTAGAGTTCATGCAGTTTCATTATTCTACTACCTCCACCAGGTGCCTGACCTTATAGATCATGCCACGGATCACCGGAGTGTCTTCGTGTTCTTTGACCTGGCTGATACGACGCAGGCCCAATGCTTCCAGGGTCTTGACCTGGTCGGGCTTGCACGCAATCTTGCTTTTGATCTGTTTTACTTTAATCACGGCGATCTCCTTTACTTTCTCGGCGTAGACACCGGGACACCGCGCAGGGCGGTCATTTCCTCGGCGCTCCGCAGGGACTCCAGACCAGCCATGGTGGCACGCAGCACGTTGTGCGGATTATTAGTGCCAATAGCCTTGGTCAGGATGTCATGGACGCCAACGGCTTCCATGATCGCACGGACGGGACCACCAGCGATAATACCGGTACCACGGCTAGCAGGCTTCAGCATAACGCGGCCTGCACCGTAGCGTCCCAAGACCTCATACGGAAGGGTACCGTCCAGCAGAGGAACATTGATCATGTTCTTCTTGGCGCGTTCAGACGCCTTGCGGATGGCTTCAGGCACTTCGTTAGCCTTACCCAGACCATATCCGACTCCACCTTCACCGTCACCGACGACCACCAGGCAGCTGAAGCTGAAACGGCGGCCACCCTTGACAACCTTGGCGACGCGATTGAGGTAGACGATTTTTTCAATCAATCCACTATCATTCTGTTCCATTGTTCTTTCCTAGCTACCTAGAATTTAAGCCCGGCTTCACGGGCGCCGTCGGCAAGAGCTTTGACCTTGCCGTGATAGATATAACCGCTCCGGTCGAAGACACAGGTCTCGATCTTCTTGGCCAGGGCTGCTTCGGCAATTGCCTTACCAACCTTGGTTGCGGAATCCTTATTGGCCTTGAGGGTCTCGCCATCCTTGTTCAGCACCTGGGTGCTTGCGGAGGCCAGAGTCACGCCGTTCACGTCATCGACCAACTGGGCATAGAGATGCTGGTTGGAACGATAGACGACCAGGCGAGGCCGGACTTCGGTACCGGATATTTTCTTTCTGATGCGGGGCTTCCGAAGAAGCCTCTGTGCATTTTTGCTTTTACTCATGACTTATACCCCTACTTAGCGCCGGACTTACCAGCCTTGCGGCGGATGTATTCGTCAGCGTACTTGATGCCCTTGCCCTTGTAGGGTTCCGGCGGACGTACGCGGCGGATTTGTGCCGCGACTTCTCCGACAAGCTGCTTATCGAGGCCTTCGAGGGTCAGCTTGGAGCCTTCCGCCTTAGCTTCGAGACCGGCAGGCAGATCGAACTCTACCGGATGAGAATATCCGACATTGAGAACGATTTTTTTGCCCTGCACGGACACCTTGTAACCTACACCGATAACTTCCAAAGTCTTTGCAAAGCCCTTGGTCACGCCATCTACGCAGTTGGCAAGCAGGGTCCTACGAAGACCGTGCTGCCCGCGCGCCTGGCGGGAATCGTCGATGCGGGAGACATACACCTTGCCATCCTCGATCTTATACTCAACGGTCGGGTGGACCGGAGTCTGCAAGGTCCCCTTAGGGCCCTTAACCTGGATCTCGGAGGCTCCAACAGATACCTCAACACCCGAAGGGATGTCGATGGGATTCTTTCCTATACGAGACATAGTGGAACCTCTTTACCAGATTTCGCAGAGAAGCTCGCCGCCGACATTGGCCTCTTTGGCCTTGGCGCCTTCGAGCAACCCTTTGGATGTGGACACGATACAAATACCGATGCCGTTCTGGACTCGGGGGATATCAGAAGCCCCTACGTACACTCGACGACCGGGCTTACTGACCTTTTTCAGGCCAGTAACCAACGGTTTTCCGTCAACGTACTTGAGGGTAATACTGATGTCCCTGTCCTCGACAGCGTAGTCGGTGATATAACCTTCTTCCTTCAAAATACCCGCGATGGAAGACTTCATCTTGGAAGTCGGGATAGCGACATCATTATGATAGGCGCCATACGCATTCCGGATGCGGGTCAACATGTCGGCTACAGGATCAACAACAGCCATTTCATTTCTCCTTAATTACCAGCTCGCCTTGCGGACGCCGGGAAGTTCACCAGCGAGAGCCTTGTTACGGAAGCAAATACGGCAAATGCCGTAGCGCCTCAGAAAAGCCCGAGGACGGCCACAAATCGGACAACGATTGTATGCGCGGACCTTGAACTTGGGTTTGCGGCGTGCCTTAACACGTAAGCTTGTTTTGGCCACTTTCCGTCCTCCTACTTTTTAAAGGGCATACCGAGCAGATCGAGAAGGGACTTGCCTTCCTTATCTGTCTTAGCGGTCGTGCACACTGTCACGTTCATGCCCTTCACCATCTCAACTCTATCAATGTCAAGCTCCGGGAAGATGGTGTGTTCCTTGATGCCCATAGTGAAGTTACCACGACCGTCAAAACCACGATCAGGGATACCGCGAAAGTCGCGGACACGGGGCAGAGCAAAGCTCACGAGCTTGTCATAAAAATCCCACATTGCATCGCCGCGCAAAGTCACGCGAGTGCCGACCGGCATACCTTCGCGCAGCTTGAACTGTGCGATGGATTTCTTTGCCAGGGTGACAACGGCCTTCTGGCCTGCGATTGCGGTCAATTCCTCGGCAGCGGGTTCGATGAGCTTGCTGTTCTGGCTCGCTTCACCAAGTCCGATGTTCAAGGAGATCTTCGTCATACGAGGGATCTCCATGGAAGAGGAATAACCGTACTCCTTCTGGAGCTCGGGGACGACCTTTTCATTATATACTGTCTCGAGACGTGTCATACTGATACCTACTTGAAGGTTTCGTTGCACTTCTTGCAGAAGCGAACCTTCTTTCCATCTTCAGTCTTCTTGTACCCGACCCGCGTGGGCTTGGTGCATGCATCGCAAACAACAGCCACATTGGATACATGGATCGGGGCTTCCTTCTCGATGATACCGCCGGGTTGCTGGGCATAGGGGTTGGCTTTGGTGTGGCGCTGGACCATGTTCACCTTCTCAACCAGGACTTTGTCCTGCTTCTTGAGAATCTTCAACACCTTGCCGATCTTACCCTTGTCCTTTCCGGCGATGACCATGACTTTGTCGTCTTTGCGAATTTTAGTCTTCATCATCATATCCTTACAGGACCTCGGGGGCGAGGGAAACGATCTTCATGAAACCGGCTGCACGCAATTCACGAGCCACGGGTCCGAAAATACGGGTACCGACAGGCTCCATGTTAGCGTTGAGCAGCACGGCGGAATTGTTGTCGAACTTGATGTAGGAACCGTCGGGACGACCGAGTTCCTTCTTGGTGCGAACGACAACCGCCTTCATGACCGAGCCCTTTTTCACTTTGGAATGGGGCATGGCCTCTTTGACGGACACTACAATAATATCGCCGACGCTGGCATAACGGCGCTTGGAACCACCAAGCACCTTGATGCACAGGACCTGCTTGGCCCCGGAGTTGTCAGCCACGTCGAGTCTGGATTCAACTTGTATCATGTTTCCTCCTAACCCTAGACGGCCTTTTCGAGGATCTGAACCAGGTGCCACCTTTTACGGCGGGACATGGGCCTCGATTCGACAATCTGCACCTTATCGCCAACGCCACAATCATTAGCCGGATCATGGGCCATGAATTTCTTGCGGCGGCGAATGTACTTCTTCAGCAGCGGATGCTTCACCAGTGTCTCGACACGGACGACAATGGTCTTGTCTGCCTTGTCGGAGATCACCAAGCCGGTGAGCACACGCTTGTTGCCTTGATATTTAAACTCAGCCATTTCTCTACGCTCCCTGTCGTTCCCGCTGAATAGTCAGGATACGGGCGATAGTCTTTTTGACGCCGGAGAGAGTCTGTGTGTTCTCGAGCTGAGCAGTTGCATGCTTAAAACGCATGCCAAACAGCTCCTGTCGGGACTCAGTCAGTTTCTCGGTCAGCTTGGCGTCATCCAGTTCACGAAGTTCCTTGGAAGTCAGCATTTACATACCCTCCTTCACAACGATGGATGTCTTGATCGGCAGCTTGTAGGAAGCACGCTTGAGCGCTTCCTTGGCCAATTCGATGTCAACACCTTTAACTTCGTACATGATACGACCCGGTTTCACCGGTGCAACCCAACCGTCGGGTGCACCTTTACCCTTACCCATACGGACTTCCGCGGGCTTGGAGGTGACGGGGAAATCAGGGAAGATGCGGATCCAGACTTTACCGCCGCGCTTGATGTGACGCATGATAGCGACACGGGCGGATTCGATTTGCTGGGCTGTGATCTTTCCGTGCTCCAATGCCTTCAGGCCGATATCGCCGAAGGACACACTGTTACCCCGTTGGGCCTTGCCTCTGAGGCGGCCTTTCTGCCGCTTTCTGAATTTTACTCTTTTTGGAGCAAGCATTACTGTTCTACCTCTTTGTCCAGAATCTCACCCTTGAAAATCCAGACCTTGACTCCGATAACACCGTAAGTAGTAGCTGCTTCGGCGAAACCATAGTCGATGTCGGCACGGAGAGTGTGCAAAGGCACACGCCCATCACGGTACCACTCGCCGCGTGCGATTTCGGCGCCAGCCAGGCGACCTGCACACGCAACTTTGATACCCTCGGCGCCGAATTTCCTGGCAAGGCCCACCGTACGCTTCATGGCACGGCGGAAGGCAATTCTACGTTCGAGTTGCTGGGCAATGTTCTCAGCTACGAGCTGAGCTTCAACCTCCGGTCGACGGATCTCGTTGACCTCAATGGTGAATTCAGTTTGAAACTTGTTACGCAAATCTTCACGCAACTTTTCTATCTCTACACCCTTGCGACCGATGACGATACCGGGACGCGCAGTGTGGATGATCAGGCGAATCTTACCGCCGGCCCGCTCGATTTCGATGCGGGACACGCCAGCTTGAAACAATTTTTTCTTAACGAACTTACGAACCAGGTCGTCCTGAAGGACAAACGCAGGGTAGTCCTTTTTGCTGTACCAGCGGGACAGCCAGTTCTTGTTATACCCCAGACGAAAACCGTAAGGATGTACTTTCTGTCCCATACTACTGTTCCTTCACTACGATTGTAATGTGGCTGGTACGCTTCCTGATGCGGTAGGCGCGGCCCATGGCACGCGGCTGGATACGCTTCCAGGTAGGACCTTCGTTAACCATGACCGTATCAACGATCAGGGAATCAACATCAACTCCAGGCATCTGTTCCGCGTTGGAAACGGCGGAAAAGAGGACCTTGCTAAGGATCTTCGCGGCCTTCTTCGGAGTGAACCGAAGAATATTAAGAGCGTCTTCGACACCCTTGCCTTTAATGTTCTCGGCAACAAGACGAGTCTTGCGCGGAGACACACGAATGAACTTAGAGACTGCTTTAGCTTCCATAATGTCCTCCTACCCTACTTTTTCTTATCGGCAACATGGCCGAAGTAGGTACGGGTGGGGGAAAATTCACCCAGTTTGTGTCCGACCATGTTTTCGGTAACGAACACAGGGATGAACTTACGACCATTATGGACAGCGAAAGTCATACCGACCATCTCGGGGACGATCGTGGAACGGCGGGACCAAGTCTTGATCACGCGACGATCCTGATTTTCTCCAGCCACTTGGATTTTCTTGATCAGGTGACCGTCAAGGAACGGGCCCTTTTTAAGAGATCTAGGCATTAGTTATACTCCTACTTCTGGCCGCGGCGTTTGACGATGAGCTTCGAGGAAGCCTTCTTCTTGTTCCGGGTCTTGTAGCCCTTGGCCGGGGTACCCCACGGGGACACCGGATGGCGACCACCGGAACTACGACCTTCACCACCACCCAACGGGTGATCGATCGGGTTCATTGCCACACCACGGACCTTCGGGCGACGACCGAGCCAGCGGTTACGGCCAGCCTTACCGATCTTGATGTTCTCGTGATGAATGTTACCAACCTGACCGACAGTGGCGCAGCAAGTGGCCAGGACCTTGCGGACCTCACCAGAAGGCATGCGCAGGAGGGCGTATTTGCCTTCCTTGGCGATCAGCTGTGCATACGTACCGGCTGCGCGGCAGAATTGTCCACCCTTTCCAGGATGCAGTTCAATGTTATGCACGATGGTACCAGTCGGGATCTTTGCCAGATCCATGGCGTTGCCGGGCTTGATGTCAACACCTTCGCCAGCGACGATGGAATCGCCCTGAGTCAGGCCGACAGGAGCCAGGATGTAGCGCTTCTCGCCATCTGCGTAATGCAGAAGAGCAATACGGGCGCTGCGGTTCGGATCGTATTCGATCTCAGCAACCTTGGCGGGAACGCCAACTTTGTTGCGCTTGAAATCGATGACGCGGTACAGCGTCTTGTGTCCTCCGCCGCGACGGCGCATGGTGACACGACCATTATTATTACGGCCAGACTTCTTGGTCAGGCCCTTGGTCAACGACTTCTCGGGAGTGGTTCTGGTGATCTCAGCGAAATCGGAGATCGTCTGGAACCGGCGGCCCGGAGAAGTAGGCTTCAACTTACGGGTTGCCATGGTTACACTCCTTCGAATATTTCGATTTTGTCACCGGCAGCAAGCTTGACGTATGCCTTTTTGTAACCGGCGATGCGACCACCGGTGGCACGGCCGAACTTCATACGCGGCATTGCTTTCTTCCGGACAATATTCACGGACTCGACTTTAACGTCAAAGGCTGCCTCAACGGCCTTCTTCACCTCGACCTTATTAGAATCGGGGTGGACGTAAAAAGAGACGTGATTGGATTGCTCTTTGGCTTCGTTGGCCTTTTCAGAAACAACGGGCTTGAGCAGTACTTGTGAATAATCCATTACTTCAACCTCTCTTGAACGTCTTGAGCGGCGGTCTCGAGCATTACCAGCTCGGGGTACAGCAGCACATCATAAACATTCAGCTTGTCGGCTTCGATGACCTTGATATGGGGCATATTCCGTGCGGACAGCTCCAGGTTCTTGTCAACGCCCTTTGCGACGATGAGGGTCTTGGTCATGCCGAGCTTCTCAGCAACATCAGCAAAGGCCTTGGTTTTGATCTCTGCGAGATCGATGGACTTGACCACTGTGATCTTCTCTTCAGCAGCACGGGAGGACAAAGCCATCTTCAAAGCCAGCTTGCGGACTTTTTTGTTCACTTTGAAGGAGTAATCGCGAGGCTGCGGGCCGAAGGTGGTTGCACCACCACGCCACAGAGGCGAACGGACGGAGCCAGCACGAGCACGACCGGTGCCTTTCTGGCGCCAGGGCTTGCGGCCACCGCCGGTCTTCAAAGCACGATTCTTGGTAGCGTGGGTTCCCTGACGCACAGAAGCGCGCTGGGCACGGACAACGTGGTTGAGGATTTCGGGCATGATTTCTACCTCGAAAACCTCAGGAGCCAACTCGAAGTCGCCCACTTTCTTATTATTCTGATCTACAACTTGTATTTTAGCCATGACGTATACCTCTTAGCCGTTCTTGCGGATCATCACGAGGCCGTTGTTGGGACCGGGCACCTGGCCCTTGACCAACAGGACATTGTCCTCGGGCCTGACATCGACGATTTCCACGTTGCTCAAGGTCACACGTGCATTACCCATCTGGCCGGGCATTTTC
>Ga0070729_10002052_pt1 | contig 27410 bp, 25 predicted proteins | sample tdDd472_FD_66725 | JGI IMG/M metagenome (GOLD analysis project Ga0070729, IMG submission 66725) | Marine sediment microbial communities from the Atlantic coast under amendment with organic carbon and nitrate - tdDd47.2 | ecosystem: Environmental > Aquatic > Marine > Coastal > Sediment | place... | reverse complement strand
CGGAACGGTAGCGCAGCCAGCCAGGGCGGAGATCTCATGTATCGCATCCCTGGTTAGCTGCACGGGTTTCTTTGGCCTTGCGGGCCGCATTGAAATTCCTCGGGAAATCAATGAAACGCCACGGTCGGCCACATGTCTTGGTGACCGACGAGCTGCGTTCCTATGGCGCGGCGATGAGAGATGTCGGCAATGCCGACAAGCAGGAAACCGGCCGCTGGTCCAACAATCGGGCTGAGAATTCACACCAGCCATTCCGACGACGGGGGCGGGCAATGCGACGGTTTCGGGGGATGCGAAGTTTGCAGATGTTTGCCTCCGTTCGCGCCTCCGTGTTCAACCATTTGCAAGCCTTGCCCACGCCTCATGCGGTATCAGCTTGTCCGCTTGAAGTTCCAGGGAAGGAGATCGTTGATCCGGCCTTGCGGATGGCCGGCGGCGACGGCCTTGAGGATAGCCTGCTGACCTTTTGAAGACTGGTTCTCGCCCGTCTGACAGCGCCGGTCACATCATCCGAGCCAGTTGCCGGCCAAATCGTGCGACAAGGCTGGCCGATGGCGGCGTCGATCAGGGATGCGGATGGGGTCCAAGTCGTTGGTGCAGGCGGGCATCATGGGTCTTGAAGTGATTGACGAACCACGCTTCCAGTGTTTTGGCCAACCGCTCGGCGGTCTGGTCCGGCGATGCGTCGTCGACATCCATGAGGTCGCGCAGCTCGTCCAGAAGACGCTCGTGATCTTCCTTGTGCTGGGTGCGCTGATCGTAGCCATAGGCCCGCATCTGCTGTTCTTCCAGGGCGAAATGCGCTGTGATTGCGCACAGCAAGTCGCCAAAACCGCTCTGGACTTCGGCCTCGGGATGGCCGGCAAGGAGTGCCCCCGCAGTCTGGTTGACGAGTTCTATCAGTTCCTGGTGCTCGTGATCGACCGACGGATTACCGACGCTGAATTCCGGTATCCATTCAATGGGCGCCATATCGGAGTCCTTTCTCTTCACTCGAAGACAAAACCGCTCTCCTTGCGGAAGTCGATCACGAAGCTCTGGCCGGCTGCCAGATCGACTTTCCGCGTCGCCTCATAGCCGAACCCGTCACTTGCCGGATTGTCACGCATCCGCACCATCAGATCATGCGGGCCCGCGGGCAACAACAGGCGTTCATAAAGACGTGACGGACCACTGCCCGCCAGACCCGACGGTGGACTGCTCGCAGCATAGATCACCTTACCATCGACCTCCAATTCCACATAGATCGGCGGCCGCCGGCGGTCGCAAACCTGGGTCGCGCGCATGTTTGGCGGAAGCTTGGCCAGCTCTTCGGGTGTCCGGTCGCGGCAACTGGCGCTGCGATCGCCGCTGTGGGTGAAACTCAGGCGCAACAGAGCCATGCTTTCGGGCATGCTTTGCCAGGCGGGCGCCGCAGACAGCAATGCAACACCGAAGCAAAGTCCGAGGGTTACGGCGCCACCCATCGCCAGATGATGCAGGCGCTCCTTCATGTCGGGTTGTCCTTCGTCGCCAACTCCAGGTCGGCCGTTGCTTCATCGTCAGCAGCGAGCGAGGTCTTTTTCGGCACCGGCCCCAGGACCGCTACGCGAGCCGAGAAGTCGCGGAGCGCTTCGGGAAGGCGGCCGCGTTCGCTGGGTCCGGCCCAGAGGGTCAGCAACCGCTCGCGCGAAACGCGGTTGCGCAGCTGGGGGTCGCGCGTTCGGGCGATACGCTCCTCGGTCCACTTGCCGCCAAGACGATTGAAACAGTCCCTTTCGGCGCACCCGGCGATGCAGACACCGTCGGCCAGATCGCGGCTGAGGATGAAGTCGAACAGCGAGGGCGGTGCCATCGCCACGCATGGCAGGATCACGCGGCCCTTCGCCGGCACACCGGCTGCGCCATGTTCGCAGGCGATGGTCATCACCCGGCCTGGCCCCGAAAGATCGGCGGCGGCGGTGATGACCTCGGTGCGAACCCGCTCCAGCGTGCGGCCGGGCAGATCGATTCCGGTGATCAAGGGGCCGGAGCGCCGGAACGGGGTGGACGAGGGGCACGAGCCCATGCAGATGCCACAGGCGACACAGCGGTCCGGATCCACCTTGGCCTCTTGCGGAAAGGGCGCGCCATCGCTCCGCGGTACCATGGTGATGGCGGCGTAAGGGCAATCGTCCTCGCACCGGGCACAGCCGTTGCAGAAATCTAGGAACACCTGCGCCGCCTCGGCCTCCTTGCGTGGCGGCAGCCAAGGCAATCCTGACAGGAGAACAGTAATCAGCATCGCCCCAGTCCAGATCACCGACGGTGGAACCAGGTCGATCACCGGATAAAGCCCGAGGATGAACCAATCGAGCCCGACCCTGGCCGGTATCGTGGACAGATCAGCCGGACCCTGCAATGGTGCCGGCAGCGCGAAGGAGACGATGACCAGGGCCACCAGGGTCAGTACGCTCAGGCCACGCGGCGGTCTTGTGCGCGCCGATGCGATGCGCTGGATGTGGATCCACATCATCAGCAACAGCAGAAGCGGAATCGCGATGTGCAAAAAGACCATCAGCGTGAAAAATCGCCCTGACAGGCTTTCCGGCGTCAGGAAGTTTCGTGCGATCGGTTCGGCGAAGAACGGCAGCGCGTCGAGCAGCTCCGTGGTCGTCAACGCCACGTATTGCGCCAGTTTGTCCCAAACCAGCCAATAGCCGGTAATGCCGGACATATAGACAAACCAGATCACCGGCACCCCGGTGAACCAGGAAAACCAGCGCTTTCCGCGATAGCGATCAAAAGACCATTCCCGCACCAGATGCACCAGCATGATGACGACCAGCAGGTCCGAGGCATAGCGGTGCAGACTGCGTGCCAGCCCGGCATGGAACCATTGGCTCCCGCTCAGCCATTCGACTGACTGATAGGCATTGACCACGCCGGTGTCGAAGAAGATGAAAAGATAGATGCCGGTGCCAGCGACGATCCAGAACAGGAACCAGCCCAGCGGTCCCAGATTGGCAAGCGGGTTCCAGTCGGATCCGAACAGCGTGTCCAGAAGTCGTTCCAACCGATCAAAACCACGCTTCAGCGTAGCCCGTATTCCTGTCATCGTATCATTTCAGCCACTGACCTTCCGGACGTAGAACGACATCTTTCCGCGTCGCGCGCCGTCTTTCAATCCAGAGTCGAATGATGATCAACCCTGTCAGCAGAAGCGAGACGGCACCAAAGAAGATACCGAAAAGGATACCGTAATCGAAGCGGTAGGCGCGGGTCAGCGGATTGTAGACCGTGCAAAGAAAAGTCAGCCTGTTCCACAAATCCGTGGGCGCAACCGAAACCGTTGTACGACCAAGCACGAGCTCCTTGAGCGGGTTCACGAATACGGGCAGCGGGAAATCCTCACCGTAGATCTGGCGATAAACCCGTCCCTCGGAGTCCAGGATGGTGGTCTGGCTGGGATGGTCGAAGCTACCGGCGGCCTCGCGCCAGTTGAAGCCCAGATCAAGCAAGAGCGCCTCGGTCGTTTCGGGGTCGGCGCTAGCCAGATACCAGTCATCCAGCGTGTTGAGATCGTGTAAGATCGAAAAGGCGCGCAGTCGCGCAGGTTTGTCGCCGCTGGAGTCGAAGCCAAAGGTCAGGACGGCGAAACTGCCTTCTCCCAGAATCTGGCCTGCATCGGCCACCGCGTCGCGCAGACGCTCGGTGGTCACCGGGCAGATCGAACTGCAACTGGTGTAAACCAGCGAGATCACCAGCGGCCGACCGCGCAGATCCGCCAGCGCCAGCGGCGCGCCGGTTTGATCGCGCAAGACATGCGCGCTGACCTCGCGCCCGATCGCGGCCTGGCTGACTTCGTAGACCTGCTTTGCGTCCAGGGCGTCGGCGGGCCGGTTCAGGGTTTGTCCCTGTGCCGTGCTTGTCAGTACCGCAGCGCAGAACAGGAATGACAAACGCCTTAGAACGCCCATCGCCAGCCCTCATCAAGGATGACCCCGGCCGATAGCAGGGCGAATTGGGCGAGCGATGCGCGAAAGTTTCGCATGGAAACTCCCCGAGACGGATCGTGCAACAGACGCCAAGACGACAAGAGGAACGGAACTCCGCCCGCCACCGCAAAGACACCGTAGATCCAGCCCAAACCGAACCACAACGGCATCAGCGACAGAGCGACCAGAGTCACAACATGGCTGAAGATCACCGGGCCCCAAACTTTGTGCTCGGTTACAACCGGCAGCATCGGAATGCCGGCGCGGCGGTAATCCTCGCCGCGGACAACCGCAAGGCTCCAGAAATGCGGTGGTGTCCACAGAAACAACACCGCGGCAAGGATTATCGGGATCGGGCCAATAACCGGATCGGAATGCGGCGCCGTGGCCGCCGCGCCGGCCAGTACGGCGAAACTGCCCGCCGCGCCGCCAATCACGACGTTCCAGACAGTGCGGGTCTTCAGCAAGACGGTATAGATCACGCCATAGGTCAGCGCGCCGAGAAAAACCAGAACAGTCGCCAGCGTGCCGCCGACCGACCAGGCCATCACCAGCGCCCCGGACAACAATACAAGGAGTGTAATTGGCCAGATTGGCCCCGACTTCAGAACGCCGCTGGCAAACGGCCGGTTGCGGGTTCGCGCCATCATGCGATCACGCTCGCGCTCGTAATATTGGTTGAACCCTCCCGCTGCTCCGGACGCGCCAAGAACAGCAAGTGCGAAGACCAGCGCCTTGACTGTGCCAAGCTCGCCGCCCCCCGTCATCACCCCAACAAGCGCAGCCAGCGCAATGAAGGCACCTATCCGCAATTTGAGAATTGAGACGGTCATGTTCAGGGCAGCAAGCATGGCTCTGTCCTTGTTGTCTTAGTTGAACAGCCAAAGGTCGGAGAGATACTTCCAGTTCACGAAATAGTAGAGAACGAAGGTGAAAAAGAAGATGCTGACCAGCATGATCGTTCCGGGCAGCTTGAAGTGAGGCTCGCTGCCATATTCCGACACCGCCTGGGCGCCCCCGTCATGCAGCGGGAAGGCCAGCTTGGCCCCTGGTCCGTCCAGTTTCGGCCCGGCCAGCACCGAGGCGACGATGAGCACCACAAAGAGCAGCCCGCCTGTCGCCGCAAGGATCGCCGCCATGCCGTTGAGACCCATCATCAAGTAGGCGCCGGGCGCGAATTCGTAAGGAATCGCCGCATCGGTCAGCGAGATGTCCCAGTGCCGGCGCGGAACCCCAAGCGTGCCGGCGCCCATCATGAACAGCGAAATACCCCCTGCGCCGATGCCGAAGAGATAGGGCTGCAATTTCGCCAGTTTCGGCCAGATGATGTCGCGCTGGAAGATCAGTGGCACCACGATATAGGTCATCGCCATGAAGGCCAGCGTTGTGCCCGCGACCACTGTGCCGTGGAAATGGCCAGGCACGTAGATGGTATTGTGCATCAGCACGTTAAGCTGTTCGGTGCCCAGGATCACGCCGGTGATGCCGCCAATGAAGCCGAACATGACCAGGCTCATGAACATCCCTGAGAACGCCGGATTGCCCCAAGGCGCCTTGGTCAGCCACTCGAACATGCCGCGGGTAAAGCCGTTGCGCCGCTGCGCCGCTTCGATGGCGCCGGGCACGGTCAGCCCGTGGATCATCGAGGCCATCACGGCGAGATACATCATGTAGCTGGTGTTGATGATCTTCCACGAAGAACTCATCCCAGGCTCTGCCAGCATATGGTGCGCCGATGCGAGCTGCAAAAAGAGGATATACATCAGGAAGGCAAAGCGACTGACCTTTTCGGACAGTGGCTTGGCTCCGACCACCATCGCCGCGATTGCATACCAGATCGAGATATGGGCCGCGACGTTGATCTGTTGCGACGAATGGCCCATGCCCCACCACACCAGCTTGTACATCAGCGTGTCGATGCTCGAGATGAAGCCCAGCGACCACAGCCAGGTCGGGATCAGGATGATCGCGCCCGCCGCAAGCGTGAACACTGCGATGATCGCGGCGGTAATGGCCCCGAATGTGACCAGCGGAACCGATCCGTCATAGGTCTGTTCGTCCTTGGCCACGACGAGCGTCCCGAAGAACACGAAGACCCCGATCAGCGCGCCCACCGCAAAGACGATAAGCGACAGGTAGAACCAGTGCTCGGCCATCATCGGCGGATAAGAGGTAAACATCACCGTCGAGTCGCCCTTCAGCACGGCGTAGTTGGCCATCACCGCCCCCGCAATCATCAGGACGAACGCCAGCCAGGCAAATCGTGGCGTCGCCAGCCGCGATCCCAGGATCACTGCCGAGGCGAAATAGAGCACCGCGATCTCGAAGAAGATGATCCAGAACAGCAGCACGTTGGCGCCGTGCCCGGTCAACACCAGATAGAACCACTCTGCCGGCAACAGCTGCACCGCCGGCCAGCGTGTCAGGGCGACCATCAGGCCGAAAAAGCCGCCAACCGCAAGAAAGACAACAGCCGCAACGGCGTTGGCGCGGATCAGCAATTCGGCGCTGCGCTCGATGCGGCGGCCGGTGAACGGGCAGGTGCGATACCTGACCTGTGGTCCGGTATAACCGACGGTTCCGTGATCTATCGTGGTCATGTCACTGGTCTCCCGCTCATTCGACGACGCGGATGATACCGGTCATCGTATGATGGCCAATGCCGCAGAATTCGTTGCAGACGATGCCGAAATCGCCCGTTTGGGTTGGGGTCAACGTCAAGATGTGTTCGTAACCCGGATGCACTGAGATGTTGATGTTGACGGGCTGCAACGAAAATCCGTGCTGCCAGTCGGCCGACGAAAGGTGGAACCGATAGCTCTGGTCTTTTTTCAGCTCCAGAGCCGGCCACCATTCCCAAAGCCGCCCCAGAATGTAGACATCACCCCCCACCGGCGGGCGGACCAGCAGCGTGCCCGCGATGTCCATCGGCGCGCCGGATGCGTCCAGCACTTGGTATTCATTCGCGAATTCCTCGACCCGTTCGACGAACTTGTCGGGATTGACACGATAGGTTTCCGTGGACAGGTTCTGATCGCCGATGAAATGCCAAGCGATCATGAAGAAGAACATGAACACCCCCCAGAGGAAGGCGATGATGATCCAGGCCAGTTCGATGCCGTGGATCGGTTCCTTCCACCAGAGGCGGTTACTCGGAGGATTGATGGACATTGCGCGACCTTTCAGGCTGCCTTGCGATCAGTTCGCGATCGGAACGGAGGCGACTTCCATCACACCCCAGATGATGTAGAGCACCGTCGGCATGGTGACGCCGATGAACAAGAGCAGAAACGGGTTGTCCAGAATGCGCTGCATGGCCGGGATCCGCTCAATCGGCGGCGGCACGTCTGCTTCGGTTGCGTCGGTCTTTTCCATCTGGTAGCCTCCCTGAGATCCAAGGCGAAGCACGCCATGATCGCTATGCGAGCGGGCTTGTCGTACACGGCCCTTTGCTAAGGAGACTTGGCTGGCCGTCCACCAGACGAGTTTGGTGGCTTGCGCCAATCCTGCCAGCATGTCTTAACAATTCGGCCTCTTGACTTAGCGTTAATTACAAACATTTTCAGCGCTTTGATTTATATCAAGGACGGATTGCGCAAGTTTTGCAAGCCGAACACCCCTCGTCGTCATCGCTTATCGCCCCTGGCGCTGGCTCTCCCGGTGGTGGTGTCAGAAGATCCTGACTTGAGACGGGCAGAGCGGTCTCGTCGTCTTCTGTGATGACCAAACGCTCCCCTTTCCATTGGCGATGTTGCAGAACTGTTCCGGTGAAGGATTCACATCACGAATCCATGCGGTTAGACGAGTGGCATGAGCAAGCCGACACCCGCCCGCTACCGTACCGCAAACTGGCCCGGCTCCAACGCTGCACTCAGGAAGCGCGGGTCTCTGCTGATCTGGCTGGACAAGGAGATGGCCTGGCACGCGCCGCATGAAGGGCGCCCCGGTCGCCCGCCGGTCTTCTGCGATGCTGCCATCCAATTCTGCTTGTCGATCAAGGTCCTGTTCAAGCTGCCGCTCCGGCAGACCGCCGAAGTCCACATCCGCGCCGCCCTCATGAACCGCTCCAACGCCCTCGGCACCGCTCAGATCATCCGCATCGTCTGACATCCAAGGGGAAAGGGCTCCTCACGTCTCACGCCGCCTTTGTGCATCAAGGCCCATCGGGGATCATCCCTTGCGGCGTGGCGGCTGAGACCCGCCCTTGGCGCCCGGTTTCCCGGGTTTGCCCCTGGGTTTGCCCGCCTTGCCCTTGAATCCGGGCTTCGCATCGGATTTTGCATTGGATCTCGGGGCCGGTTTGCCGCCGGCCTCTTTGCCGGGGCGGCTCCGGACCGCCTTTGAACCCGCAGGGCGGGCGGGCTTGACCACCAGTGTTCCCGCGGTTCTGGAGGGCGCTTTCGGGGCTGGTTTCGACGCAGGCGCAGGCCGCGAAGGCTGCGCGGGTTTCTCCGCCCGGGGCGGTTTCGAATGCTCTGGTCTCGCGGGTTTGTCTTCCGATCGGGGCGCAGGGCGGGGCGCATCGCTTGCCGCCGCTTTGGGTTTGCGCGGTGGTTTTGCCGGGCCCTTTCCAAGGGGTTTGTCGCGCTCGAAGGGCGGTTTGCCCTTGCTCTTGTCCCTGTCGAAGGGCGGGCGCGTTTGCGCGGCCTCTGGCACACCGTCCACCGGGGCGGCGGTCACGTCATCCTCCAGCAGGTTGTCGGGGCCAATCCGGTCAAAGAACCCGGCGACCGCGGGCTGGGACAATTCGACGAAGCTTTCGGTGTCGGCCACGCGGATCTTGCCGATCTGCGACTTGTCGAGGTTGCCGGCGCGGCAGAGCAGCGGCAGCAGCCAGCGCGGTTCGGCGTTGCGGTCCCGGCCTATCGACAGCCTGATCCATGCGGAGGGGCCGAACTCGGCCCTTGGCGCGCGCTCGGCGCCGGGGGCTGGCGGCGCGCCCACCTCTTCCGGGGCGGAAAGCCCGCCGAGATAGAGCCGCTGACAGGCGATGGCGATCTGTTCGGGGGTGAAAGCCGCCTGCATGCGGGTGGCAAAAGCGGTTTCCGCTTCGGTCGCGGGATCGGTCCAGACCGGATCGGACAGCAGGCGGGCCTCGTCCCTTTCGCGGATCTCCTCGGGGGTGGGGGCAAAGCCCCAGGTCGCTTCGACCTTTGCCCATTTGAGAAGCCGCTCCGCCTTGCGCACCGCCTTGTCGGGCACGATCAGCGCTGCGATCCCCTTGCGGCCGGCGCGCCCGGTGCGCCCCGACCGATGCAACAACCCTTCGGTGTTGGTCGGCAGATCCGCATGCACCACGAGTTCCAGGTTCGGCAGGTCGATCCCCCGGGCCGCCACATCCGTCGCGACACAGACCCGGGCCCGCCCGTCACGCAACGCCTGGAGCGCATGGCTGCGTTCGTCCTGGCTCAGCTCGCCCGAGATCGAGACAACCGCGAATCCACGGTTGGACAATCGGGCAGTCAGGCGCGCGACCGCCGCACGGGTATTGGCAAAGACGATGGCGGTCTGCGCATCATGCAGCCGCAGCAGGTTGAGGATCGCATGTTCGACATCCTTCTGCGCGACCTGGATCGCGCGGTAGTCGATGTCGGTATGCTGTTGGCCGCCGGTCAGCGTGGTGATGCGGACGGCGTCGCGCTGGTAATTGGTCGCCAGGTCCGCGATCGGCTTGGATACGGTGGCCGAAAACATCAGGGTGCGCCGATCCGACGGCGCCGCGTCCAGCATGAATTCGAGATCCTCTCGAAACCCCAGGTCCAGCATTTCGTCCGCTTCGTCCAGCACCACGGCGCGCAGGTCCGACAGGTCCAGCGCCCCGCGTTCGATATGGTCGCGCAGTCGCCCCGGCGTGCCCACGACGATATGCGCCCCACGCTCCAGCGCGCGGCGTTCGCTGCGCGGATCCATGCCGCCGATGCAGGGCACGACCTGTGCCTGCGTCTTTTCGTAAAGCCAGGCCAGTTCACGCTGCACCTGCAGCGCCAGCTCCCGCGTGGGCGCCACCACCAGCGCCAGCGGCGCGGCGGGGCGGGGCAGGGTGCCGGCCTCGCCCAGCAGGGTCGGCGCGATGGCCAGGCCAAAGCCCACGGTCTTGCCCGACCCGGTCTGCGCCGATACCAGCAGGTCGGACTGCACAAGTTCTGCGGCGGTGACCGCCGTCTGCACGTCGGTAAGCGTGTCGTATCCACGCGCGGCAAGCGCATCGAGAAGCGGTTTGGTCATTCGGGGGTTCCTGGGCGTCGGGCCGCACGGGCGGTGCAAAAAGAACTCTGTACAGAATCCGCCGGAAACTGTCCATGACAAGGGTTGCCAAGTTGTTTGGGCGTTCTGACCGGGCTCAGCGACCGGCAGGAGAATGGCATCCTCACGGCCGCGCCTGAGGAGGGCCCGATTTCCTGGCGAGAGCGTCGCATATGCGGTCGGAGCCTATCATCGATTTGCTTCATCGCGGCCTTCAATGGCAGGTTCAGGGCTGAATGTCTGAACGCCCACTGGTTCCTGACGCTTGCAGATGCGGCCGAAAAGTTGGAGACTTGGCGTAGATACTACAATGAGGAACGGCCACACAGCGCGATCGGCAACAAAGCCCCGATCACGCTGACAAAATCGGGGGGATCACCAGCCTGTCACCCTGATCGAAGCCGGAAAACTCTCGCCAAGGGCGGTAGAAGGTTCGGGGTCGGACCAGGGGCGCAAGGCCTTTCAGGTCTGTCGGATCTTCCAAACGAGGAGCCAGTTTCAAAGCAGCCGTCTTTCTTCCAGCAGATCGGGCAAATCGTTCTCGTAAAGGACGACATCCTTTTCATGCAGGTCCTTGGCAATCTCGGCTCTTGCATCGGCAAATGTTGCGACTTCGATGATTTCAGCCTTCGACGCGCGTGCGGCGTTGACAAAACTCCTGATCCTGTCCGGGTTCACAACATAGATCTGGTCGCAGTTCTTCGCGCAGAAGACCCCGAGCCGATCATGGACGCGATCATGCTCGAGACCGAGCTCCGCGATGCCCGGCGTGACGAGGATGCGACGCCCGCCGCGTTGATCGGCGAGTTTGCTCATCGCCGAAACAGCCGAGAGGAACCCCAGTTCGTTGGAGTTGTACGCATCGTCGAGAACCAGCGCGGCGCCCGGGGCGCCAACCTTCTGCAGGCGATGCGGCACCTGGGAAATGGCGCGCGTGAAGAACGGGATCTGGTCGGTGATCCCGGGATCGATGACAACCGCAAGAACAACCGCCAGCGCCGAGTTCATGACATTGTGATCCCCCAGAAGGGGCAGCTCATAGGCGATGCCGTCAAGCTGCGGCATTTCGGAGTGCAGCGTGATGAACCATGAACCACCCTCGAGCTCTTGGTGCTCTATCGTTACATCCGCATCCTCGAAGCCGACGGTTATCACCTGCTTGCCGAATTGATCACGGACGCGCTGGAACGGCGCATGTTTGAGAAGCTCGGCATTCAGAACGATCGTGCCACCCGCGCCGCAGACCTCGGAGGCAAGCTCCGATTTCGCCTGCGCGACGGCCTCGATGCTTCCGAACCGTTCCATATGCGCATCCCCGACCGCTGTCACGATCCCGTAGCGGGGATGCACGAAGTCGCAGAGCCGCTTGATGGAACCGATGCCATAGGCCCCCATCTCGGCGACGAAGTACCGGTGCGACCATTGCAGCCTTTGCCGGATATGCCGGGTATGACCCAGGATCGTGTTGATCGAGCCGCGGCTGAAATAGACGGGACCGGAGGCCGCGAGGATCTCGGCGAGCATGTGTTTCACGGTCGTCTTGCCGAAGGAGCCGGTTATGCCAATCCGCACCGGGTTCAGCCGCTCCAGCTTTTCGCGGGCCTGGGCCTCGAAACGCGCATTGATACGCTGTTGGAACGGCTGCAACAGGCGGTTGACGCCGACCATGACAAGCGGTGCGGCCTGCAGGACGACGACAGCCCAGAGCGGATGCAGCAGAACCAGGAGAGACAGCAGGCCAACCGCGCCGAGCGTCAGGCGAAAGATCCGCGATGCGCGCTCTGTCATCACCAGAGCCTTCTTGTAGCGATGCGCCCGCTCGAAATAGGCCAGGGCCGCATAGGCACCGGCCAGCAACAGCGTGACCGGCCAGCCGTCGCCCACCAGCGCGCCCGTCGTAACGGCGATCACTGTCGCCAGGGTGGCCTTTACGTCGTAAAGGCGAACGTTCTTCCAGGCACCGAGAAAGCGGGTTCCGTCGTATTCTTCCTGCTGGAAATAGGTGAGCAGCGTCCTGTCGCGTTGAACGAGCAGGAACAGCAGGCCGCCGATCAGGCACAGTTGAGCGAGGATCATCATGCGCCCAACTCCTGCAGGGCTTCGCGCAGCATCAAGGTCAATTGGTGGCGCCCACGTGACAGGATCGAGTGGTGGTCGAACTCAGGGCATTCGAGATAGGTCGATTGCGGGATCAGGCGATGCAGGCTCTGCCCGATCTCCGGCGGGGTTTCCGTGTCGCGTTCGCCATAGACGAGCGTGGTCGGACAGCGAATTGTCCCCAGCAGATCGGATTGATCCTCCTGGACCGTCTTGATGAATATGTCCCGCAACCCGCTGTTCCGGCTTTCGACGTAATCCGCGCTGCCAAATTTTTTCTCCAGCGCGATGATATCTTCCTCGCGTCCCGCGGCGGCCTTTTGCCTCTTGAAACGCCAGCCGCGCCATTTCCCGCGCAGTCGTTTCGCCAAGGGCACCTGTCGCGGCACGCCGGCCCCTGCGACGATGAACAGATGGGCAACCGGGCTGTCGGGCATCTGGGCCAGCCGCAGCCCGACACGGCCGCCAAAGCTGTGCCCGACCCAGATGAAACGGGTCACGCCCAGCTCGTTTTCGAGCAGGGCCCGGGTGGCCACGGCGTAGTCCTGCGTATCCCAGGCGGCCTCGGGGCGAGCGCTTTTGCCGAAGCCCGGGAAATCCAGCGCGATGATCCTGGCGCGGTCGCCGAGAAGCTCTGCGACCGGGATGAAGTCCTTGTGGTCGCGTCCCCAGCCGTGACCGAACACAACCGGGAACCCTTCCTTTGCTCCCAATATCTCATAGTTCATCGATGACATGGCGACCGTTCGGACAGTTTTTTATTGATACCTGATATAGTGCTCTGAATCCCCATAATGTATATGAATCACGCCGACCAGTTCTAAGGAAGCCAGTGCCCGTGGAAAAGCTGAACATCGCCGTCATCTTTGGGGGGCCGAGTCAGGAACACGACGTCAGTGTCATCAGCGCCCAACAGCTGATGGACGCGGCAGACATCCGGCGGATGAACATCGTTCCGGTGTACATGAGCTTTGAAGGCCGCTTCTTTCACGGCCCCGCGCTGCGCCAACTGGAACGCTACAAGCCGACCCCGCCGGGCCTGCGCGAGGTGCTCTTCGTCTGGGACGATCAGGGTCCTTGCCTGAAGGCCCCCGACAACCGCTGGCGGTGCGGCATCGATTGCGCCCTGCCGGTCTTTCACGGCCCCTTTGGTGAGGATGGTCGCCTTCAGGGGATGCTCGAAATCGCGGGGATTCCGACGACGGGGTTCTCGGCGACGAATTCCGCGATCGCCATGCGCAAGGACGCCACCAAGTCGCTGGTCGCATCCGCCAGGGTGAACGTGCTGCCCCACGTGGTGGTTCATGCCAACGACCTGTCAAATGCGCAGGCGGTTTGTGAAAGGATCGAGGACCGGCTGTCCTATCCCCTGGTCGTCAAGCCGGCCAATCTGGGCTCCAGCATCGGTGTCGGCCTGGCCAGGGACCGCGCGACGCTGCTGGCCAACCTGCAGGGGGCATTGCGAGAAGACACTTTCGCCCTGGTCGAGCCGCAGGTGCAGAACCTCGAAGAGCTGAACATCGCGGTCATGTACCGCGACGGGGAGATCCGGTTTTCCGCGATCGAACGCCCGAAGTCATCCGCAGAGCTTCTTGATTTCCGGGAAAAATACCTGGCGCGCGAGGGCAGTTCCAAGGCCGGCGGAGAGGGCAAGCTGGGCGCGGCGGTCGCACCCTCCCAGGGCATGCTGTCGCTGACGCGCGATATCAATCCCGACCTCGACCCGGATCTGCAAGCGCGCCTCTACGACTATGCCGCCAAGGCGTTTTCCATCCTCGGGCAGCGCGGGGCGCCCAGGATGGATTTCATGCATGACAAGCGGTCCGGAGAGCTGTGGTTCAACGAGATCAACCCGATCCCCGGCTCCTACGGCTTCTTCCTGTGGGAAGCAGCAGACCCGCAGGTCCTGTTTCCGGATCTCATCTCTCATCTGGTGGATGAGGCCCTGGTGGACACGGTCAAGGAGTTTGACGACCCCGTTCCACAAGCGGCTTACCTGTTACCGCGCTAAGTGAACCCTGCCCTTGGGGGAGGTCGAGAACCGGATGGAGCGAGAAAAGGCTATGGTCGGTTAACGCATTCCGAAGGCACCAACGAACACTGCTACTCCGGGGCTTGGATGCCGGGTAGGCCGCGCCGTCTTCGCCGCCAACCACCGGAGGGCCCTGCGAGACCTGCCTGACAAGGTACGAGCCCGGCGCTTCGCCGCAAGATGCCCGCGATCCGGGCGTCTGTGAAACCTGTCGTCTTCATCAAAGCCCCCTCCATCACCGCGCCAAGCGGGTTCTGCCTCCGCAGGCCGCATTTTCCGGGCGGGTTGCCGGTTCGTGCGCGAGTCTGCTTCGCGAAAATCATTTTATCGAATAAAACGGTTGACGGAGGATTTGATCAAATTGCACACTTCCTGTCACGGGCCATGCATCGCCGCCGTAACAAGGGCCGGCGGTGAACACGTGGTCAGGGCGCGGCGGCGTGGGGTGTTGCCCGGCGGCAGGCTCGACCGCAGCCCGGAAAAGGATCGGAAGGGAACGCATGAATGATCGAGATTGAGGGCATAACAAAGACCTTCGGGGAGGGGGCCAGCGCGTTTACGGCTTTGGACGATGTTTCGATAACGATCCAGTCCAACGAGTTCTTCACGCTGCTCGGCCCCTCTGGCTGCGGCAAGACCACGCTGCTGCGCACGATCGCGGGGTTTCTCGATCCGACCCGGGGAAAGCTGGCGCTGGACGGTGAGGATCTGTTGTCCCGGCCGCCCTACCAGCGCCCGGTGAACACGGTGTTCCAGTCCTATGCTCTGTTTCCGCACATGACCGTGGCCGAGAACATCGCCTTTGGCCTGGAAATGCTGAAAAAGCCAAAGGCACAGATCAAAGCGACCGTCGACGAGATGCTGGACCTGGTCCAGATGGCGCCGATGGCCGACCGGAAGACAGCCCGGATCTCGGGCGGGCAGCAGCAGCGGGTCGCGCTGGCCCGCGCGCTTGCCCCGCGGCCAAAGGTGCTGCTGCTGGACGAGCCGCTTTCGGCGCTGGATTTCAAGCTGCGCAAGGAAATGCAGCTCGAACTCAAGCGGTTGCAGCACGAAACCGGTATCACCTTCGTCTTCGTCACCCATGATCAGGAAGAGGCCCTGACCATGTCGGACCGGATCGCGGTGATGAACCTGGGCACCATTCGCCAGATCGGCGGCCCGCGCGACATCTACGACCATCCGGCGGAACGTTTCGTGGCCGATTTCATCGGCGACACCAATTTCCTGCAGGCCGAACTGCTCGATACCACCGGCGAGGCGGCCCGCATCCGCCTCGGTTCGGGGGCCGAGACGACCGCCCGCGCCGCGCCGGGGGGACCGGGGGCAGGGGGGCAGGTCACCGTGGCGGTGCGGCCCGAACATGCCGCCATCACCGGAGCCGGGGGCGCGCTTTTGCCCGGCACCCTGCAAGAGGTGGTCTATTTTGGCACCGACACCCATTACCATGTCGATCTCGATTGCGGCGGCCGGTTCGTCGTGCGCGTGCAGAACCAGCCCGGCCACATGCAGCCGCGAGAGGTCGGCGCGCGGGTGGGCATCGATTTCGCCGCCGGCATCGGCCAGGTTCTGAAGGATTGAGCCGATGACCGATCTCTCCACGATACGCAGCCGCCGGGAAACACGCGACCGCTGGCTGCTTCTCACTCCCGCGCTGGTCATCCTGACCCTCGCCGCCATGGGCCCGCTGCTGATTGTGGTGATCTATTCCTTCCTCACCCCCGGCGATTATGGCGGGGTCGAATGGCAGTTTTCCTGGACCTCCTGGTTCAACGTGGTCGCCGAACGCGATTTCTTCACCGAAGAGCTGAAGCTCGCCGATGCGCATCTGACGGTGCTCTGGCGCTCGGTGAAGCTGTCGCTGCTGACCGTGATCCTGTCTTTCCTCGTCGGCTTTCCGACCGCCTATTTCATCGCCACGCGTCCGGCGCACAAACGCGACATGTGGATGTTGCTGATCATGATCCCGTTCTGGACCAACCTGCTGATTCGCACCTTCGCGATCATGCAGTTGATCCGCAATCACGGCACCATCAACATGATCCTTCTCGGGCTCGGAATCGTCGATGAGCCGGTCCAGATGCTCTATACGGAGTTCTCGCTCCTCGTCGGCATGACCTATGTCTACCTGCCGCTGATGATCCTGCCGGTCTATGCCTCGATGGAGCGGCTGGATTTCAACCTGGTCGAGGCCGGATACGATCTCTATGCCACGCGCTTCCAGGTGCTGCGCCGGGTGATCTTTCCGCTGGTCAAGCCGGGCGTCGTGGCCGGCTCGATTCTGGTCTTCGTCCCCTGTCTGGGGGCCTATGTGACACCGCGTGTGCTGGGCGGCGGCAAACAGCTGATGCTCGGCAACCTCATTGATCTGCAATTCGGACAATTGCGCAACTGGCCGCTGGGGGCCGCGCTGTCGCTGACGCTGCTGGCGGTGGTGATGGTTGCGCTGGTCTTCTACGTGCGCGCCATCGGGCGCGAGGGGGAAAGCGATGTCTAAGGGGTTCGACGTCCGCCGGCAGACCGGCTTCAACACCATCGCGCTTACGTGCTTCGTGCTGCTCTACCTGCCGATCATCCTTCTGGTGGCCTATTCGTTCAACGCCGGCGATTCGATCGCCATCTGGGAGGGGTTCTCCTGGCGCTGGTACGTCTCGGCCTGGGAAAACGAGCAGGTCCAGGAGGCGACGCTGCGCTCCGTGATCCTTGCCTGCTCGTCCTCGCTGGTGGCCACCTCGGCGGCGGTACTGGCGGCGCTGGCCACCACCCGGACCAAACCCTGGCGCGGCCAGACCCTGGTCTTCGCCATGGTCAACCAGCCGCTCATGGTGCCCGAAATCGTCACGGCAGTGGCGTTGCTGATCGTCTTCGCCGCCGTCAAGCAGGCCACCGGGTATACCGGGCTGCTCTACCTTGTCCTGGCGCACTCCGCCTTTTGCATCCCGTTCGCCTATATGCCGGTGCGGGCGCGGCTTCAGGGCATGGACCTTGACCTCGAGCGCGCGGCGGCCGACCTCTACGGGTCGCCGGTGCAGGTGTTCCGCCGTATCACCCTGCCGCAGCTCTGGCCCGGCATCCTGGCCGGCGCGATGCTGGCCTTCGTGATCTCGCTCGACGACGTGGTGATCACCGAATTCGTGAAATCCGCCGGGCAGGACACCTTGCCGACCTACATGCTGGGCCAGATTCGCCGGGTCATCACGCCGGAAATCAACGCGATCTCCACCGCGCTGCTGGCGATCTCGATCCTGATGGTGATCACCTTCTTCTTTCTCAACCGGACCCGGAAATGATCCCGAGGCAGCCGCCTTGGGGCTGCCAGATAACCACCAAGACCAACCCAACAGGAGAACGATAGAATGAAACATCTCTTCACAGCCGCGGTGGTGACCGCGCTCACCTCCGGCGCGGCCTGGGCCGAGGGGCAGCTCAACATCTACAACTGGGGCAATTACACCAGCCCCGAGCTGATCGAGAAATTCGAGAAGCAGTATAATGTCGATGTCACCCTGACCGACTACGACAGCAACGATACCGCTTTGGCCAAGATCAAGGCCGGCGGCCACGGGTTCGACATCGTCGTTCCCTCGGGCACCTACATCCCGATCTTCGTCGGCGAGGGGCTGCTGATGAAATCGCAGCCGAACCAGATGGAGAACTTCAAGAACGTCGATCCGCGCTGGGTCGATGTCGATTTCGATCCGGGCCGCGAGTACACCGTTCCGTGGCAATGGGGCACCGTTGGGCTGACCGTGAACACCTCGGTCTACAGCGGCGATATCAACACCGCCGCGCTGGTTCTGGATCCGCCCGAGGAGCTGAAGGGAAAGATCAACGTCGTGCCCGAGATGATCGACGTGCTCAGCATGACGATCCAGTACATGGGCGGCGAGCAATGCACCGACGACAAGGACGTCCTCAAAAAGGTGCGCGACAAGCTGGTCGAGGCCAAGAAGGACTGGCTGTCGATGTCCTACGGCAGCATCGAGCAATACGCCAAGGGCGATCTGGCCGCAGGGGTGAACTGGAACGGGGCCTCGTTCCGGGCGCGGCTGCAGAATCCCGACATCGCTTATGGCTATCCTCAGACCGGCTTCGGGATCTGGATGGACAATGCCGCGATCCTCGCCGATGCCCAGAACGTCGAGAACGCCAAGCTGTTCCTCAACTTCATGATGGAGCCTGAGAACGCCGCGATCCTGTCGAACTTCGCGCGCTATGCCAACGGCATCATGGGCTCCGAGGCCTTCATGGACGAGGTCATGGCAACCGCCCCCGAGGTGGTGATCCCCGAGGCGCTGCAGGGTGCCGGCTATATCGCCAAGACCTGCCCTCCCGAGGTGCAGCGGATCTATTCGAAGATCTGGACCGAAGTGAAGAAGTAAGACACCAGCAAACCGCGGCCGCGCCATCCTGCGCGGTCGCGGATGATTTCCACGGAGAATCCCATGCCCCAAGTCCCAGAAACCGTGATCCTCAACGGTCGCCTGATCACCTTTGACGATGCCCGCCCGCGCGCCGAGGCGCTGGCCGTCATGGGCGGTGTGATCGCCGCGGTCGGCAGCACCGAAGAGATCCGCGACCTCGCCGGGCCCGCCACCCGCGTGATCGACGCCGGCGGCGCCACCGTGCTGCCCGGCTTCATCGACAGCCATGTTCACCTGTTCGGTGGCTCGGTGGAACTGGGCTATCTCGACCTGCATGGCGTTCAGGGCGAGGCGGAGCTGACGGCCCGGGTCCGGGCCGCCGCCGCCGAATGCCCGAACGATAGGGTGGTGTTCGCGGTGCAGGCCGATTACGCGATCCTGGGATCTGGGCAAAAGACCAACCGCCATGTCCTCGACCGGGTATTGCCGGACCGCCCCTTTGCCATGTTCGCCCCCGATCACCACACGATCTGGGCCAATACGCGGGCGCTGGAGGCCGCGGGCATCCTGCACGGCGGCCCGGTCGATGCCGGTGCGACCATCGTGCTGGGCGACGACGGCAAGGCCAGCGGAGAATTGCTGGAGGCCTCGGCGTTCGCGCCGGTGCTGCGTCTGACGCGCCACGGCGGGCGCGACCTGCTGGGGATGGTCACCGGCCGTGACCCCGAACCGCCCGCAACCGCGGCAGAACGGGAGATGGACAAGGCAGCGATCGCGCGCGGGCTGAAACATTGCGCCAGCCACGGCATCACCGGGCTGCACAACATGGACGGCAATATCTACCAGCTGGAACTTCTGGCCGAGATGGAGGCCGAGGGCAGCCTGATCTGCCGTACCGAGGTGCCGTTCCACTTCAAGAGCTTCGATTCCCTCGACCGTTTCGACGAGGCCGCCGAGATGCGCCGGCGCTTTCACAGCGACATGGTCTGGTGCAACCGGGTCAAGATGTTCATGGACGGGGTGGTCGAAAGCGGCACCGCGCTGATGCTGCAGCCCTATCCGGGCAGCGATCACATCGGCGACGCGGTGTTCGAGCCCGGGCATTTCAACGCGGCTTGCGTCCGGGCCGATGCCATGGGCCTGCAAATCGCCACCCACGCGATCGGCGACCTGGCCGTGCGCCGCACGCTCGACGGCTACGAAGCGGCGCAAAAGGCCAACGGCCTGCGCGACAGCCGCCACCGGGTCGAACATATCGAGGTGCTGCATCCCGACGATCTGCCGCGGTTCGCGGCGCTGGGTGTGGTGGCCTCGATCCAGCCGGGCCACGCGCCCTTTGGCGGCCTGTTTACGCCCGAGGGCGTGGGCGAGGTGCTGCACGATCACCAGATCCCGCTTGCCTATGCCTGGAAGGACATCCGCGACAGCGGCGCACGGGTGATCTTCTCGACCGACTGGCCGGTGATCCCGGTCGATGTGATGCCCAGCGTCAAGGCGGCGGTCGCCCCGCTCGATCTCGGTGCACCCTGGCGCAACCAGGCCCAGGGCCTGATGGAAACGCTGGAAAGCTATACCGCCGGCAATGCCTGGGTTGAATTCAACGAAGACCGCAAGGGCAGGCTCAAACCCGGCATGATGGCCGACATCGCGGTCATGTCGCATGATCTGGAGGCGATGGAGCCAGGCCAGCTCGACCAGGCCCGCGCCGCCGCGACGCTCTGCGGCGGAAACCTCACCTGGGGGGGCTGATCACGCCCCGGACTGCCCTGCCCGTGCGGGCGGGGCGGCCGGATCCAGGATCAGCGCCAGCAGCCCGGTCACATCACGCTCGACCAATCCCTGGAACTCCTCCGGGTCTTGCTCGTCGTCGCGGATGAATTCGACGTAACGGGCCAGCCAGGTGCTGTAGATCGTCCGCGCCAGCAGGGCAGGGATTCCGGGGCGCATCACACGGTCCGGCAACGCCTGGGCCAGAAAGGCCTCGAGCTGTGCGGCATTGCGCTCGTCTATGCTGGCAAACATCCGGACGAATTCGGAATCCGGCATCGTGATGTAACTCGCCTCGGCCAGCCGCCAAGCCTGTTTTGACAGGATGCCGTCCATGTTCTCAAGATAGACGCGCAGGATCTTGCACACGCCGCCGGCAACATCGCCGCGCCAGGCGGCCCGGGTTTCATCGGCCCGCGCACAGGCCGCTTCGTGGGCGGTGACGATCACCGCGAGCAGCAGTTCCACCTTGGATCCGAAATTGTTGAAGACGGTGGGCGTGGTCACGCCGGCCTGCTCGGCGATCTCCGACATGCGGGTGTCATCATATCCCTTGCTCGAAAAAAGCTGCTGCGCCACGCGCAGGATCCCGGCGCGGCGCCGGAGGTGTTTCTGGGCGCGCAGCCCAAGTTTTTTCTCGCGTGCTTCAAACATGGCGCCGGGGGGCAGGTGTTGCTGAGAGGGGTCCGCCCTACCTAGGCCCTGGGCCACGGTGGCGTCAAGGATGCCGGCCTGATGATGGCGCCGAACCCGGCGCTGCCGGTGCTGTCTTGCACGGCTCTGCACCAATGGGCGAGGGATCTAGATCAACACGGTAGATATCCAGGGGAACCGGCTGAGCAGGATGAGAATGACCGCGACCGCCAGCAAGAACGGCCAGAGCGATTTCAGGATGCGTCCGGGCGAGACGCCGCTCATCGAGGAGGTGATGTAAAGCCCCACACCGACCGGGGGGGTCAGCAGGCCCAACACCAGGTTGATGCACATCACCACGCCGAACTGATAGGGGCTTATGCCATAATCGTTCATGGCGATCGGCAACAGGATCGGCGAAATCAGGATGACCGCGGCGATCCCGTCGATCAGCATGCCGACGAACAGCAGGACCAGGTTGACGATCAGCAGGAACAGGAACGGATCGCTGGTGACCGACGTGATCAGGGCGGCCAGTTTCTGCGGAAGCGCCTCGTAGATGATCACCCAGCCGAACACGTTGGCCGTGGCGATCATGAAGACGATCATCGAGGCGTTTACTGCCGTCCGCTTGAACATCTCCAGGATCGCTTTTGGCTTCAACTCACCATAGACCAGCCAGCCGACCAGAAAGGCGATGAGCGAGGCGATGGCGGCGCTTTCGGTCGGTGTTGCGATGCCGAACAGGATGCCGCCGATGATCGCCAGCGGGATCAGCGCCGCCGGAAGGCAGAACAGGAGCGCGGAAAACGCTTCTCTCCTGGTGAACCACGCGCCCTTCGGGAACCCCGAGGCAAGCCCGACCACAAAGACCACGGCGCCAAAGGCGGCGGCCATCAGCAGTCCGGGCAATATGCCGGCCAGGAACATGTCGCCGATCGGGATCTGCGCCAGCACGCCGTAGATCACGAACATCATCGACGGCGGGATCACCGGCGCCAGCAGCCCGCCGGCGGCCGTCGTTGCGGCGGCAAACCCCTTGTCATAGCCCTCTTTCTCCATCTCGGGCGTCATCGCGCGGGCCATCACCGAAATCTGCGCCGTGGCCGATCCGATGATCGCGGCCATGAACATGTTGGCCAGCAGGTTGATATAGGCCAGCCCGCCGCGGAACCCGCCGACAAAGACCCGCGCGGCATTGATCAGCCGACGGGTCATGCCGCCTTCGTTCATCATCTCGCCGGTCAGCATGAACAGCGGAATCGCCAGCAGGCCATAGTTTTCCAGGCCGGAAAACATTTTCTGGGCGAAGCTGTCATACAGAACCGTGTTGCCGCTTTCCCAGATGTACCAAATCGCGGTCAGGGCCAGCACCAGGGCGACGGGAACGGCGATCAGGAGCTTGAAGGCGAATATGATCGGCGTCACGACTCGGCCTCCTTGGTTTCGTTCTGGCCGAGCAGGTTGGCCAGGCTGTGCAGGGTGGCGCCGAGCGAGAACGCCCACATCACCGACCAGACCCAGAACTTCGGGATGCCCAGCGTGGTTGTCGGTTCGGCATAGACGAAATTGAAGGTCGCCCCCTGGAAGGCCCGCGTATCGAATCCGTGGCGAAGCAGATCGAGCGGCAGAAACCAGCGCCAGCAGAACCAGACCATGAAAAGCGCGAAGGCAAGAACCACAAGATCGACCAGCCTCGCGGTGGCCCGGCGAAGACCGGGGGGGAGCAGGTCGGTCAGGATCGTGACGGCCACTGTATGCCCGAAATGCAACCCGGCCGAAGCGCCGAGAAAGGTCATCCAGGCCATGGCGTAGATCGCCAGTTCATCCACCCAGAACAGCGCCGCGCCCATGCTGCGGGTGACGACATTGAGCAGGATCAGCCCGGTGACGGAAACGGCGAAAACCGCGGCCAGCGCCAGTTCGATGCGCGCCCAATGCGCCGAGATGCGTCCGATCAACTGGCCTCTCCCCGTCCGCAGGGCGCGCGCGGCTGCACGCACGCCCTTTTTCAAGTTTCGGCGATCAGTCGGCAGTATCTGCCGCGACGGCGCGCAGATCGTCCAGCGACGAGGAGCGCTCGGACCAGATCCCGTTCCATTCCGCAACCGCGTGGGCGAAAAACTCCTCGTCGACTTCGACGTAATTGCGCCCGGTGCCGCGGATCTGTTCAAGCCAGACAGGCTCTTTCTCGACGTAGGTGTCGATGGTGCTGTCCACATGGCGCGCCATCAATTCTCCGATCATGCTGCGGTCCTCTTCCGACAGGCCGGCCCAGACCCGCCCGGACACCAGCCCGACCATCGGGAACATCATGTGGTCCGATTGCAGGACGGTTTCGGAAAACTCATAGTACTTGAGCAGCCAGATCAATTCGGAATCCATGTCGATGGCGTCGACCTGGCCATTGGCGAGCGCGTCGTAGACATCCGGCAGCGGCATCGGTGTCGGGGCGGCGCCGATGGCGTTGTAGAAATCGAGGTTCGCCTCGAACGGCGTGATCCGGAGTTTCAGGCCGGCAAGATCCTCGACAGAGGTGATCGGCTTGCGGCTGACGATCTGGCGCAGGCCCGCCATGCCATAGCCTGTCCCGACCACGCCGACCGTCGCGGGCAATTGCTCCAGCATCGCCTTGGCGGTGTCGCTGCGCAGGATGCGGCCGGCGTGGGCGATATCCTTTGCCAGGAACGGCGCGTAGAGCGCGCCGAAATCCGGCGCCCGGTTCGACACTTCGGCCACGGTCATGAAGGCCATGTCCAGCGCGCCGGTCTGCAACTGCTGCAGCATCTCGGCCTCGTTACCAAGCTGGCGCGCGGGAAAGACCAGAACGCTATGCGCGCCACCGCTGGCCTCGGCCAGCTCGGCGCCAAAGGCTTCGGCGGCCTTGGTCCAGATGTGCGGCGGCGGGGTGATCAGGCCAAGGCGGAATTCCTTTGCCATGGCCGGGACGGCGGAGGTCAGCGCGATCACGGCGCCCGCCAAAGTCTTGGTGAAGGTGTTCATGTGTCGTTTCCCTGTTTTGGTCGTGACGGTTCTTGATGGTCTTTGTTCACAGTTGCACCCATCCATCGGGTGGTTTGCCCTTGCCGGGGTGAAGTTCACCACAATTCGGGCAGGTGCGGGCCTCGGTGCTGTTATGGAAGGCGTCGTAGATCTTGGGCAATGCGGTGACGATGCCTTCGGCCCCGTCCAGAGCGACCTCCTCGCGGTGCACCAGCCCCTCGCAGTTGAAACAGTACCACTCGAAGCCCTCCTTCATGCCGGGTTGGCGCGGCGCCTCGACCACGATGCCGATCGAGCCTTCCTGCGGGCGCTGCGGCGCGTGACGGGTGTGAGGCGGCAGCATGAAGACCTCGCCCTCGCGCACCGGCACGTCATAAATCTTGCCGCCGTCGGCGATCTTCAGCATCATGTCGCCCTTTTGCTGAAAGAACCATTCCTCGACCGGATCGTCGTGGAAATCGACCCGGGTGTTGGGGCCACCGACCACCATGACGATCATGTCCGAGTCCTTGTGCAGCAACTGGTTGCCGACCGGCGGGCGCAGCTTGTCGGCGTTGTCTTCAACCCATTTATGAAAGTTGAAGGGCTTCAATGTTGGATGCACGGTCATGATTACCTCCGGTTGGGCCCGCTGATTTTTTGGTCCAGTGGTCGCCTTCAAGACGAAAGGTTAGGAGAATCTGGGGCAAAGAAATATTTGTTTCTGGGAAACTGGATATACATATTACTGATACCTGACGCTATGCCCGAAACAGCAGCGCCGTACCTGCGATGGCCAGCAGAAACGCGGGAACCAGGCGTTTGACCGCAACGGTTTCTCCCCTGGTCACCACCAGAACGATCAGCGCGGAGAATACCACCTCGAGTGTTCCCAGCATCGCCACCGATACCACCGGGGCCGACTTCAGGGCGAAGAACTGCAAGAGCTGCCCGGCGCTGAGGGCGGATGCGGTCAGCCAGTGTCCGGCGCCGCGATCGGCGAACAGAAAGGACAACCCGCGTCTCGGCCCCCTGCGCAGAACCGTGGACGCCAGGATGAAAATCCCGCCCACCAGCGCCCCGAGGCAGGTTCCAAGCGCGGCATCGGGCGCGAGGTCAAGGCCAAGCCCGCGCAGCGTGTAGGCCAGGGCGTAGGCAAGCGGCGACAGGACGCCGAGGAGAAGGCCCGCCGTAGCGACCGGCGTCGCGGTGCCTTCGGACGGGCGCATGTAGATCAGAACCCCCGCCAGCACGAGCCCGCCCCCCGCAAGCGTCAGAACCCCGGGCCATTCCCCCAGGAACAGGACGGCAAAGGGCAGGGCGAAAAGTGGGGTCAACCGGCGCAGGAGACCGGCGCGCACCGCCCCGATCCGCTCGGTTGCGCGGTACATCGACTGCCGGCCGACAACGTTGGCCAACAGCCCGGCCAGCGCAAAGACGACGACACCTTTTTGTCCGTCGGAGGTCAGAAGGCCGGCGATTCCGACGCTGCCCCAGCCCAGCCAGAGAGCCCAGGACAGCACCACGGTGCACAGGACGGACAGAAAGACACCGTTGTCGCCGCGCGCCGTCACCTTGCTCTGCACGATGGACACCCCGGCCAGCCCATAGGCCAGGGCCGCCAGGACCGCCAATGTCTCCCCGGTCATCGACGGATCACAACATCAGGCCGCAATCCTCGAAGGCGGCGCTGGTTGCCGCCTTCTCCGCTTCGGTCAGCTCCAGCATCGGGTGGCGCACCCGCCCGCCGACCTGGCCCAGAAGCTCCTGCCAGTACTTGCCATGCGCGGTGGGCTTGCCGCCCGGCTTGGTCTTGCGGATCGCGGCGCGCACCGGTTCAAGGCTGTCGCGCACGCGGCGGGCGGCCTCGAACTTCCCGGCAAAGGCCAGCTCGGTGTATTCCTGCATCCGCAGATCGTTCTTCGTCTGCAACTGGTAGGGCGGCGACGAGCAGAGATAGAGCTGCCAGCCCAACTCCTCGATGTTGTCCAGCCAGTCGTCCTCGGCCGAGGTCGAGACCAGGATCCTGTCGCCCACCGTCCGCGTCAGCCGGGCGTACATCTCGCGCGGGACCGAGTATTTGATCGCCATGATGTTGGGCAGGTCCGCGATCCGCGCGCAGGTTTCCGGCTCCATCAGGTAGCCGCTGTCGGGGTGGCTCCACATGGCGATGCCGATGTCGAGGCGATCGCACAAAAACCGGTAATAATTGTACAGAACTTCGTCGCGGTCGTGGCAAAAGCTGAGCATCGGCGCATGCACGACGACGTAGTCAGCTCCACAATCTTGCGCGTGGCGGCCCAGCTCCAGCACCGTGTCGACGTTCTGATCCGAGATCGACATGATGGTGCCAGCCTTGTCGCCGCATTCCTCGACGGCGATGGTCATGTTGCGCTTGCGCTCTTCCAGCGACATCGACCAGAACTCGCCCTGCTTGCCGGCGATGAACAGGCCCTGGATTCCCAGATCGTCGATCCAGTGCCGGATGTTGCTGCGCAGCCCGGCCTCGTTCAGGTTCAACTGATCGTCAAACGGGTTGAGGGCCGCCGCCCAGATGCCGCGCATGGTTTCGCGGGCATGGGCTTTGGCGTCATGCTTGGCATATTTCATCGGCTGGGCTCCGTCGTGAACCGGGAAAGGCGAGGCGCCAGGGGCGCTGTTCATTGTCGGCCAGTAAGCCAGCTTTGCCGCCCTGAAACCAACCGCATTCGGGGAAACTGGATATCCATAATTTTGATAGCAAACCTTCTGTGATTTCAGATATGAGGGGTCAGCATCCGGAGGCATCCATGAAGATCGGCATCATCGGCGAGGGCGCGATCGGGCGGTACGTGGCAGGCGGTCTGACCGAACGCGGGCTGGGCCCGCATGTCATTCTGGTCCGGTCGAACCCCGCGGGCGAGGTCACGGACGGCATTCCGCGGGTCCGCTCCGTGGCCGATCTGCCCGGGGGCCTTGACCTGATGGTCGATTGCGCCGGGCACGCGGCCCTTGCCGAACATGGCTGTGCCATTCTCGCGCGCGGCATCGGGCTGATCACCGTCTCGCTCGGCGCCCTGGCCGACCCCGCGCTTGCGGACACCCTCGCGCGCGCGGCGCGCAGCGGCGGGGCGCAGCTCCATCTCGCCAGCGGTGCCATCGGCGCGCTCGACGCTCTCCGGGCCGCGAGGGTCGGGGGGCTGGACGAGGTGACCTACATCGGTCGCAAGCCGCCCCGGGGCTGGCGCGGATCGCCGGCCGAAACCCGGCTGGACCTCGATACGCTGGAGGCCGCGGCGGTGCATTTCGAGGGAACCGCGCGTGAGGCCGCAACAGCCTATCCCAAGAACGCCAATG